>WNGN01001465.1_pt1 | contig 19615 bp, 16 predicted proteins | sample 5400561 | NCBI WGS metagenome assembly WNGN01 (sample SAMN13153379, study PRJNA577476) | soil metagenome | isolation source: 115 cm soil or saprolite under Garry oak tree replicate 2 | place: USA:California | collected 2016-06-15
TCCTCGCGACCTCAGCGCTCGCTTTCGGCGCGATCAAGTTGCTCGGTGGCGCCTATCTGATTTTTCTCGGGATCAAAATGGTTCTCGATCGGCGCAGGCATTTGAGCTTGCCGTCCAATTTTCGACGGCGCACGACCAGGGCAGCATTTCGGCAAGGAGTTCTCACCAACATTCTGAATCCCAAAGTGGCGCTCTTTTTTCTCGCCTTTCTTCCACAATTCATCGACCCGGCATCGAACACCAAAGTGCTCGCGTTTGTCATGCTTGGACTCACTTTTGTCACCACGGGAACAATTTGGTGCCTGGTCCTTGCGTGGTTTGCGTCAGCTTTTAGCGAACGATTGCGAACGAACGAAACGATTGGGCAGTGGCTCAATCGAACGGCCGGCGCACTATTTATTTTTCTCGGTCTGCGCCTGGCGACTGCGAAGTGACGACGTCGTTCATTTTTCTGCAACTGAACGATGCTTCATTTTCGAATAACTCTTGAGACCGATCGGTCGAAATCAAATAACCATGAATACAGCAAAGTTGTTCACAATCGCAGCGGTCAGTGCCGGACTCGCCTTCGGCGTGGTCGCGCAAGCAAAAGAAAAGAAACACGAAGAAGAAACCGTCAGCAGTTCTGACGTGCCGGCCGCGGTGATGAAAGCCGCCGAGACGGAAGCTAAAGGCGGAAAAATTGTTCGCTGGGAAAAAGAGGGAGCGGACTACGAAGCCGTCATCGATAAAAGTGGGAAACAATGGGGCGTCAAGATCGATGCTAACGGCAAAGTCGTGAGCAAACACGACGAGAGCAAAGAGCACAAAGAAAAAGGCGAGAAATACTAAGTGAAACTGTTGCGGTTCCGCCCCGAGATATTTCGGGGCGGAACCGACAACGTAAAAGGAAAAGTCACTGCTCGTTGGCGCGCTCTGCTGCGCTCATATTGGCCGCGCTCATGATTCACTGACTGCGGGGTCGCACGCTTCTGAAGTTTTCTTCAGAATCTCCATGCTTGGCGCGATGAGGCGGCAATTCTAGTGTGACCAAGTGAGAGCCTTATTGATCGAAGATGACACCAAGACTGCGCGCGCGCTTGCGAGCGGGCTGCGGGGCGAGGGCTTCGAGCCAACGATGGCCAAGACCGGCGAAGAAGGTTTCTTTCTGCTTAGCCGCGAAAGTTTCGACGTGGTCATACTCGATTGGATGCTGCCGGGTCGCGATGGGATTGAGGTGCTGAAGACGCTTCGCGCAGGCGGCTCAAAAACTCCCGTGCTGTTGCTCACTGCTCGCGATGCCGTCGAGGATCGTGTGCTCGGTCTGAACGCCGGAGCGGATGATTATCTGGTAAAACCCTTTGCTTTCGCTGAGCTGCTCGCGCGGGTGCGCGCACTGCTGCGACGTGTCGATTCCGGAAACGCGCTGCGGCAGCAGATCGGTGATCTCACGTTTAACATGCAAACGCGCCGTGTCGCGCGTGGGCCGCGGGAAATTTCGCTGACCCCGCGCGAATTCGATCTGCTCACATTTCTGGCGCAGCATCATGACGAAACGGTGACGCGGCAAATGATTGCACGCGAAGTGTGGCGTGAGCCGAACCGGGCTACCCCACTGGACAATGTGATCGATGTGCATCTCGCGCATTTGCGTCGAAAGGTCGACGATGGCGAGACCATGAAGCTGATCCAAACTGTGCGCGGCGTCGGTTTCGTTTTGCGCGCAGAGACGGACGCATGAAGAGCTGGTGGCTAAGGCGTTCGGTTCGTTTGCGTCTGGCATTGTGGTACGCGGCGGCAACAGCGTTGGTCCTGATTGCGTTCGCGTGGTTCGTGTATGAGGTGATCGAGCATCGCCTCGCAGCCGAGGTCGACCGCCAGCTACGGATCGACTTTGATCTGGTCGAGGCGCAGCTCAGCGCTGATACGCAGGGACGCATGCAGTGGAATGTGCGCGGATCTCATGGCGACGAAGGGTTCGCTCGCATGTCGGCCTGGTTCGAGGTTTGGTCGGAGAACAAAGAGTTGCTTCTCCGCCATTGGCCCGTTCCGGAAGCGAACATCAAAGACGCGCTCCAGCCGCCGCAAACATCTACGCTACGGTTTGCGACCATCGAGCTTGAACGCGGATTGTTTCTGCGCGTGATGGAAAGACCCGGACGTGTGCAAGGCCGCAGTGTGATCATTCGTGTCTTTCGTGATGAAACAGAAATGCGCCGCACGCTTCGCGAAATCGTCGAGGTATCTCTACTTGGTTTTCCGCTCGCTGGAGCCCTCGCGGCGATTGGTGGCTATCTCGTTGCGACACGTTCGTTGGCCCCGCTCGATGCCATGGCGCAGCAGGCGCGCCGGATTACATCGGAATCGCTTTCGAAACGTTTGCCAAACCTCAATCCGAACGACGAACTCGGCCGCCTCGCCACAGTATTCAACGAGACACTGACGCGACTCGAAAGGTCGTTCGCCGAATTGCAGCGCTTTACCGCCGATGCATCCCACGAGTTGCGTTCGCCGCTTACCGCCCTACGCGCCGTCGGCGAGGTGGCACTGCGCGATGGTCACGATCCCGCAATGCTCCGCGAAACAATCGGTAGTATGCTCGAGGAAGCGGAACGCCTTACCGATCTCGTTGATGCGTTGCTTACGCTTGCTCGCATGGATGCGACGAAGGCGGACGCCACGCGCGAGGAAGTCAACATTGCCGCGCTGCTTGAGGAAATCCGCGATCAGTTCGAAGTGCTCGCGGCCGAAAAGAGCCAAACGCTTGCCGTTACGAGCGATCACCATGTCGCGGTGCAGACAGATCGCACGTTGCTGCGTCTCGCCCTAGTGAATCTTGTGCACAACGCGATTCAGCACAGTCCCTCCAACTCGAAGATCTCACTCGCGGCGGCGCCGCATCCGAGCGGTGTCGACATCTCGGTAAGCGATAGCGGTCGAGGCATTGCGCCGGAGTACCACGAGAAAATCTTCGAGCCTTTTTTCCGTGTCGACAAAGCTCGATCGCGCTCCGCAGGCGCCGGTGTCGGTTTGGGTCTTGCCATTGCCAAGCGAGCAGTCGAGCGGAACGGAGGCCGAATTAGTGTCGAGAGCGAATCGAATCGCGGAAGTGTATTCCGGATCGAACTTCCGGGGTCGAGTCAGCTTGCAGGCAGTACGGCGACAACCTGAAGAAAACTTCAGGATTTCTTAAGTGCCACTGCGATGGGATCACTTGTCTATTGAAAGGTGCATCCAATTCGTTTGCTCTACTTCGCGCTCGCGACATCAAACTGCGTCCTTGCAGCGGAAAGTCGCGAGACGTTCGATCAATCAACTGAGCTGCCACAAGGCTGGCAGAGTAGCATCACCGGACACGGAAGCGCGAAGTGGGAAGTAGTCCCGGAGCAGTCCGCGCCGAGCAAACCAAACGTGTTGCGCCAGTCCGGTGAAGCCACCTTCGCCTGGGCTGCGAAAATGGATACGGCGATCAAGGATGGTTTTGTCCAGGTGAAGATCAATCCGATTGGCGGCCACGAAGACCAGGCGGGCGGGATCGTCTGGCGGGTCAAGGACGCTAACAACTATTACATCGTTCGCGCGAACGCACTGGAAGGCAATGTCGTGCTTTACAAAACAGTCGAGGGAAAACGCTCATCGCTTCAGGTAAAGGGCCGAATGTTTGGCTACGGAGTCGACGCGAAGGTTCCGAGCCGCAAATGGAGCACGCTACGCGTCGAATTTTCCGGCAAACTCTTCACCGTGTTCTTCAACGGCGAGAAGCTGTTCGAAGTCGAGGACGAAACGTTTAAGGATGCCGGCGGTGTCGGCGTTTGGACGAAAGCGGACAGCGTTACTCTTTTTGATGACTTCATTTTCGGAGGCAAGCAATGAGCGTTAAAACCGAGAAAACTTTCACAATTTCGCTGCCGAATCCGCATTCGAGTGAATGCGGCTCTTCGCGCGAACACAAAAAACCGAGGCGTCCAGGCGCCTCTCAATCCTAATGAGAAAATACAAAAACATATGAAATACATCGTTCCAGTAATAGCAGTAGCCACAGTCCTCACGCTTGGCGCTTGGACGCCGCTTTCGGCACAGGAAGAAAAAGAAGAGATCGTTCAGATGTCCAGCCTGCCCGAGGCGGTGCAGAAGACAATTAAGGATAAAGCTGGCAGCAACGAGATCGAGAAAATCGAGAAGAAGACGGAAAAAGGCGAAACCGTCGAGAAATACTAAAGGGAGACTTGCTATCGCTGCCGGCGTCGCCGGCGGCGATACGCTCTCTCACAACACGATCATGAAACATATTTTTAGAATAGGATTAGTCCTGATCGGCTTGGCTCACGCGTCTTTAGCAGCCAATCTGAATACGGCGCGTATCGATGAGTTAACTGGACTCAAAGGAAAGATGAACGAGAAGGAAGGCGTCTACAAAGTCACTTTCCCGCGGAATGATGTCAAAGTCTCCGTCGCCGCGTGGGAGATGCCGCCGTTCATGGGACTCGGCACCTGGGCTGCATTCCAAGGCAGCAATGACAAAGCGATGCTAATGGGAGATACAGTTCTGTTTGAAGACGAAGTCAATGATGCCTTGTCAGCTGCACTCGACAATGGTCTCGAGGTGACTGCGCTGCACAACCATTTCTTTTTCGACCAGCCCAAAGTCTACTTCATGCACATCAGCGGTGAAGGCAATGTCGAAAAATTGGCCGCAGCCGTGAAGAAAGTTTATGACACGACCAAATCCATTCGCGGCCCGAACGCGAAACCAGGGAGCACGTTTGGTCAGCGTGAGATCGAGAAAGGCCCACTGCCTAACAAGAGTTCGATCACTGCCGGACCGCTGAATGAGATCTTTGGCATGCAAGGAGAGGCGAAGGATGGAATGGTGAAATTCACAATCGGCCGCCCAGCGAAAATGCACGGTATGACCATAGATAAAGAGATGGGCGTGAATACATGGGCCGCCTTTGCCGGGAGCGACGACAACGCGGTTGTAGATGGCGATTTCGCTGTAACAGAAGATGAACTTCAAGCTGCGCTGAAAGCGCTTCGTGTGGGCGGTATCAACATCGTCGCGATTCATTCACACATGACGCACGAAAATCCTCGAATCCTATTCTTCCACTACTGGGGCCGAGGTTCCGCCAAAGAGCTTGCAAATACCCTCAAAGGAGGCCTGCTTGCGGCCGGCTTGTCTGGCGTATCTACGTCGATTGGAAATTGAAAAATCGACGCATGGACCGGTCGAAACTCTTGCTCAGAAAAGCCAACTACCAAAACAACTAACGAGAACCAAAAATGAAATCGATATACACTCTCGTTATTTGCAGCGTTTTCCTCTCAGGTGTTGCGTTAGCTGAGACGATCACCTTCGATGACCTTAAAACGGGTGGACCGCCGCCGGGCTGGACGGCAACGCAAACTGGCAGCGGCTCTGCGAAATGGTCTGTCGAGAAAGACGGTTCGGCGCCAAGCAAACCGAACGTGTTAAGGCAATCCGGAGTGGCGACATTTCCCGTTTGCTTCAAGAACGACACCAACTTCAAAGACGGTTTTGTCGAAGTGAAGTTCAAACCGGTTGCCGGAAAGGAAGATCAAGCTGGCGGCGTGATCTGGCGCGTAAAAGACGCGAACAACTACTACATCGCGCGGGCCAACGCGCTGGAAAACAACGTGGTCCTTTACAAGACTGCGAATGGAAAGCGCAGTTCGCTCGACATCGTGGGACGCAAGGGAGGTTACGGTGTGAAGGAGCCGGTCGCTTCCGGCCAATGGCACACGCTTCGCGTCGAATTCGCGGGCAACCGCTTCAAGCTCATGTTCGACGGCAAGCAATTGTTCGATGTGGAGGACATCACGTTCAGCGAAGCTGGCAAAGTTGGTGTCTGGACGAAGGCGGACAGCGTTACGTTGTTCGACAATTTCAGCTACGGAGCTAAGTGAAACATTTAGCTCTCGCCTTCGTCATCGCAGCGGCAGGCAATTGTCTTGCCGTTGAATCTGATGGCGCGGGACTTGAACTGAAGCAGACAATCCAGTTGACTGGAGTAGAAGGACGGATCGATCATCTCGATCTCGACGCAGCGAACGAAAGATTGTTCGTCTGCGCCCTTGGCAACAACACTGCCGAAGTGCTCGACTTGCGCAAAGGCGAGCGCGTTCATTCGATCACCGGTCTCGGCGCGCCACAGGGTCTCGTTTATATTCCAGAATTGAATCGCCTATTTATCGCGAACGATAGAGGCGGCGTTTGCAAGATCTACGACGCGAAATCATATCAGCCCGTTGGAGAAATAAATTTCAAAGACGATGCCGACAATATCCGTTACGACGATTCATCGAAGCGGATTTACGTCGGCTTTGGCAGCGGCGGAATCGGAATCATCAACGCAGCAGATGGGAAGCAGATCGGATCAATCAAACTTTCGGCTCATCCTGAAGCGTTCGAACTGGAAAAAAACGGCAAGCGAATTTTTGTAAACGTTCCCAATTCCCGCCACGTGGCAGTAATCGATCACGACAAGGGCGAAGTCGTTGCGACGTGGAAAACAGATCTAGCCTTCGGAAATTTCCCAATGGCACTGGATGAAGCCAATCACCGATTGTTTATCGGATGCCGCATGCCATCAAAGCTCGTTGTGCTCGACACGGAATCAGGCAACGTAGTTGCGAAGATCGACATCTCCGGCGATACCGATGACGTTTTCTACGACAGCAAACGCCACCGTATCTATGCGATATGTGGTGCGGGCAAGATCGACATCATCGAGCAGACCGACCAAAACAACTACAAACCTTTAAGTAAGGTCGGCACGGCAGAAGGCGCGCGCACCGGACTTTTCGTTCCGGAACGAGATACTTTATTTATTGCTGTCCCTCATCGCGGTTCACAACAAGCTGAGATTCGCTGTTATCGGATCAGATAAAATTCAGCCAAAGTCGCATCAACGGCGAAGCAGAAACAATCCGACGATCGCGAACGCGACTCCGAGAAGTCGTTGCCACGAAGGTGCCTCTTGAAAAAACAGAATCCCAGCGATTGCCATGATGGCAGCGCCCCCGGCTAGAATTGCGGGTACGGCCGAAAGCGGTCCCCCTTTTTGAAACAGAAGAAAGAATGCGATCGTGCCGGCGCCGACACAGATTCCGGTGAGCAGCGAATAATTGAATCCAGCCGCGCTAAATTTTTGATTCCAGCGGCCACTCAGCCAGAGCAATGCGAGATAAAGTAAAATCGATAACGCAGCGCTTGCTTCTACTACGAAGCCGCCGAGACCGTCGCCGATACACTCGGAAGCAAGTCGCGTGAAAATTTGATGCGCACCATAAAGAACAGCAGCCGCAACCGCATACCAAAACCATGAGCTCATGGGGCGAGATTAGCTGGCAAAGTTTTAACGTCCACGATTAACATCCGGTTTCGCCGCACGAAATGGCCCGATAAAATTCGGGCCAGAACTAGGAATATGAAATGAAAAAATTACTTCTCGTTTACGCAATCGCCTGCGCAAAGATCGTGATCTCATCGGCGGCCGCTGAGGAAGCGGCGCCGAATTACGAACTCAAAGCAATCGCGCTTCCGGGCGCCAACGGAGCAGTCGCGCTCGATTATTTCGCTTACGATCCTACGACTGGAAAAGTGTGGGTGCCAGCCAGCAATCTCGGAAGCGTCGTGGTGATCGATGAAAAAACGGACGCGGTGTCACAGGTCGCGGGATTCAAGACTGGAGAAATTGAGCGGCGCGGACGCAAAGTCACGCTTGGCCCAACCGCAGCCAGTATTGGCGACGGGGTTGTTTATATCGGTAACCGTGGAGATGCGACGCTTTGCGTAATCGACGCGAAGAGTCTTGCACGCGGGGAATGTGTGCCGGTTTCGACCGATCACAGCATTACGCCGGATGGGGTGCTTTACGTGGCGGCAGCCAAAGAAGTTTGGATCACAACACGACCTGTTTCGACCGCCAATGCTGAAGCGGCGAAGGCTCTGCAAGTATTCGACGCTTCCGATCCGCGGCACTTGAAATGGAAAGCGAAAGTTCCGCTGGATGGCTTGGGAGAAGGCTATGCCGCTGATAATGGGCGCGGACTTTTTTACACCAACGTCGAGGGACCCAGCTCTACCGTGGCGGTTGATGTTCGCACGAAGAAAATCGTTTCGAAATGGAATCCCGGGAGCGCGGACGTTGGAGGCCTGGCCCTGGACTCCGTCCGAGGATTTCTTTTCGTGGCTTGCGGAGATCACGTCGTGAATCTCGATGCCAGCCACGATGGAAAAATTCTTGATTCAATCCAAACCGGCGCGGGCTTGGATAACATCGACTATTCAGCGGAGAAAAAAATTATATACGCTGCTGCTTCGCAAGCCGCGACGTTGACGATTGCTGAAGTTGGGGACGACGGAAAATTCCACCTCAAGGCGACGGTGCCGGCAGTGAAAGGCGCGCGCAGTGTAGTCGCAGCGAAAGATGAAACCGCTTACCTGATAAATCCTGCCGAAGGGCGCATGCTCAAACTCATGCGCAAGTAGGTCGGCAGCGATTGTTCACGTCGCTGACTGCGTCGTCGGCTTTGGCCCGAAGATCGCAAGCAACGCGGGAAGAACGATCAGAACCAGCGGCAGGGAAAAGATCAGGCCGGCAATGATTGCGATGGCGAGGGGTTGTTGCATGGCTGCGCCGTGACCAATGCCAAGCGCGAGTGGAAGCAAAGCGAGAATGGCGGCGAATGCGGTCATGGAGATTGCGCGCATCCGATTAATTCCCGCCTGGATGAAACGATCATCGCTCGAAGGCAGAGAACAATATTCCGAATAATAGAAAATCGCGATTTCGGTGACGATACCGACAATCATGGTCATACCCATGCGAGAAGTAATATTGAACTCGGTGCCAGTAACCCAGAGGCCGATGAAAACTCCAGGGACCGCGAACAATGGAACGAGCAACATCGCGAATGCGACGCGGAAACTTTCGTAAAGAAAAAGCAGAAGCAGAAAAACGAGAAGAACTGCGGCGATCAAGATGATGGTGAGACCGCGGAAGGCGATTTGTTGTTGCTCGTAAAGTCCGCCGAAAGTGTAGAGAATGTTGCTCGGGATGACGCCGGAGCTCGCCAGTGTGCGTTTCACGTCACGAACAGTCGAGCCGAGATCACGTCCGCTGATGCGCGCAGTCACCGCAATCATTCGCTTGAGATCGTCGCGCATAATTTCAGGTTCGCCACTGACCGGAATGAGCGTTGCCACGCGCTTCAATGGAAAAAGGTGACCGTCAGGCGCGCGCAACAGGAGATTGTCGATGTTACGTATGAGCTCGCGCGTGTCTCGCGGAATCCAAACGCGAACGCCGATCAACTTTGGTCCCTCCTGGATGTGCGTCGTCACGTTGCCGCTCAAAAAATCGTTCAAGGCTTTTGTAACTGCCTCCGGATCCATTCCTTCGAGTCCGACTTTGACACGATCCACCTGAATGTTGAGAGCGTCGCCAGCGGGAATGATTCCGCTTTTCACTTCAACAACGCCGCGAACTTTCGAAATCGTCTCGGCCACCTTTGCCGGGAGCGTGCGCAACTGTTGTTCGTCGTCGGAATAAAGTTTGATCTCGATCGGTTGCGGCACGCTGGTGAGGTCGCCGATTAAATCTTCCATCAACTGCAACAGTTCGACCTCGAGACCGGGAATGTGTTTCTCGATCTCTTCACGGACATCCTTCATCACTTCTTCAATCCCGCGGCGCGGAAACGGTTTTAGCCGAATGAAGAAATCGCCGACGTTCGCTTCGGTCACGCCGCCGCCGAGTTGGATTCCCGTTCGACGCGAGTAAGTCTGCACTTCGGGAGTTTTCTGAAGCACGGATTCGACCTGACGCAGGAGGCGATCAGTCTCCGCCAGCGACGTTCCAGCCGGCGAAATATAATCGAGAACAAAACCACCCTCGTCCACGGCCGGCATGAAGCCCGAGCCGACACTTTTTAATCCGATGAAGCCGAGCAAGAGCAGCGGAACAAGAAAGACAATGACAAAGCGCGGCTGCCTGAGAAGCAGCTGCATTTTCTCGCGATAAATTTCGTGGACGCGCCGCGTGAAAGCGCCGTGCTCTTCAATCTCAGCGTCTCTGCGCTTCAACAACCTCGCGCATAAGATCGGCACCGCGAGCCAAGCGACGAGAAATGAAATGATCAAGCTCGCCGCAATTGTCAGCGACAGCGCTTTGAAAAACGCGCCGGTGACTCCGGACAAGAATGCGAGCGGCGCGAAGATGACAATCGTTGCCGCCGAAGAACCCGCCAGCGGATTGGTGAATTCGGTCGCTGCGGCCAGCACGCGTGAACGCGGATCACCTTGAGTCGCACCGCGCACGCGGCGAACGATGTGTTCTACCATCACGATCGCGTCGTCGATAATGAGACCAACCGCCGCCGCCATTCCTCCGAGCGTCATGATGTTGAAACTCATTTTCAGGATGACGAGCAGCACAATGGTCGCGGCGAGCACCGCCGGCACAGTCAGGATCGCGATTAGGGCAACTTTCCAGTCGCGCAAAAAAATCAGGAGCACGATGGCGGCCAAGACCATACCGATGAGGATTGCGTCTCGCGTGCTGTGTTCCGACGCGATGATGAGATCGCTCTGATCGTACCAATCGGCGATTTTTACTCCCTCAGGAATTTGTTTCCCGATTTCGCGCAGCTTGGCTTTAATGCCGCGCGCGATTTCGACGGTGTTGCCGGACGGCTGTTGGTAAACTTGGAAAAGCACAGCGTCGTGGCCGTCGGCCGTCACTCGTACCCACTGCGGCTCGGTCGAATGTTCGACGGTTGCGACGTCATCGAGCAAAACCACGCCGTCGGGATTTGATCGGAGCACGGTGTGCTCGATTTCGTCGAACTTTTTGAAACGCGTGTCCGACACCACGAGATAAAGTTTGTCGTACTGCTCGAGCCGGCCGACCGCGACCTGAACGTTTGACGCCGAGAGAGCACTCGCCACTTCGGCCAGCGTCATTTTATACGATTGCAATTTGTCGGGATCGACTGTGACCCGGTACTCCTCGACGCGTCCGCCTTGAACCCCAACGCGCGCGACACCTTGAACGGTGGAGAGCGCGGGACGCAAAGTGTAAAGAGCGAGATCCCGCAGCTCAACCAACGAGTGCGAATCGGAAGTGAGACTGTAAGCGATTACCGGAAACACCGTCGGATCCATGCGTTCGACTTCGAACGAAGTGCCGGCCGGCAGACTGGGCAGAATTTTGTTCACCTGCGACTGGCATTGGAGCATGGCCGAGATCATGTCTTCGCCCCAATTGAAATTGATCGAGATCTCGGCGCTGCCGCGGCTGGTTGTCGATCTTACGCCGCGGACGCCGGGAATTGCGCGCACCGCTTCCTCCACTGGGGTCGTTACTTCAACCGTCATCCGTTCGGCCGGCCGGTCGCCGGCATCGAGCGTGACGCGGACGCGCGGAAAACTGACCTGTGGAAAAAGCGCAACCGGGAGCGAAAAGCTCGCGACCGCACCGGCGATTGCAAGCGCGCCGAGCAAAAACAAAATCGAACGCGCATGGCTGTGCGCCCACGCACTGAAGCTCATTTTTTGATCTCGACCGCCATCCCGTCTTCCAGCTCGTAATTGCCCACCGTCACAACCGGGTCGCCCTCATGCAGATCGTCCGCCATCACCTGCATCTCCTTTGGATTTTCCGCGCCAATTTTCACCGTGTGCTTCACCGCGCGATTATTTGCCACGGTGAAAACCTCGAACTCACGCGATTCGTTAGGCAAAACCGCCGGGCGCGGCACGACGAGCGCGTCTTTTTCGGTGCGCTGGATTTCCCCGCGCACGTATTGGTCGAGCAGCAACTTTGTTCTAGCCGGCAACGAAACGTAAACATCGACAAGCCGCGTCGTCGGATCGATTCGCCGTGTCACCAATCGAATTGTGCCTTCCACATTGTTTGCCGTCGGATCGTTCAACGGCACAATCGTGATCGGCGCGCCTTCCTGCGCCGCGGAAAGGTCTTCGGGTTCGACGCCGAGTTTCACTTCAATCTCGTTCTCGGCGACGATCTCGACCAGCGGACCGCCCGCCGGAACGATTTGTCCATCCTGCGCGTCCACTTTGGCAATCACGCCCGACAAATCGGAATGAATCCGGTTATCGCCGCCAGCACCGGCGCGTTGCAATGCGGTAAGCTGAGCTTCGGCGTCGCGCGCCGTTTTTTCCGCAGCGCTCAAATCCTGATTGGTGGCGAGCTTCAAATTAAAACGATCCTGCGTTTGCTTGAGCTCCTTTCGCGCGGCCTCGGCCCCATTGTTCGCTTGCTGAAATTGAACCTGCGCGCCCGGGCTCAACTCAATCTCGGTTAGCGGATCGTTTTCGTGAACGAATTGTCCGGGTGCGACGAGAATGTGACGCACACGCGTTTCAAATGCTACCCCGACCGAATGCGTTTTGCCCGGCTGCGCCACCACGCTGCCGTAAACAATTACTTTTTCGTTGATCGTTTTCCGCTCGACCTTTGCCACCTGAACTTCGGGAACTGGAGCAGCTTTCTTTTCCTCGTTTCCAATTCCAAAGCGTTGCGCGATCCAGGCAAGCGCGCCTAAGATCAAAACGGCCGCGATCACGAGGATGATGATTCGGCTCTTTTTCATCGGGCCTGCAAAACTTTGTTCATTGGAAGATAACGGCCGGAAGCGATCTCCAGAGCGGTATGTGCTTCGAGCAATTGCTCCTGAAGCTTGATCAACTGGACTCGTTTCTGCAACAGGTTGCTCCGAGCCGTGTAATAACTGAGCACGTCAGCATTTCGCTGCTCAGTCGCCGCTTGCGCGGAGCTAACCAATTTTTCCAGAAGCGGCAGCGCTTCCTGCGCAGCGGTAATTTGTCGATCTAACGAACGAATATCGGCTAGGGCGACCGCGATATCGGAACGCGCTTCGAACGCGCGTTGAGTATACTCGTCGCGAAGTCTTTGGCGCGTGGCGCGCTCGGTCGCGATGACGCCCTGGTTGCGATCGAAAATTGGAACATCCACCGCGACAACGAAGCCAGTGGTGTGCACGTTCGTGGTGTCGCTCGCTTTCACGAACCCGGCTGACATTTTCGGAAATTGCGCCAGGATTGCCGCGCGCACAGTGGCGTCCTGGCTCTCGAGTCCTTGTTGCAATCCAAGAAGATCGAGACGGCGCGCCTGGAGATCATCAGCTAATTCGTGCTGCTCGGGCGGAGCGAGACGCGTCGGTAAACTTAGGCCTGCGCGCAAAGCGACTTTCACTTCCGCCTCCACGCCCAAAATTTTGTTCAAGCCGAGCCCCTGTTTGTGGAATTCCTGCTCGAGCGCGAGCATCGTCGCGCGCGAATCCTGGCTGGCCGATTCGACTGCCGCCAGTTCGAGCACGGTTTTCTCGTGCGCATCGACCGCCTTGCGCATCGCGTCTGTGCTTTGTTGCAGGCCCTCAGTCGCTTCAACCGCCTGGGCAAGTTGCGCATTCAACCCGAGCACGCGATATACAGCGGTCCGCGCGTTGACCGCGATCTGCCACTCGTCCCATGCGACATCCAGATCGACAGATCGATAATTTTTTCTAGCAGCAGTTTGTTTCGGCAAAAACGGAATCAGCGCGCTGAATTCCCAAGCCGCCGTGAAATTGTAAGCAGTTACTGTCCCAGCTGTATTTCCGCCGGTCACGTAGTCGCGCGAGTACGACACCACCGGGTTCGGCAAAATTCCGGCCTGGATCAATTGCGCAGACGCCAGCCCACGGCGATCGCGAATCGACCGCAACGCCGGATTCGAATAAAGGGCGATCGCTGCGGCGTCGTCCGGACCGATGCCGGTGCGAAGATCAATCGGCAATTGTTCGAGCGAGCTATTGGAGAAACGCGACGCTGGAATTCTGAGAGTTGTCTCAACCGTGTTAGACCGCATCGGCGATTCCGCGAGGAGCGGACTCGCCAGCGCGATGCAAAATAATAGAGCGAGCCGCCGCTTAATTCGCTTGGGATGGTCGAACATTGTCGGGTCAGCGCTGATTCTAGCCACGATGACCGACGAAGACAAAGCGCTCCGAGAGATCTCTTTCGACATTGCCTTGAACAACGGCCGGTCTTTCGGCAAAACTCATGCGTGGCCGTGTTGAAATCGCTGGCTGATTTTTTCGGACTGAAGCGCAACCTCGTCATTCTCCTGTCGGCCATTTTTGTCATCGGCGCGGGTGAAGAACTCTGGATGCGGTTCGTGCCGAAATATCTGCAAACGCTGGGCGCGAGCGTTTTTGTGATCGGTCTCTACGATGCGCTTCGGACATTGCTCGGCGCGGTTTACGCCTATCCCGGCGGTGTTCTTGTCGATCTTTGGGGACATCGACGCGCGTTTCTCGCTTTCAACATTGTTTCGATCGTAGGCTACGCGCTCGTTCTTTTTGTGCCGCATTGGGGCGCCGTGATCGCGGGAATGTTTCTGTTTTTGTCATGGAGCTGCTTTTCATTGCCGGCAACGTTTTCGCTCGTCGCGGCTGCGCTCGAAGCGAATCGCCACTCGATGGGCATCGGCGTGCAATCGGTGATCAAGCGATTGCCGATCATGATCGCGCCGTTTTTTGGCGGAGTGTTGATCGATCGGTTCGGTGTGATTGGCGGTGTCCGCATCGCACTCGTGATTTCGATCGTTCTTTCGGGCGCGACGATTTTCGTGCAACGGTGTCTGCGCGATGAACCGAAAGAAGAAACGCCCGGGGAACGTCTGAATTTTTTGCAGAGCTTGCGCGAGTTCAATTCCCCGATGCGGCGGCTGCTCTTGAGCGATATCCTGATTCGGTTTTGCGAACGCATTCCCTACGCGTGGGTGGTGATCTTCGCGATGGACTACATCGGCATGAGCGCGAAGGAAATTGGCGTGCTCACAACGGTCGAAATGCTGGCGGCGACGCTGTGCATTATTCCAGCCGCGCATTACGCCGATCGCTACGGCCGCGAGCCCTTCGTGATCGTAACCTTTATCATGTTCACGCTTTTTCCGATCAGCTTGCTCATCTCGCACGCATTCCCATCATACAGCTTCGTCTTGCTCGTGGTCGCTTTCGTCATTCGGGGCTTCAAGGAATTCGGCGACACCTCTCGTAAGGCCCTCATCATCGGCTATTGCGATCCGTCGCGGTGCGGGCAAATGGTCGGCGCCTACTATTTAGTCCGTGATCTGATCGTGAGCGTAGGGGCACTCCTTGGGGCCTATCTTTGGACCATGAATCCAAATCTCAATTTGCTCGGCGCCGTCGCTTTCGGCATCGCCGGCACCATCTTCTATATCAAGATCGTCCGGGAGGAGCGCGAGGATGAGCTGGAAAATATGAAAGAGGAAATCGCGCGCCGTAGGTTTCGGTAAGCCGCGAATTTACTCTGGCACTTCACTCGCATCGCCCAAATATTCCCAACGTTGGAGTGAAATCGGGACGTTGCCGTTTTTCCAAACGAAGTCGTGGAACGCGCGCAGATTGAACCGGTCACCCTGCTGCAATCGCGCGTCGGCCAAAAATTTCACGATTTGCAGCTTGCCGATTTGATAGCTGATTGCGCCGCCCGGCCCGGTCGCAAAAGCGGTCGCCTCTGCGCGCGCGGTTTCCATGTCCATCGGCACCTTGTCATGCAAATATTTCGCCGCTTGATCGAGAGTCGCCTGGCCAAGCGCAAGCCTCACGTCTACTTCCACGCGGAGCGCGCGCAGACGCATAAAATTGTAAATGATCTCACGCGTATGCGGGCTGTCGTCGAACAATCCCGCCTGCAACATCATTTCCTCGGCGTAAAAGGCAATCCCCTCGTTTGCAGTAGAAGCATAATAATGACGTCGAATTGGATTTTCCTGTTTCCAGGAAAGACAAAGCTGGAAATAATGGCCGGGAATTCCTTCATGGACGCAGATCGGTCGTGGGTCCTGCGCCGTCGCTCGCCAAAAGTAGCCGAGCCTCGCCGATGGCTCGGTCACATAGCGAATGCAATCTTGATTCAATCGTGACGGCGAAGTGAAATCATCGGTTTCGCCGAAACCTTGCAACGCGCGCAAAAATTCCGGCATTGAGCGCAAGGTATAATGCTGGAGCCAATCCGGAACGGTCAGAATGTCGCGCTCATTCAGGAATTTGCGGATCAACAACTCTTTCGCTGCGGCATCCCTGACCCAGCTGTCGATGTTCTCGGCGAGTTTGAGGGGCGGAACATCGCGGTTTCGGTGGATTTCAAACGCTTCGAAAGCGACCGCGCGGTCCCATTCCTGTCGGCCCGCCGCCAGCAATTGCTCCGGCGGGTACGGGAGCATCGCGACGTTGCGCAAAAAGAAAATGTAAGCATCGCGGCCGAGCGCAGTCTCGTTCGGAAGCGATGGAAGCAGTTGCTGTAAATATCCCCGATATTTCTCCAACGCGTCCGCCGCACGATCGGTCGCGGCATAGAAATCCTGCTCTTTCAGAGTTGTCGATTTTGCCAGTGCGCTGGCCATTTGGTGCAGATGTGGCCGGATGTTTTCAAGCGATTGAACGGCCACTCGCGCAAATGGCGCGGGCGGCTTCTCCAGATTTTGTCTTGCCTGCTCGAGAATGGACGGAACGTTGTTGATCCGTGTCAAAATCTCGCGCGACTGCGCCTCGTTGTAGGGTCCCCGGACCGTTAACGCTTCCACAATCGGCGTCAGCGTTTGCCCGATATAAAAAGTCGGATCGCGTCGCCAGCTCGGATTAATGTCCAACTCCCACCGCACCCGTGACAACGCTGAGCCAACCAAGCGATAATCGACTTGCCTAGCGATCGGCCAAGCGCGGGAATCGATCTTCCTCCACCGTGCTTCAAATTCGTTGAGCTCTTTGCGCTGATTGTCTAGCTTGGCGCGCGACCAATCGCGCACCCCGCCCGGGCGCTCGATTCGATTGACATCATCGCCCGTGAACGGCGCATATCTGGCGCGCCAGGACCAAAAATCAGCGGCGAGTTTGTCGAACGAATCGGTTTGTTGCGCCTGAGGCGTTTCGGCTGAGGCGACAATGATAAATAAAATTGCGCAAAAAACTTTCATGGTTTCAGGCTAATCTGCATTTTGCCGAATCGTAATCACAGCCGGCGTGCGCTCTGGACGATAAACCGACGCGCCGTAAAAGATGGCCGGTGCTTTTCCCCGGGCGTAGCGGATTTTCTGCAATTGCGCGTCCCAGTGTTCTATATAAGAGCAGTTCGCGGTCTTGGTCGTCCCTGGAATTGGCACGTAACGATTTTCAGTGAGTGTGAGGAAGGCGGGTTCGCCCGGCAACGGCACTGGCGCGGCCCAATTCGGAGAAAGTCGGACAAAACGCGGACCGTTGAGGTCGAGCGCAAAAGAAGTATCGCCGTCGGTGCTGTTTAAATGCAAGCCGAAGAACGCCACACGCAGCAGGCCTTCGAGCAAGAATCGACGGTCCGGATTTTGTCTTTCATACAGTATTTCATAAGCGCCGAAGAACCCCGGCAAAGTTCCGAAATCCGCCTGGATCCCAGTTTTTAGATACCGCAATACGTAATGTTTGCCGTGCTTTTCCCCGTTCGCTCGATCGTCCGGATCGCTCGGATCTTCGCGTAAAATCAATTCCGCCGATCCATCGGGCGCTTTGTAAGTCCGCCGCCCCCCGATCATGCCGCCCCCGCTCCCTGATGGCGAAGTTTGCCTTGATTCGAGTGCGGGCGCTGCCGATTCCGGCGGTGTGTCACGATTCGTAAAATAGGAGGAAGTCTTTGTTTGCTCGTACCAATCCGGAGCCGAGTCGAGCTTGGTTGGTTCTCCACCGAGCGGCCGGACGCTCCAAAATTCAACCGGACTGCCCTCTTTCTCCCGGCTAAACACAATGGTCTCTCCGTCCGGCGCGAATACCGGATCGACGTCTTGTCCTGAATTGTCGCTGGTGAGCTGGCGCAGCAACTTCCCATCTTCTCTATATAGATAGACGTGCGAGTGGCTGGTCCCTTCCGCCTGCAAATAACGGATCGCGATTACGATCTCGGAAGCGGCGCGCAGATTGATCGCGAGAAATGAAAATGCTGCAACGATCAGGACTCGCGAGGTCATTAGCGCAGCGGCAATTCGATGGCGCTCGCGTGCTGTGTGTCGTGATAAACTTTGACGTGCGCAGTTCGCGCATCTTTCGCCGTTTCATCGGCGACGACTCCGCCGGAATTGTAATTCTTCTGCCAGAAGATTGAGTTCGGGGAATACACAACCAGGCGCAGACGGCTGCCTTTCATCAAACGGCGCGCGACGAACAGCCCAGGATCGAAATCGCATTTAACGATCTCGCCCGGTTTCACCAGCTTGGCTTCGCGGGGCGATTCCCGATAACGCAATCGGCGAAAGTCGCTCCAGAGCGCGATGCTCGTTCCGTCCGGCTGAATTTCGTAAAGATCGGCTTGCAGATCGGTGTCGGGCGTGTCGATTGAAACCCAGAGCGAAACTTCCGGGCATCCGACCAGCGGCGTTTCTTTCGGCAATGGATCGGTGTGATAGACGAGGCCGTCTTTGCCAATGCAAAGCGCAAAACGCTGATCAATGCCGGCCGTCTTGTCGTTCGGCTCAACCCCTTCAACTTCTTCGCCGCGATGCGTATCGAGCGGGTCGTTGACGAACTGATCAACGCCTTCGCTTGGTTGCGCTTCTGTCAGTGTACCCGAGCGAAAGACACCGTTCGCGTCACCATTTTTCGAATCCAAATGAAACATCTTTGGGTTTGCCGCTAAACTCACAAAGTCCTGGGCGTATTTCCATTCGCCGTTGGCGCCGGAATTTCCGGGCGCGATCAAATAATACGCGACCTGATTTTTCAGAAACTGGGGCTTCGAGCCGTTCTTCATTGTCCAGTCGTACCACTGCCGATGGAGATCATTAAGATCGACAACCGCCCCGGGTCCAAACTTCACGCCGCCAACTTCGTCGGTCGGCGTGCGCGTACCGGGGTGGTCCCACGGCCCGATGATGAGAAAATGTTTGGCGCGCGCTTCAGGCGAAGCGTTTGCAGTGTGATCGCGATAGTAGCTCATCGCGCCGGGCTCATCGCCGTCGTATTGACCGGTGATGGTGAGGATCGGCAGCGAAATTTTCTTAAACTGCTCGGCGTTGGGCACCATCGCGTCGTAATAGGCGTCCACCGTCGGATGTTTCAGGATGCGCTGAAAGTTTTGCGAAGGATTGCCGACGAACGAATCGACCGTACTGAACGCAATGTGCTTTTTGTAGGCATCGAGAAATTTCGTGCGCCAAAACTTCGAATCGCCGAAAAGATTTTGCTGAGCGGTGCGGCCGCTGGTGGCGGTGAACCACTGGATGTCGTAGAGATAGCCGACGTTGTTGAGCGATGGATAATCAAGGCCGGGATGCGCCGCGGCCGCGGGCACGATCGTCGCCAAGTGCGGCGGAAACTCTTTTGCCGTTGCCCATTGATCGAATCCAGCATAGGAACCGCCCCACATCGCGACTTTTCCGTCACAGAACGGTTGTTGCGCGAGCCATTCGACGACGTCGTGACCATCGCGAGGTTCATTGGCAAACGGCTCAAAGTCGCCGCTGGAATTTCCGCGACCGCGAACATCGACGAGCGCGAACACGTAGCCGTGCGACGCGAAGTAAGCTCCGCGCGCATG
>WNGN01000963.1_pt1 | contig 19586 bp, 17 predicted proteins | sample 5400561 | NCBI WGS metagenome assembly WNGN01 (sample SAMN13153379, study PRJNA577476) | soil metagenome | isolation source: 115 cm soil or saprolite under Garry oak tree replicate 2 | place: USA:California | collected 2016-06-15
AGGACCGCTAGTACGGCGCGGGCAATCAGCAGCATGGTATCGATAACCGTCGCTACGGTGCCGTCGAGCTTCACCACCTGATCGACACCTGCCATAATGACGCCGACCAGCATCACGGCTACCAGGGCAATACTCAGGTCTTTTGCCTGCTTCGCACCCTCGTCGTTGCCATCTTTCTTAGCTTGATCGGCCAACTTGTTTAAACTGAGTCCCCCTATATCGAGAGCTATGAATTGGGCGATGAACACAACTACATCATATTGGGATGGAAGGTGGACAACCGGCAACAGCTTGACTGAGGCATACAAGACGGAGGCGACCAGAACCGGCTCAGCAGCTTTTCCGGCCAGGATCATAAACCAGTTCCAGATTGCCGTAATGTAGTCGGATTGCGCCAGGAAACGTCTGATACGCGCACTTCTGTTCGCGGGCTTTTGTTGGACATTATTCACCGTGCCGTACCTCCTGTAGCGTAATGCCTAAGATATCGGCAAGTTCAGCTGTGGCTTTAATGAGGTATTGGGTGATTTCGGGCCGCATCAGACCAGATGCGCATCCTGGTGCTCGATACGAAGAATCAGGTGATAGACAATATCAGCCGCTACCAGGGCACCGTCAATAGCTCCGTCCTGCGCGCCGCCGAGATATTTCGCCCGGCGATTGTACGCAACTGCCCCGGTGTCATCATTTGCCACAATCACCCCAGCGGCGATCCCACCCCTTCTCCCGAAGACGTCGCTGTGACCAGGCAGCTCGTTGAAGCGGGCAAAGTGCTCGATATTGAACTTGTCGATCACCTCGTCATCGGCAACCACCGCTTTGTGAGCTTGAAGGAACGCATGCGGTGGTAGCAATAGTAGCTACCTGGTGACCTTGAGTTCCCCAGTCAGGTCTGTATAATATAGCATTCTATCATCATCGAACAATCAGCCTTTGATAAAACGTTCCAGGAATATCGCTGGATAGCATTCGAACAATCAGTGAGCCTGAGATCCACTCATACTTCTTCTGGCGGGCCGCAGGCCCGCAAAGAGCGAAGGAAGTGTGACGAGGACACCTCGCGCTCCGGCAAGGGACTGCGTCCCCTGCACCCCTGCTTGATGGGTGGATGCCAGTCAGTGAGCACCTTGACAAAGCGACAAAATCCCTGTTATACTTATCTTGTACGAAAGTTATCGAATTCATGACTTGTAGAATATACGACTTCCATCGAATACCTTTGTTGAGAGAAACGTATGGACGTACAGAATCCGCCTGGTCGTGGTTCAATGCTGTGCGTGCAAAAGCTTCCCCTGAATTGCTAACGGCCATCGATCAATTCGGTTTGAACTACTGCGGGATTTGGGAGCACTTATTCGGTCTTGCATATGATTGTTTACCCCCGAGAGATGTTTTATCGCTCATTGCCCACATCGAAGCGCTTGACCCATTTGAAGTGCGCTTGCACCTGTTTGGGTACTACCAGCGGAGCTTCCGCCGGACAACTCCGTTGGATATCATACTCCAGGCAGCTGAAGACGACCAGGAGGCACAGAGACAGTTTCTCAAAACATCTTTCCGTGATGATGCCGATTGGCAGGAGGTATTGCGCCATTTCTTCTCTATGGATGCAAGAACAACGAAAACCATGCTGCTGGACATCCTGCGGGGCTGGTATGACCAGGTCTTTCGCGACCAGGAGCAGCAAATACTGCCAATTCTTGAGCGTGATGCCGAGGCGAAACGCGCTTTGAAACAAACTATGACGGTTGAGCGCCTGGTTGAGACGGCTACCAATGGCCTCGAATATGTGCCTGAACCAGCTTTTCGTAAGGTATTACTCATTCCTAGCTACGTAATCCGACCCTGGAATGAACCCTCGGAATATCAGGACATAAAGATTTTTTGTTATCCGGTTGCCGATGAGAGTGTAGTAGAAGATGGCAACGTTCCGCCAGTGCGCCTCGTCAGGCTTTATAAGGCCCTGGCAGATGAGCGCAGATTACGCATCCTCAAGATGCTCATGACCAGAAGTTACTCTTTGCAGGAGCTGACCGATGAGTTTGGTATCGCTAAATCAACCATGCACCATCATCTTGCTACTCTGCGAACCGCCGGACTGGTACGTGCGCGGCCAGACGATAAGGTGTACAGCCTGCGCCAGGGTATGTTCTCTGAAGTATCTGAACTCCTGAATAAGTATCTGAAGGGTAAATCGTAAGCCGTTCTTGCACGGAAAGGAGATAGTAATGCATCCAGTATTCACTCAGGAAATGGCAAGGCAGCATAGAGAGGAACTGCTGCGCCGGGCTGCTATTGAGCAGGCTGCTCTTCATCTCATCGAGCAAGAAAACTCAAAGAGCTTTAGACGGATCTTTGCCTTTCTTGAGCCTTTGCACGATATGTCAACATTTTTGTCCAGAAGACCGGTCCTCATACAACGACGGAAGTATAGTGATATCGATTTTGATGAGATCAAGCACGAACTACAAGTGACCTTCGCTGCCATGCGGAAAGTGGGGTCTGAATGCGATGATCATTTCATCGAAGTGTTCATACGGAAACTCAGACGTGAGTTGCCATCTGCCGGCGAACTACTACTCGTAAAGATTCCTACGCCTGGTCAGCGCTTGCTGCTGGCAGTTGTCATAGCAGGTATCCTGGCGTCATCACTCGGCATGATGATGGGCATAAGCCAGGGCATCCTGCTTGGAGTAAGCCTGCTTTGTTTCGTCATTGTGGCTGCCGGCATCGTGCTGAAGAGCATCTAATCAGATTTAGCTTGCAAAGCTTCCTGGCCCGTGGGCTGAGTGAGTCTGACCGCGCTGGCTCGCAGCAGGAACAAAACGAGCAGACCGGCCAGGACATACATGAAACCCTGGATGTTCAGCACAGTCACAACACCCAGTAGATCACCCAGCACACCGGCGAGTGTCGTCCCAAGCAGCATGAGCAGTGCCGAGGTCGTCCCGACGGCGCCAAAGATACGCCCCCGGTATTCGTCTGTCACGGCGGTTTGAAGGAGTGTGTTCACTCCGGTGAGCATGCCCACTCCGGGTATGCCTACGAGAACGAAAAGGATCAGGGCTATCACAAATGCAGGATAGAACCTTGGGTAGTTGAATATGACGAGATCGATGAAGCCGAAGGCGATAGCGCCAAAACCAATCAGGTGGGCGGGTGAGACTTTGCGGGTGACATGGCCAATAAACATACCTCCTATCAGGCCGCCAACCGCTTGCGCACCCATCAACCAGCCAATTTGTAGCGCACCGCCGTGCAATATCTTATTGACGAACACAACGAATAGTACACCGAAAACGCCTTCACCGAGCGATGTGATTGCCAGCAATATGAACACGCCGTAGACATTACGCTCCTGTTTTATCAGCCGCAATCCCGCGAGCCACTCACGCCAGACCCTGATCCAGGGGTTTGCAAGCGTATCGGAGGCAGTCGAACTCTTTACTACCCTGGCGTCTAGCGCAATGAGTGTGATAAGCATAGCAGCAATAAGGAAGGAAGCGGCATCCAACAGCGCCACGCCATTCAACCCTAACAGTCCCGCCACGATACCTCCCAAAGGCGGGCCAATCAGGCGAGCAGCGTTCGAACTGAGCGAACCGAGTGAGTTAGCGCTCACCAGGTGTTCCTCGTCGACGAGGCGGGGCAGGAGGGCGCTTTCGGCGGGGATAAAAAACTGGGAGATGGCCGATTCGAGAAAGGCCACGACATAGACCACCCACAGCCATGCGATGGAATGCAGGAGGAGCAAAGGCAAAAGACCAAGCGCGAGCAAGAGGTTGGTGATCACCATGATGCGCTTGCGGTTCCAGCGATCCACAAACACTCCTGCCACGGAGCCGAGCGCCAGTCTGGGTACTATCTCTGCTATAAACATGGTGCTGGTCGCCAATGTCGAGCGAGTCAGGATATAGACGTAAATGGGCAGGCCTATCATCAACATCCAGTCACCGATCAAGGATATGAGTCCCGCGAACCAGAGCAGAGCAAAATTGCGCTGGCGCAGCGTAGCAAACATAGAGCAGCTCCTTTTCGAATGCGCCTATTCATGCATTTTTACAAAATGGTGATTTTCTCTAAATCATAGCATATTTTTGCCAATTATTTAGCAATATTACCATCGAAGAAAAGAAAAGTCAATCTTTTCACGTGTAGGAAATCAATTTGTTGATAATATTTGCTATGCTCGTTGCTGATTCATTTTGTAGCATTGCTAGCGAATCAGTGTGATGATTCCTGATATCCACTCATAATGCTTCTGGCGGGCCTGCGGCCCGCTTGGGGAGGAGAGAGTGAGCGAGGACACCTCGCGCTCCGGCAGGAGACTTCGTCCCCTGCACCCCTATTTCTGAGTGGCTCTCAAGATAATTCCTCTTGCGACGATCAGGCAGCATGCGCCCGACCTCATTGGCTTTCAAGAATGCCAGAGCAGGAATATGGATGCCTACCGCGAACAGCTTCCAGAGTACCAGTATGTGATGGGGCCAAAGACTGGTGAAGAAGATTTCTGGGACTACAACCCCATTTTCTGGAAAGCGGAGCGCTTTGCTCTTATCGACTCGGGCGGCTTCTGGCTGAGTCGAACACCCGATCACTGGTCAAAAGACTGGGGCACTGATGATGCTCATGGAGTCACCTGGGTGAAATTGCGCTGCACGAGGACCAATAGAGTCTTCCTGCACCTGAATACTCATTTCGAGCATATTAGCGAGCAATCACGTGTGGAGAGCTGCCGTCTGATCTTGCAAAAGGTAGGGGAGCTTCAGGAGGAACATCTTCCTGTGCTTCTGACAGGCGACTTTAACTCGAATCCCTGGGTTCCCGACTACGGTATGGTTGCGGAAACTACCTTTACTGATGCCAGTTACCATCTCTTTCTGGACAATGGCTTCACAGATACCTACATTGCAGCAGGCAAAGAAGACTCACTCACTTCCAATACCTATCACGGGTTTGAAGGGGTCCAGTACTCGGCGCTCCATGCTCACATGGCGTGGCGTATCGACTGGATTCTAACGCGAGGTGGCAGGCCGCCGCTGCAAACAATCGCATGTACTATCGTTCGCGATGCGTCTCCCCCGCTCTACCCGAGCGATCACTATCCCGTGCTGGCTGAGTTGCTGTTGTAGTATGCGCATGGGAGGAGCAGAGCTGGCCTCTGCTCCTCCTCATGGTAAGATACAGAAGTAGACGAATAGGGCGGGGAAACATGGCAGGGGCAAACACTGCTCCCACGATAAATCGGGGACCTACTACCATGAGACGCCTTTGCAAGCTGACGTATGCATGTCATGGTAGTGGCACCTCTTGCGGGTGCCATGCGCGATTATGACAAGGAAAACGTTCATGGATGAAGTTGTTATGCTGGCTGAGCTAGTAAAACGCTACTATGGTATGCAGGCAAGATTACTACGCCCGCTCAGCAGTGAATCGGGCAAGCGGATGTATCGCGTCGAAAGAGTGTTGGAGCAACCCTGGGTCCTGCGGGCATATCCACCGGAGAGCGAAGATAACATACAGGCACTTGTGACTGTGCTCTCGTTCCTTGAGCAGCACGAGTACCCGGCAGAACGGCTGGTTCGAGCAGAAGATGGCTCTTTTGTCGTCACGCACGATGGCTGGCGGCTGCTGGCGACAACCTTCGTCGAAGGCTCTACAGTGGATTATACGCCGCCAACCCTGCGTTTGCTCGGGGCAACGCTGGGGCGACTACATGCATTACAGCCGATAACTACAACCCCGGCAGCGTTGCCGCTAGCGCAAATGCGGCCGGTCAACGAGATCTCCTGGGCGTTGTCGCAAATCACCGGGGTCAAAGCGCAGGTGCCAAAACATCTGTATGCACGCTATGATACGCTCATTGCAGCGCTACATAGCATTCGCCTGGGTGAGGATTTGCCAAAGGTGGTGATCCACAATGATTGCCATTCTGGCAACGCGGTTCGCACAGCAGCGGAACAAGTGGTCCTGATCGATTGGGAAGGAGCGGGGCTCGGGCCTGCCGTCCTCGATGTAGGCTTTCTGCTGTCTTCGTGTGATACAGATTCTCCCTGGAGACCATCGCTTCTTCCTGACCCGGCGCGGGTCGCGGCAATTGTAGATGGTTACTGCCAGTACCATACGCTGACTTCCACAGAACTGGAGTATTTGCCGGATACCATCCGTTTTCGCGCCATCGTCTACGGCGCAGGTAGCTTTGCCGCCTCCATTGCCAGGGATGGAAGGGAAGATGAAGATTTGTGGTGGTGGAGACGCTACAGTGCGGCAGAAGAGATTGCGGAGCGCGCTAGCAAGCAATTTGAATCCAATCAGCCACGGGAAACACGCCGTGTTTCCCGTGGCTGATCATTTTACCCTTTCGCGGCGGCCTTTTCGCCTTTGCGCCGCTTCACCTTGACCTGGTGATCTTCTTCGTCTTTCTCCTGTGCTGTCTTCAGGGCCGGTACAAGTGCGGCATTGAGCACCTGCTTGATATCGGAGGCGTAGACGAACTTCATCTCCTCGCGCAGCTCTTTGGGCAAGTCTTCTAGCAGGTCTTGCTCGTTCTTCTTGGGCAGGATGACCGTGCGAATGCCCGAGCGGTAAGCTGCCAGCACCTTCTCCTTGGCGCCACCAATCGGCAGTACTTTGCCTCGTAGAGTGATTTCGCCTGTCATGGCGACATCGGAGCGTACCTTGCGGCCACTTGCCAGCGAGACCAGCACTGTGACCATCGTCACGCCTGCCGATGGCCCATCTTTGGGAATAGCCCCGGCGGGCACATGAATATGTACCTGCTGACCCTCAAAGACGTTCTGGGGTAAACCCAGCGCCTCGGCATTCGAGCGCACATAGCTGAGCGCAGCCATGGCTGATTCCTTCATCACATCGCCCAATTGCCCGGTCAACGTCAACTGGCCATCTTTCCCAGGCATTACGGCCGCCTCGATGAAGATGATCTCGCCTCCTACCGAGGTTACCACCAGGCCGGTGGCAATACCCGGGCGATCTATACGCTCGGCTGCCTCCTCAAAGAATCGCTGCCTTCCCAGGTATTCTGAGACCTGGTCGGCCGTTACATTGATCGGGGTCTCTCTGCCCTCGGCGATCTGCTTCGCTATCTTGCGGCAGAGCGAGCCGATCTCGCGCTCCAGGTTGCGTACGCCGGCCTCGCGTGTATAATCGCGTATGATGCGGCGCAATGTATCGTCGTCTAACGTCAGTTCGTCCTTCTTGAGGCCGTTGGCTTCAAGCTGCTTAGACAGCAGGTAGTTGCGAGCGATATGCAACTTCTGTTCTTCGGTATAGCCAGAGAGTTCCAGGATCTCCATGCGATCGCGTAACGCCGCCGGAATGGGCTCCAGCGAGTTGGCTGTGGCGATAAACATCACTCTGGAAAGGTCGAAGGCCAGGTCCAGGTAGTTATCGCGGAAGTTATAATTCTGCTCAGGGTCCAGCACTTCCAGCAGCGCGGAGGAAGGATCACCGCGCCAATCAGCCCCGACTTTGTCCACCTCATCCAGCATCATCACGGGATCATTAGACTCGACGCGGCGCAGTGTTTGAATAATGCGTCCCGGCATCGCCCCAATGTAGGTGCGGCGATGCCCGCGAATCTCGGCCTCGTCACGAATGCCACCGAGAGACATGCGTGCGAACTTGCGCCCCAGGGCCCGCGCTATAGATTGTCCCAGCGATGTCTTGCCGACGCCGGGAGGACCCACAAAACAAAGAATCGGCTCGCGGTTGATCTGCCGGCGCGCCTCTGCTGACTGGAGCGGCTGTGTAAGACGCCGCCCGTTGCCTGCCGTACTCGTTTCCTCTGCGGCCACCTCTGCATCGTGTTGTGCGTGTTCGGCCAGGCGCTCTTCTTTCAGGCGGCGGACCGCCAGGTACTCAAGGATGCGGTCTTTGATCTTCTCCAGGTCGTAATGATCCTGGTCGAGCACCTGCCGCGCTCTTGGTACATCTATCTCCTCACCTGTACTCTTACTCCAGGGCAGGCTTGTCAGTAGCTCCAGGTAGGTGCGAATGATACTATATTCGGGTGAGACGGTTGGCAACTTCTCAAGGCGAGAGAGTTCGCGATTTGCCTCTTTCAAGGCCTCTTCCGGCATTCTGGCCTCTTCGATTTTCTGGCGCAGCTCATTGACGGTGGCCTGTTCTTCGCTTTCCTCGCCCAATTCCCGCTGGATTGCCTTGAGCTGTTCGCGCAGCAGGTATTCCCGCTGCACTTTGGTCATCTCTTCCTGTGCGCTTGTCTGGATCTTCTTCCCTAGCTCGAGGATCTCAAGCTCATGAGTCAGGTAGCTACTCAGTTCTTGCAGCTTGGCACGCACCGAGTCAAGCTCCAGTAGCTTCTGGCGCTGCTCCAGTTCCATCTGCACAAAGGTAGCGATGATATAGACGACCTGGCGCGGCTCTTCTAAATTTAGCGCGTGGGCGGCAACCCCCTCTGGCATGTATTGCACAAGCGTGATCAATCTCTGGAAGTAACTGATTACGTTGCGCTTGATGGCCTCTGTTTCCTTGTCCTCTTCCTCCACGTCTGGTCGGACCGTCACATGAGCTGCCAGGTAGGGCTTTTCTTGCGTGAACTCGCCAATCTCGACGCGTTCCAGACCCTGCACATATATCTGAATGTTGCCGTCGGGCATGCGAATCATGCGCACAACACGCGATACCGTGCCGGTATTAAAGATGTCCCTGGGTCCTGCTTGCTCTATGTCGCTAGATTTCTGTGCCACCAGTACAACCATGCGATTGCTGCGCATCACGTCGTCAATGAGGCGAATAGAGCGCTCCTGGCCAACGCCCAATGACTGCACAGAGAGAGGATAGACGACAGTGTCTTTCAATGGCAAAACAGGCAAGATCTCAGGAATGCTCGATTCTTCTTCGTCTCCTGTGTCGCGGGGCGCCTCTTGCTCCCCGGTAGTATATTCGTCCCCGGCGGAACTCTCCTCCTGATCACGGCTCTCACGCGAATCGTCTGGCTTTTCCTCCTCAATATTGGCCTGTTCTTCTGTATCAGGATTCTCCTGTGTGTCTGGAACACTGACAGGTAGTGTTTCTTCTGCCTGGCCTGTCTCTTTCGACTCCTGGCTAGCTTGATCTTTCTGCATAAAACCTTCTCAATCTGGACGACTACAAGAGGCAACATTTAGGATGACGTGCCCTCTTGGTTCCATGCCGCTCCCACTTTTATGGGTTATTTCCTCTCTAAGTTCCTTGAATATGCAAACGCTCTGGCTTGTTTTGAGGTAACTTGGGAAGGTCCACCCACAGGAACCCATTTTCATAGCGTGCCGTTACTGCCTCGCGGTCAATTGGTTGAGGCACAAGGACGACGAAACGGAATGGGCCATAGCGGATCTGCGCTTCCTGATAATAGAGGTTTTCCCCGTGTTCATGGTCATCACGCCGCTCGCCACTCACCACAAGGGCATCTTCATAGAGGGTAACCTCGATCTCCTCTTCACTCATCCCGGCCAGTTCGATTTTTACCGTCATGCTTTCCGCTGACTCGTGTATGTCGGCTAGAGGCCGCCATGTTACCGAACGTTGAGTGAGCTGGCTTTGTCGTAGAGCTTCCTGCAGCAGTTGTCGATAATGATGTTCTAACTGCTGCTGTGAGCCATCGGTATAACGATAAGTCACATAACGGTAACGCATGCGCATAGTTTGTTACCTCAAAAAAAAGAAAATGGCAAAGGGTACAAAAACAGGGTGCTTTGTCTTTCGCCCTATGCCATTACTGCATTCCAAGTAAACACATGCTTTAATCAGAGTATTGGGAGGTCCTTTTCTCCTTCAGCAAGAGCTTTCTGACATTCGGGACAGAGGTATTCAAACTCAGAATGACTGTCCGAAAGCACATCGCTTTGGATAATACGCGCATAGCGTAGACGTGTAGCTTTGTTACACCTTGCACAATTGACGTATGTTTCCGAGATGGCGGTTCGTCGGGTTCCAAGAACATCTTCCTGCATAACCGACCTCTGCCTTTCTTTTGTGTTTCAGTAGTCACAAAGGACTGTTGACAGGTAGCAAACTGGAGACGTAATTGTATCACCAGCGTATTCATTATGGCATGTGACAGAGAAAATTGCAAGGTGTTTGGCCGCATAGCGATGGTTTTACTTATTTCCTTGCGGTTTTCTTGACCCTTTGCTATAATGCAAACAAGTGATACTCGACACTGCTATTTTGACCGCTGAGCAACATAGTGCGTGATTGCTATCAATATCAACAAAGGCAAGCAAATGATCACGCAAGCAATCAAACGCTGGCTAAGCCAAATGTTGGCATGGTGGCCCTGGAGATCATCCGCGAAGACTGAATATGCTCCTACCACTGACTCTTTAAACAAGGGAGCCATACAAGGAGCGACGACGTGGCCGGCGACTGATGGCGTTGGAGTTGCATCCCAGCCCGAGATTGCTCCTCGCCGTCCGACTATCGAGGCATGGCCTGAACGTATTGTCCAGCCCTACCCACCGGCTCTGGAAGAACGAACTGAGTCACTGCCCCCGCCACTTGCAGAAAAGGCCAGAGAAGCCACACCTGACGCCCGTGAAGACCGGTCTTCTACTATTTCTCCTACGCCAGAAAAACATTTAGAGTTCCTACGCTTTCTGGTCAAGCGCGGCATTGTCAATGAAGGCTTTGCCGAAGGAAAAGTACCGGACCAGTACAGGAGAGAGTCGTGAGGTACCCCCACACCCCTACATGTTGTGAACCGATATCGTCTTACATGTAGGGGCGACCCTTGCGGTCGCCCTGCAAGTCGCCCGCGCCGCCTAGGGCGTGGGCAAGGGTCGCCCGTGCCGCCCCAGGGCGGGGGCAAGCCCCGCCCCTACATTTCGTGAACTACTCCGTGGTTGCTGGCCGGGGCTGCGTTTCTTTTTCGGGAGCGGCCCGGTATCCATTCTGCGGCAGCTCGATCTTCTGATCCTCTTCAGCCATCTGCTGTAGAACGCGCTGTCGCACGAATAAATAACTGGCAACAATGGCAGCAGTGAGGCCAACACTAAAGCCAAAGATGGCCCAGAAACTACCTTTTTGTTTACGTACAGGCTCTAGCAAGCCTTCACCACGCTCGGCCAGGTTTTGCGCGGCCTTGCTACTACGTTTTGCTATGCCGGAAGTGATCTTACTGCTGCGCTCCACGAGTTCGTCCGTCAGCTGGCTGCCGCGTTTCACCAGCTTACTGCCGCGCTCTGAGAGTTCTTCGGTCAGGTGCTCACCGCGTTTGAGCATTTCGCGACGCCATTCTTCGCCCACTTTACGCATTTGCTCTGCAATCTTGAGGCTCTGTTCGGCATTCTCATTGAGCGCTACACGCAACTGCACCGCCTGCGCCTGCAATTGACGAGCCTGTTCCTGCAACTGCCGGGATTGCTCTGCAGCAAGTTGACGGCTGGCCTGCGCCAGCTCATCCAGTCGCTGGCGAGCAGCGGTTTGTGTAGTAACTGCAGTATTTTGTAACTCCTGCGAACGCTGGCGCAACCGTTCTACGATGGTATTGGCGATTGGGCCCAGCACAGTAAGCGCGAGTAGCGCTACACGTAGCCAGCGGCTTCCCTCTCGTTCGTTGTTCTGATTGTTCGTCTGCATATGATAGTTTCTCCTCTATGCGCTCTCCCTAACGTTCAATTTGATTCGGTTTCGCTCAATCTCAAGCAAGGCATACAGATACTATCCACACCCGTGTAGTAGCCTGGAAGAGATCGAACGCAACATGAGGCACACAAATCATAGTATGTCAGGTTGAGCCGTTATATGTCAAGGCAAGTGAGGGCGCCAGTGATCCTTAGAAGTCCTCGATAGCAGACTCGCTCAGACGCAGTACCAGGCGGCAGAAATGGAGCATCGCTGCGGCAGATTCTAAATAAGCTTCGTCGCTGGCCGTGGCTAGCTGACTTGCTGCTGCCTGGCGGCGTAGGGCACGCAGAACTACCATCACATCTTCCTTGGATGACTTGTCGAGATCGCCTCGCTGCATCAAACGAATCACCTGCGAGACTATTGAGTCGACTTCGCGGCGCATCATGCTCAAGTCATTCAGCCAGGCATCATCGTCTTCTGGCATACCACTATCCGCCGACCCATCATCCCAAAATAAATCGTCTGCGGCCTGCTCGCGCCATGTAGTGTCACTGCGTATCCCCTTGCGCGTTGGTTGGAGGTGAGTCTTGGGTTCTTCCTGTGTTACCCCTAGCTCATTCAGGAGGATAGCCAGTTCTTCTTCCCAGCCGGCCATAGAGACCCTTCCTTTCAATGACATGTGTGAGAGATTTCTTACATGTCCACACATATGCAATGAATGACTCTTTGTGAAACAACCACAAAACCACGTTGTCGGAGTATTCTGGCAACGCTTCGTCTGGCCAGTCTTCTCGTATTCCAAGACTAGGATACCAGATGTGTCAAGACAGAAACGCAGGGAAGCAGGCAGCGCCAGATGCAATACATTTACGCTGGCAGCACGATCGCCGGGAGATGAGGAAGGACGGGCCATACGGCCGTCACAATGAGCGCAACAACCAGCCAGAGCGTGAAGTATACCTCGAGCGCTATCGTCTGTCGCATTGCCAGGTGCAAGCCAGCAGGCGTATCTGTACGCAGCACGCCACTTATCGCCACTGCCAATGTAGGCAGTGTCCATAGGGTGAGGAGGAGAAGGTGCGGTGCATTCTTTGGGAGCGCCAGCACAATAATCAACGTATACGCTGCTGCCAGGAACAGCAAGTACAGAATGCGACTCCAGCGTAAACCCAGCAGTGAAGTAAGGGTGTGTTTTCCCGCTTGAGCGTCGCTTTCGGCATCGCGCATATCATTGAGATGGATCACAGCCGTCGCCAGCAAGCCAAGTGGAATACTGTAAAGAAGCACGCTACGATCGAGGTGGCCGGTCTGCACCATATATGCTCCAAGCGTGATCAGCGGGCCAAAAACTGCGAAGCAGACTAATTCACCAAGAGCGAGCGCAGAGAGCGACCGGGACGTCGCACTATAGAAGTAGGCGCAGAGGAGCCCGGTGAAACCAATCAGGTAGGTGAGTAATCCACCTGAAAAGGCTGTAATTGCGCCAAATAAAACACCCAGTCCCAGGGCAGTGAGTCCAGCATACAGCACGTGTGTAGGTCGAATAAGGCCTTGTTGGATCAGCCCACCGGGACCAAGTGGATTGCTTATATCGATCCCTCTGAGATAGTCGTAATAGTCATTAACCAGGTTCGCTCCTACCTGGAGTAGTGCTACTGTAACGATAGTAGCAATGAAGCGTTGGGGGTGAAAATGTCCAAGTGGAGTTTTCGATGAGACACTCTGTATCCAGGCCAGTACGGTACCGACTACGACAGGCAAAAGCGAAAGGGCAAAGTAGGCGGGACGAATGCCATCCCACCACACATGGAGCCACTCGACCAGACTGCGGCGGTATTCTGCTGGCTGCACTACCAGCGGCACCGGCACCATTACGGCTTGGGTGGCGGCTACCGAGTGGACAGAGACTTCGGGTTGAAGTGTATTGATAGTCTGAAGTGATCCCAGTGGTATCGTTGGGACTTCTTCTGCTTGCACCGAATCCGCCTTGACAACTTTAGGGCCAGGCACCGGGACGCCATCCGCCGAACCTTTATTTTGCATAAGTTTGCATATGCCCCTTTCAGTATGTTTTTAAGGAATAGATATCCTGAAAGTATTACATCTTATAGACGAGAAATTGCCTCTGCCAGAAATACGCCTGACTATTAATATCAGTATACAGTCCAGAGAATCATTCACCTTTTTGGCTGTTCCGCCGTGCCTTCATGCGCAAATTGACTACTTGGCTGGAAAAGGATAGAGCTACGAGGTGTGGTACTCTTGCAATGCTTGTTGCAAGGCAAGCATTGTCTTCTGTAACTGCGCCTGCCCTGCCGCTGTAGTCAGGTCTCCACGTGTCTTTTCCAATATTCCTCTTGCAGCATCCGTCGTGCGCCGCAGGCCTGCTGTAACGGCATCAGGAAAATCGATGCTGGTAAGGAGAGCATAGATGTCGTCCATGTAGCCCAGGAACAGCTCACAGCTATCGATGTTGCCCCGGCGCAATTGGTCCAGCAGGTAGCGTCTGAGTTCTCCTACGGCCTCTCCCAGCCCATTGAGATAGGCTGCCCAACCAATAGAGAGTTCCTGGGCTATAGGTAGGGGGCGACCCTGAACGAGTGCTGCGAAGGTCATGGCCTCGGCATATTCTTTCTGGGCGTCCTGTACGAAACCTGCGTAGAAGATATCTTGATGGTCCAGCAGGTCCAGTCTCATCTCTGCAAGCAGTGCCGCTGCTTGTGACATCAGTTCCCCGGCAGTATGGAACTCCTGTCGATGAGTTGCGCGGATACTATTGGCGCAACAACGAATGGCAGCCCGCGACCTGGGGAGTGCCCGCTCTCGCGCTGCATGCTTAAGCGTTAAATGTTCAATTGCTGCCTGGCCAACCTGATCCAGATTGTCGGTCATGAATGACCCCCTGTCCGTTTTCCACGACAAGCATAGCACGTAAGCCCGGCATCCGCAAGAGGTCTAACCTGGCAGGGCAACCTTCGCATCCACCCTGCCTGGAGGAACAGTAATGCCCATTAGAGCAATCGATAAACATCGATCTCTGGCGGAAAGCTCATGCTACTCAGGTCACCCACCCAGAAGAGTTGTTTCATCATTTCAGCGATGGCGTATAGCAGGTGTTGCTGGGCTGCCTCACGGCCACGTTCGAAAGCAGGGCCGCCACGATAGGCTGCCAGGGCTGAGAACCAGGGGTTCACAGGAGACCTCTCGCTCATGCGCACGATATACATCTCCATTTTCAACGCACCACTTTCAACAGGAACCATAATGCGCAGTTGCGGCTCCTGCTTGATGATATCCAGGCGATAGAAAACCCCGTAGTGGTCGCGCGATGCCTGGAAGATTGAGACTTCCGGAATGGAGTTCTCATCAAACTGTTCGTGCTTTGAGCGTTCCATCTCTACTCCTAAATCCGCCAGGAAGTTTTCAAGCTGCTCATCAATATTCATGTTCTCTACCTCTCTGCACCTTCCTATGTGCATTCTCACCAAAGCTTTTGGGAAAAGAGAAGAAGGTGCGAGGACGCCTCGCGCTCCGGCAGGGGATTCCTCTTCACTCCTTTTCCACATCAAACAATCATCACCTCATTATTCCCTGCCTGCTGGCAAAAAGCGGAAAAAGTGAAAATATGTTCCCCTTTTCGGCTATGCTACAATAGGGGCGTATGCTGTCATACTTTAAGACGAGGAGCTAGAGATGGTTTCTGTTGGTGTCATCGGCAGTGGTGCCTGGGGCACCACACTTGCCCTGCTGCTGGCACGCAAAGGCAGCGTGACCACCCTCTGGGAGCATCGACCTGAGCGAGCCATGCAGATGCAACAGCAGCGAGAGAACACGTTTTTCTTGCCTGGCTGTCATTTTCCAGATACGCTGCGTGTCACCTCGGATATCGTGGAAGGTACCCAAAATAAGGACATACTCTTGTTCGTCACCCCTTCGCAGCGCATGCGGGAGAACGTGCGCTTACTTGCTCCTTATATTGAACAAGAGACCCTGCTGGTGAGCGCCAGCAAGGGCATCGAAATAGACAGCCTCAAACGCATGACGGAGATCATTTGCGAGATCATGCCTCCGGCTCGCAGCCGGGTTGCGGCGCTTAGTGGCCCAAATATCTCGCGCGAGGTGGCCGAAGAAAAGCCGACTGCCGCCGTCGTAGCTGCTTACGAGCAAGAGATAGCGGTGCGCGCGCGTTCAATCCTCAGTACTGCGCATTTCCGTATCTATACAGCGGACGATGTAATTGGCGTTGAGCTGGGCGGGGCGCTCAAAAATATCATCGCTATTGGCGCGGGTTTCAATGACGGCATGGGTTATGGCGATAATGCAAAAGCTGCTTTTGTAACGCGGGGTCTGGCAGAAATAGCGCGCCTGGGAGTTGCTGCCGGGGCCAATCCGCTCACCTTCTCGGGCCTGGCTGGTATGGGCGATCTGATCGCCACCTGCGCCAGCTCCTTGAGCCGCAACCACGAGCTCGGACGACGATTGGCGGCGGGCGAGAAACTGGAGGAGATACTGGCCTCAACGCGCACTGTAGCAGAAGGCATCTCTACTACCAGGGCAGCGCTACAAATGGCGGCACGCTACCACGTTGAGATGCCGATTACGCAACAACTCAGCCTGGTTCTCTTTGAAGGGCATGATCCCCGTAGAGCCGTGCCAGAGTTGATGATGCGCGACCTCAAAGGCGAATTAGACCCGTGAGGCCCGGTTAGAGTATGTGGAATGCTTTCCCATACAGGAGTCTTTATTCACACAATCCCTTGCCGGATAGCATAAGCAACTGCGGCAGCACGCCCTGGGACATCGAGCTTGACAAAAATATTGCTCAGGTGACGATTGACTGTGCGCGGACTTATCACCAGTACCTCGGCGACCTCGCGGTCTGTATGCCCTTCAGCTACCAGGCACAGCACTTCCAGTTCCCGCCCCGTGAGGTGAAGTACGAGCCTGTTGCCTGCTTCCCACTTCTCTATGTGGGGGATAGATATCGAACTGCGTGAAGCCTGCCCCTGGGTCGCTGGCTGGGTATTTTGTCTCGGGGATAAACCTGTCAAGGGAGTGTGTAATGCCTGCGCGCCATCCCGTTGCTCTAATTCACGCACCCCTTTTTGTACCGTGTCCACCAGGCTGGCAGCACGCTGCATGTGGTAGCGTAGAAAGAGTTCCCGTGCGCGATCGCACAGATCATGCAAGTGCGTTGGGGTGTGATCTGTCACAAGGGTGATCGTACCGCTACGCAGCAGTTCTGCTCGCGCCTGCTCATAGTAGATTGCAGCCTCTTCAGGCTCGTTACTGGCGCGCTGGCAGAGCGCCAGGCCGTCCTCAAAGGCCTGCTCTGCCGTCTCCCAATCGCCTGCCTGCGTGGCTACCACGCCCAATATGCGATCAACCGAAGTGCCATAGTACATAAAGCCACGCATTGAGCGCATCCGCTCGATGTAGGCAGCAGCTCGTACATGCGCCTCAATATGCAAATACCCTTCTGCGAGGAAGGGGATATAGAAATTGCCGGCCAGCCCAGGTGGTTCGGGGATGGCGGCTGCCCGGTCAAGCTGTTCCTGAGCGGCTTTCCCGCGCCCGGTCACCGCGAGAAAATGCCCATAAAGCGCTGTTGCCCCGGCAATCCACTCGGTTATCGAAGCTGCCTGGATGCTCGCCTGAAAAAACCGTTCCGCTTCGGGCCAGTTACCAATGCGGAACTGTAACTCTGCCTGCGCCAGCAGCGCATTTGGTTTGAGACGCGCATCGTTGTTTGCCAGCGCCTCTTGCAGCGCCTGTTGCAGGCGCGCGTCGCTGCTCGCCCAGTCGCCTTGAGCAAGTGCCATCACGCCCTGATTCCAGTACAACAGGCCCAGGATACCGCGCGCTCCATAGCGGCGAGCCCGTTCAAAGCTGCGCAGCGTGCAGAGACGCGCGTGCTCCATCTCTCCCAGCGCCTGGTATACGATGCCCAGTACCTGGTCTACCAGCGCCGCGCGGAAAGGGTCGCCTATTGATACATAGAGCGAGTGGGCTTGCTCCTGGAAACGAATAGCCTCGTGGATGTGCTCACCCCAGCCACGCAGCCAGCCCAATAACTGCAAGGCAAATGCCTGGCTCCCACGGTCTCCGCTGTATGTCGCCAGCTGGTGTGATCGCCACAGCTCTGCTTCGGCTTCTTGCGTACGGCCAAGCATTATATCGAGTGTAGCTTGCGCTTGCAAAAGCAGGATGTGCTCGTTAGTACTCGTGAGCTGCAGGGCCATGCTGCCAGTTGGGAAGCTGCGTCCTGGAAACCAGCGCACCTGTGTTGCCTCCTCAAACGCCGCATTTGTTGCTCTTTCAGTCTCTGCTACAGCGTTAAATGCGCTAGATGCCGCTTGAAGATGGGCCATCGTCTGATCATATTTGCCTTGCATACGGTAGACATCCGCCAGCAAGCGATTCACCTGTGCCAACAACAATGACTCCGTGTATCCTGTTCCGGTCCCGCGTAAGTCTTGTAGCGCATGTTGAAAAGCAAGCGCGGCCTGCTCGAGCTCCCCTAGTTTGAACCAGCTTTCACCGATCGACAGGTAGAGTTGCGCGGGCGCCGGCAGGTGACCGCCCGGGCCAGATGGACCTGCCTGTGTGGATGGATCTTGTACCAGCCTCAACACTGTACGAAAGTGGCCAATAGCTTCTCGATGAGCCTGCTGGCGTACTGCATCCTCACCTGCAAGCAGACTCCAGCGTAATGCTCTTTGCCCGTCGCCGCTCAAGACAAAGTGACGGGCCAGTTCTGCAGCATGGGCTGGAGCAGCATCAGCATAGCCTTGTTCCAGGGCCAGGCCAATTGCGCCATGTAGCGCTCGCGCCCGCTGTGTTGGAACCTCGGCGCTCAGCGCCTCTTGCACAATGCCCTGACAGAACATATAGATGGGGGATGTCACTATGCCTTTTGCAGGAGCCAGGTCTGAAGCGAAAGACGCCTCGGGGCTCCCTACTGAGCCGTTTATATACTCCTCTTCACTGGTCTCAGCAGTAGGAGCTCTGGCAATCACTGCAGCCTGAGTCGCCTCGTCGATTAACAACTGTACCTGTTCTTCAGATTCTTCAAGCACACCTGCCAGGACATCCAGCGTGAATGTACGTCCCAGTAAAGAAGCAACGCGCAGCAATTCCCTGCAAGCTGTGCTCAATCCCTGGAGGCGCTGCTCCACTGCCAGGGTTATGCTTTCTGGTATTCCGGCATTGATGGCGCGCGTTGCTATCCACTCACCATTGCGTAGCACCAGCAACTGGTTCAGTGTCAGCGTGCGTACCAGTTCTTCCAGGAAGAAGGGGTTACCTCCGGCGCGACTGAGCAATGACAGGGCTAGCTCCGCAGAAAACGTACCAGGGAGAAGCGCATGCAGGTGTCGCTCGGCGGCATCTGCATCCAGCGGCCCAAGCGGCAAGAGCACCAGCAAATCCTGGCGTACTAATGCACCTAGCGCCCTTGCCGCAGCCGTTGATACTACCCGGTCTGCCACTTCTGCACGCTCGCTGGACGGAGTTGGCGGGCGTGTCACACCTACCAGCGCGACGTTACTACCATGCAGGCGCACGGTGAGGAACATCGTGAGTTCCAGGCTTCCACTATCAGCCCACTGCAGGTTGTCGATGCCCAATAGAACTGGTCGCTCCAGCGCCATACGTTCTAATATGGTTGCCATGGCATCGAAAAGGCGGAACTTCTCCTGGTCAGGTGAGAGTACTTCCGGCTCGATTGTCACATGCAACATCCTGGGCAGGTCGGGGAAAAGGCGAGCCAGCGCTGCGACGAGGGGGGTACCTGTCGGGGTACCTGTCAGAGAGGTCACTTCTGCCATAGGGGCACGAGTCTCATGCTCGCCGATCGCTTGCAGGTCGCCTGGAGAATGTGTAAGCCCTGCATAGTGACGCAATTCTTCTGTGGTCGATGTACGTATGACCGGGCGTAATGCCTCGATAAAAGGAAGATAGGGAAACATACCACCCGACTCGTATGTGCGGCC
>WNGN01003016.1_pt1 | contig 19576 bp, 21 predicted proteins | sample 5400561 | NCBI WGS metagenome assembly WNGN01 (sample SAMN13153379, study PRJNA577476) | soil metagenome | isolation source: 115 cm soil or saprolite under Garry oak tree replicate 2 | place: USA:California | collected 2016-06-15
CTGAATGACGAAGCCCATCCTCCAGTCGGCAACGAGGGTGGCACCGTCGTAGCCATGACCGAGGGCTACCGCCTGCCTGAATGGCCGTACAGGCAGCAGCGTTGATAGGCGAGTCAGCAACCGCGCGCTGACAGGGCAGCAAGGTTCCGAGATCCTTCCCCACCCGAATACGCCCCAAAGTTGGCGGCACTTACGAGAAATCCCAGGTCAAAGCATGCCTCGAGGTGACCTGTAAAACCTCGGCGCTCCTTAACCAGGATTAATTCGTAGAGCTCTGGGTGGTGACGTCGGCTGGCTGCGGGCGTATGACCAGGGCATGAGGTATGCGCAACGGGGCGGGTACACGCCCGCCGAGCAGCAGCGGCGTGAGCGGTTACGGCTGGAGGCGGCCGGGCGGTTCGCCCGCGGCGACGGGATTGAGGAGATCGCCCGGGATCTGCGGGTCACGCCGGGGTCGGTGCGGCGGTGGCGGCGGGCCTGGGCCGGCGGCGGGATCGAGGCGCTGCGGTCCAGGGGGCCGGTGTCGCGGGAGAAGCTGAGCGGCCAGCAGTGGGCCCGGCTGGAGGCTGAACTGCGGAAAGGCCCGCTGGCGCACGGGTTCGCCGGGGACCAGCGGTGGACTTTGGGCCGGATCAAGACGCTGATCGGCAAGCTGTTCCACGTCGGCTACACGGCCGAGGGGGTGTGGAAGCTGATGCGCCGGCACGGCTGGTCGTGCCAGGTCCCGGTGCGCCAGGCGCTCGAACGCGACGAGGCCGCGGTCGAGGTGTGGGAGGCCGAGGTGTGGCCCGATATAAAAGCACCGCCCGCGACCTGGGCGCCTACGTCTGCTTCGAGGACGAAGCAGGCCAGGGGCTGAGGCCGCCGAAGGGCCGCACCTGGGCCCCGCGCGGCGCCCGCCCGGTGGTGCGGGTGCGCGGCGCGGGCGGCGGGCGGGTCAGCATCGCCGGGGTGGCGTGCTACCGGCCCGGGGACCGCCCGCACCTGTTCTTCAAGCTGCTGGTATACCGGCGCCGCAAGGGCGAGCCGAAGGGGTTCACCTGGCAGGACTACCGTGACCTGATCATCGTTGCGCACCGGCAGCTGGCCGCGCCGCTGATCTGGTGCTGGGATAACCTCAACATCCACCTGGCCCCGGAACTGGCGGACTTCGCCGCGGAAAACAAGGAATGGCTGCGGGTCTACCGGCTGCCCGCCTACGCGCCGGACCTCAACCCCGCCGAGGGCATCTGGTCGCTGCTCAAGCGGGCCATGGCCAACTTCGCCGCCGCCGACCTGGACGGCCTGGTCCGCATCGTCAAGCGCAAGCTGAAGAAGATCCAGTACCGGCCCCACCTGATCGACGGCTGCCTGGCCGGAACCGGCCTGAAAATCGAACCCTGGTAATCACATGCACTACGAGTTCAGTCTGGTTAGGCATCCGGGTGCCCGCGAGTGACCGTCATTGCCTGTCGTTCACCGGGGTTAATGGCACGCTAATGGCACGTGATCTTTTCATAGCCGCTTCTACCGCTCCGGAGCGGCCGTGCTTGGTGGCGGCTGTCACAGCCGGCCTGCAGACTTGATCGGCGACCACGTCCCGCCCACGAAATGTCCCACGCGGCACACTACACTGTACCTTCTCGCGTCTACTCAAGCACAGAACTTGGATCCGGCGTAAACCGGGCAGGGATACGTCATTGAAGACTTATGCAACGGCCGCGGCGGACCTCAGCGGAGTATCGCCGACCCGCATGAGATCCCCAGAGGCACGCACCTGGTAGAGAGGCGGCTCTTCTGGGGAGTGATTAGCAGGGTAGATCTCCACGGTTGCCAGCAGGCGGTAGAGGTCAGCGGGCAGGGCTGGTCCCGTCACATCGACCGATACCGGGTCGCCCGCGGGAACGGCCCCATGAGTGGTCCCCAGGGGCGAGCGATCGTGACCTGCGAACCTACGGGCAACGATTGTGGCAGAGAAGTCAAAAGTGTCATGGATGGGCGTGCCGATTGGGTTGATGCGCATGGTGAGGCGCACGGAGCTCGGCTCGTTGGGGCTCAAGATGCGACTGCGCTTGCCATCACGGATGGGCGCGAGTTCCTCGATGTCCAGGGACAAGGACGGCAAGCGGTCAGGAACGAGGGCTGACGGCTGGTCCGCCGATGCGGGCTCGACGTTTGCCGGTTCCTGAACTCTTGTCTGCGTCTGAGCCGGCTCGTCTGTCTGCGTCTGAGCCGGCTCAACACCGGGCGCATCGGCAGGCGTCGCCGCGGGAGGTAGTGGTATTCGGTCGCGCAGGAAGGAGAGCAACCGCTCCTCATCCCACCCTGACCAGGCGTCTCGAGCGTCCGTTTGATGCTGATGAACTTTGGTACGGCGGACGCTGTTGTCGGACTCGAGCAGGAATTCGACGTGAAAGGCGGCATAGTGCTGGCGCGGGACGGGTGCCTCGGGAGGAGGCCCGGCGAGTTCACGCGCCTGGCTGGCTATCCGTTCGGGGGATATCCCAGCCATGGGTGCCAGGACCGCGGCAATTTCTTCCGGGGTGCGCCGCGCCAGATCTTTATACGTGAAAATCCCAGCATCCCAGAGGCGCTGTTCAAATCTACGGCCTACGCCATCGATCTTCCGGAAGTCGTCGCCGGACCGTCCTGCACTGCTGGGCTTGGGGCCACCACGTTGCGTCATTTGGTGCTCCTGCTCTGACGTACGCTCGCCAAACCGGCGGTCACGGTGAGCGCCAGTCCATGACGCTCCTGGCTCGGAGCCAGTCTAAGACGCTACTGGCCGGGACCCGGAGCACCTCACCCCGTGGTGGCAAGTCACGTGCGGGTTGACACCCGGGTCCCGGTCACGGCCACAGTCAGTCTGAGCTCGGGCAGAACGGCGCGCTCTCGTCGAAGAAGACCACGACGGGGATCACCGCCCAACCCACCATGTCTTGAACCAGACGACCCGGGTCGTCACAGTCAGAGGTAGACAGAGTGATGAGGACGACGAGGTTGTAGACACCGGCCCCGACCGAGCCGGCGGGGAAGGTAAACGTGTACTCAAAGCACTTCGTGGCAGTGTCTTCTCCTTCGGCGACCGTCCCTGAATCCACGGATACCCTCGCCGAGCCGAGTAGCCCGCTAGTAGGCCCGACGCCATCAATGTCGTCGATGAAGACCTGCACGCACCAGCAGCCGCATATGAGGTCGGCGAAGCGGCCGCAGATGCACCAGTCGACTTCGAGGCTCCAGGGGTCGGTAATCTCCACGGCCCGGACCGACTCGTTGCCCTCAGTCGGGTCGAGCACGTCCACTGAGATGCTTCCGTCCAGCGCGCCTGGACCCGTGTCTGATCCTGGCGTGAGGAATCCGGTTAGGATGTTGAAATTCTGGGGTTGCGGGCATGGCGGTGCTGCTGTCATCTTCTCCTCCTCGGTGAGGTGGCACGCAACCGGAACTTGATCTGTTCTCGGTTCCCAGTCGTCCGGAGTGCCCCGGCACTCTGATCGTCGGAAGCGGCGCTTAACCGACGTGGGCTGAGCGCTTAATCTGGGCATCGCTGAAATTAAGTGCTCCAACCCGGCAACAGGACGGCCCCAGCGCTCCGGCTGCCGAGCAGCACTGCCAGCACCGGGACCAAATGCATGCTGACCTCGTACGCGGCACCCGCCCGCGCGCGCCTGTCAGGTAGCTGCCCGCTGGCAGATCCCATGCCGGGCCGCCAACATGATGTTTGCAGCGTCGAGACAATCTCGACAGGGGTGCTCGTCTTGAGTTATACCGAATTTGTGCGACAACCCGTCCGGGGCCATGACAGCTGTGTCAAGAACGGGTGCACAGGGGAAGACGACTAGCCCCGCTCGTCGGGGGGGCTTGGCGGCCATGGGATTTAGCTGCTCGGAACGGCTGGCGGGGACCTACCTCGTCCCGCACCCATGGCTAACGATGCCGAGCTGGCCGACGGTCGAACGAATAGCGAGAGTCGGGTTGACCGCACTAGCAGCGCCCCCGGACTTCCTGGCCCTCGGCAAGGTGGCCACGGTCGTCCAGGAGCGTTACGCCCAAGTCCTGTGGATCCGCCTCCAGATCGCTGATGGTGACCCTGGTGCCCTGCTTGTCACGTTGCTCGGCGCAGCGGCGAGGTTGGACGCGGAAGCGTCGCAAGGGATCGCCGAGGATGTGGCCCGCCATGCCCGCCATGGCGAATGGCGGATTGGATATCAACTGCTGGCCGACTGGCTGGTGGCGGCCACTGTCCCACCAACGGTGCTGGTGCTTGAGGGCGCGGAACACCTTGAGGCCGAAAGCCCGGCCAGTCTTGACATGCTCGTGTCGGCCTTCCTGCCACACTTGCAGGGAAGCCTCGACGTCCTGTTGATCAGCTTCACGGAGTGGGACCCGCGGCGCCTGGGTCCACACGGCCAGGTGCTTGGGTGGTCTCATCTCCAGCTGGATCGCCGTGCCGTAACGCTCCTGGCTGAGGCCTTTGCACCCGGCCTTTCTGCGGCCATCCTTGACCGGAGTTTTGCCCTTACCGATGGCGCAGCCGGTGCGTTGGAAGCTGCGTTCTCGGCTGGCGCGATCCTTGGGCCGGAGGTTTTTCGCGCCGCGATGGCGAGGGCGGGCGACGCCCAAGACCTGCTTAGCGCACTCGGTCGCCGCCTGCTTGGGCGCGCCGACCGGCACAGTCTCATCTCTCTGGCTGGCGCCAGTCGGCTTGGCGTCTGGCACCCGGCCATGGCAAGTGCTCTCGGGGTCTCCACGCTTCATCGAAATGAGCCCTGGTGGCTTGATCTCGCCGAGGGATGGCAGCAGCTCAGCCCGGCGTGGCGTGCTCCTTTGCGGTCCGCAGGAGAAGGTGGGGACATCGATCCCGCCTCACTCACCCTCCTGGCCGACTGCGTCTCCAGCCAGGGTGCCGGGGATCGAGCGCTCGAGCTGTATATGGAAGCTAAAGAGGTCGACCGCGCCGCCGACACGGCCGTTAATGTCGCCTGCGACCTTGCGAGCACAGGCTCCTGGGCGACACTGGCCCGGCTGGGTCAGACTCTGGCCCGTGACTGTCCGGCCGCCGGACGCATTGCCGAACCACGCCACATTGCTAAGCACGCCGCCGCCCCCTGGTGGCGTCGCCGGTTGATCCGGTTTGCTCGCCACTCATCCGGCTGGACAGGGCGTGCGCCCGCGCCTCGGCCGGTTCTGATCGCTGAAGCTCGTGTCGCGCAGCATCCACTTGACCCAACAGCATCCCCGGCCTTGCCCGATGCGCACTGGCGGGAACCTCTCCCCCCGCCTGCAGTGATGCGCCCGATCGTGCGCAACGTAACGTCCGATATTACCGCCCACCTGCTTGGTGAACTGCGTGTTGCCATTCAAGACCGTCCGGTCGAAATGTGGTCATCGGGGCGAGGCCGCGCAGTGTTCGAATACCTCATCGTCAACCATCACAGCAAGGTGCGACGGGATCGGCTCATGAGCATGTTCTGGCCCGAAGTATCGGCGGATGCCGCTCGCAACAGCCTCAACGTGGCGATCCATGGGCTTCGCCAGTCCCTGCGCGCGGCGGTCGGCGACACCGCGGTAGTGATCCATCAAGACCAGGCTTACTTCATTGACCCGGCGCTCGACATGTGGGTTGATGTTGAGGTTTTCGAGGAACAGCTAAAGGCTGCTCATCAGCACCTCGCCAGCGCAGAACTCGTGAAGGCAGAGGAAGCGTTCGAGGCGGCGACCTGGCTTTATCAGGGCGAGTTTCTTGCCGACGACCCCTACGAGGAGTGGGCGATGGTCACTCGGGAGCACCTGCGTCTTTGCTATCTCGACGCACTCGATCGGCTTGGCGCTTTGCGCTTGAACTCTGGCGACTACCCCGGCTGCGTCGCGGCATGCCTGACGCTTCTGGCCTGTGACAGTTGCAGGGAGGACGCCCATTGCCGATTGATGCGATGCTACAGCCGACAAGGCCAAGTGCAGTTGGCTCTTCGGCAATACCACTCTTGTGCCGCCGCTCTACGCACCGAACTCGACGTGGCGCCGGCCCCGGCAACGACCGAACTCTTCGATCGCCTCCGTCGGCGCGAAGTCATTTAAATGATCGTCACTTTAAGGCGAAGATCAGAATGCTGGTGGCCGATATGCTTACCCTCGGCCTTGTGCCCGCCCTTCTGTGTAGGGCACTCAGCGCTGAGAAACGAGGTCAAATTCAAAGCTGATCGCTGCCGAATAGCAATTCCTGCTCAGCCCGACGAAGCCAGCCATGGCCAGGATGGCGACGCGTGCGCTTTCAGGGGAACCCAGCGGGAGCGCAGCCCAGGTGAGCCTATGACCCGTAGATCAACACTCGCAAGCAGGGCAGAGAGCCACGTTCGGCATATCCGCCGACCTTGGGTTTCCTCGTGGAGAGGGTGACGGTGGAGCGGGTGACGGAGGAGCGGGTGACGGACAGGTCTTCACGTTTGGGCGTGACCTGGGCTGATGGGGTGGTGGTCGGGGGCTGGCCCACAGGTTAAGCGGGCTGCGCCCACAGTGTTATGTGATGGTATGCCTGGTTTGACTGGGGTGGTTTTGGGTTTCTTCTTCCCGCGGGGGTCGGCTTCGACGATGGCCAGGCTGAGTGCTTCGAGCTGTCCGATTAGCTGGCGGAGGCGGTGCTGGTTGTCGAACCAGTCGCTGTAGTCGGCGAGCTGGTCGTCGGACAGGAACCGGGTGACGGTTTTGCCGGCCACCTTGCGGGTCCACTGGTGGTAGGGGCCGTGCAGGGCGGGTGGGTCGGCGTGGCAGCGGCAGTTGCGGTGGCCGCAGCGCATCGGGCGCTCGGTGAGGGTGCCGGGGAGGACGAAGCCGATCTCGGCGATCGCGGCGGCGATGGCCGCGGCCTGGGCTCGCTGGGCCGGGGTGGGCGACACGTTCTCAGTCTGGCATCTGAGGTCCCCCGTTTCCGGCATATCTCACAGTATAAGTATTGTGTGAATACTGGTGAGGCAGCCGCCTATGTGGCGCGCTGGCAGCCGGTCTCGGTGCCGTACCAGGCGGCGGGTTTCGCCCGGGCGGTGGTGATGGCGGCGGCACCGCCGAGCAAGGCGCGGGCGAACGCGCTGTTGTGGGCGGCGGCCCGGCTGGCGGCGTTCGCGGTGCCGCTGGGCCTGGAGGCGGTGCCGCAGGTGCTGCTGCACCCGTCGGTGATCGAGCGGTTCACCGCGCATGCACCGGGCCTGTCCGGGCCGGCGCGGCGGACCGTGCGGACGAACCTGCGGTTCATTGCCCGCCGCGTGGTCCCGGCGCTGGCCCCGCCGGACGCGCCGCTGCCCCGCGAGCGTGCCAAGGCTCCCTATACCCGGGCGCAGATCGAGGGGTACCTGGCCCTGGCCGCCGCCCAGCCCACTATGGCGCGGCGGATGCATGCGGCGGGCCTGGTCTGCCTGGGCGCTGGCGCCGGACTGACCGGGACGGACCTGCGCGCCGTGCGCGGGGCCGACATCGCTGGCCGCTCCGGCGGCGTCCTGGTGCAGGTGCGCGGCGCGCGGCCGCGGGCGGTGCCGGTGCTGGCCCGCTACCACCAGCCGCTGCTGGCCGCGGCGGCGTTCGCCGGGACCGGGCTGATCACCGGCGGCCGCGACCCGGCCCGCCGCAACATCACCACGCAGCTGACCGGCGCGCTGGCCGGCGGGACCGGGCTGCCCCGGCTGGAGATCAGCCGGCTGCGGTCCACCTGGCTGGCCAGCCGCGCGCAGCACCTTGGGCTGGCCACCTTCATGCACGCCGCCGGGATCACCTGCTCCCAGCGGCTCGGCGACCTGATCGCCGCCCTGGAACCCGGCGATGAGGCCCAGGCGGTGGCGCTGCTGACAGGCAGCGCACGGTGAGCGGCCCGGCCTGCCTCGCCACGATCGAGGAGATCATCGACGGCGCCGGCGTGGCGCCGCGGATCGAAGCTCTGCTGCCCGCCGGGGTCCGCCACCGCCAGCTGAAAGCCCGCACCTTACTCCTGGGCATGCAGCTCACCCTGGCCGATGACCGGCCCGCGCACCTGACCAGGGTGCACCAGGCACTGACCGGCCTGCCCGAGCCCGACCAGGTGCGGCCCGGCGTGATCGAGGACTGGGAAACCGGCTCCCACCAGCTCACCTACCGGCAGACCGAGTACACCTTCGGCCTGGTCGCGGACGCGCTGGCCAAGGACGAGCCCGGCGGAGCGCCGCCGGCCTTGCTGCAGGCCGCCTGCGACGCGCTGCTGGAAGCCAGCATTCCCGCCCGGCACAAGCAGGCACCCAGGTCACTGGCAGCGGACTGGACCGACGCCGAGACCTGGTCCCGGCCGCCCCGGCACGGCACCACCAGCTGCGCCGACCCCGCGGCCGCCTGGGGGCACCGCAACAGCAACCTGCCCGGCCCCAAGGGCGAGATGTTCTTCGGCTACTACCTGGTGCGCCACGAGGCGCCGGTGCGCCGTGAGGCGCTGGGAATCGAGGGAGGTGCGAGACCTCCTCGCCAGGCTGTCGCAGCAGCCTGGCAGGAGCTGAGCGCAGTCCGATCCGGGAGACGCCGGGGAGGGCGGGAAGCAGCGCTGACAAAGCCGGGACGGTTTGGTACTGCCAGACGGGCCGGGTCCGGCGAGCGAGATCAGACGGTATACGAGAGGAATCAGTGTTAAAGCTCCGTAAGCGTGGCACCGGCTCAAATCTGGTGGATATGGGCCGGGGTGCAGTGCACGGCCATCCGGTATGGGTGGCCGACTCCGAAGCCGGCTTGGCGTGCCGGTGGGGAGGTCACGGTGAAGGCCTGCGGCGTAACCGTGGCGATGCTGCCGGGGCAAAGCTGGATGCCAAGCTGATCGATCGATTCGCAGTGAACACGGGAACCATCCCGCGTCGTTCCCACCGCCCGGGATCCACCCGGGACGCTGGGATAGGCGCGTCGTCGGCCGAAGGCGTGGGATGGGGCGGAGGCCCCGTAGTAGTCCGGGCACGCGAAAGGCGTGCACATGGCGAAGGGGGCCAGCAAGTCGGCAGTGCAGGCAGGGGAATGCCAGGAGGCCGCTGGTGAATACCGGCGAACCGGGGCTCATTGGGCTGTATTCAGCTGAGCGCCGGGTACTGGAGATCCAGGCCAAGCTGCACCGTTGGGCCGGTGATGACCCTCATCGCAGGTTCGATGATCTGTTCAATCTCGTCGCCGATCCCGCGTTCTTGCTCGTCGCGTGGGATCGGGTGCGGGGCAACAAGGGGGCGCGCACGGCCGGGGTGGACGGCGAGACCGCCCACTACATCGAGGCCGTGCGCGGGGTGGAGGGGTTCCTGGAGGAATTGCGGGATGATCTCAAGGCCCGTACCTTCCGCCCCTTGCCGGTGCGGCGGCGAGCGATTCCCAAGGCGGGCGGCAAGGTCCGCTACCTGGGGATCGCGACCATCCGTGACCGGGTAGCCCAAGCCTCCCTGAAACTGGTGCTGGAGCCGGTTTTCGAGGCGGATTTCCTCCCGTGCTCCTATGGGTTCGTGCGCCACGAGGTGCATGGCATCGAGGGAGGTGGAAGACCTCTCTGCCGCGTCGTCGCAGCGGCGTGGTGAAGCTGGGGGCAGCCTGAGCCGGGGAACGCCGGGGAGGGTGGGAGCAGCCCCGACAACGCCGGGACGGTTTGGTATCACCAGACGGGCCGGGTCCGGCAAGCAAGATCAGAAGGCGGAACGTGAGTGAACCGGTGGCTGAAGCTCCGTAAGAAGAGTGTCGGCTCAAATCTGGTGGATATGGGCCGGGATGCAGCGCGTGACCTGTGTGCTTTCGCATGTGGGTCAACTCCGAAGCCGAGTGAATCCGTCGGTGGGGAGGCCATGCTGAAAGGCTGCGGCGTAGGCATGGCGAGGCTGCCGGGGTAGAGCTGGCCGCCGACCTGGTCGATCGATGCTGTGTGAACGTGGGAACCATCCGCGGCCGCCCTCCCGCTGCCCGTCCGGGGCGGTGAATGGGCAGGCTCGTTGCCAGCTGATGGCCGTGGGGTGGGGCTGAGGCCTCGTAGTAGTCCGAGCGCGCGAGAGGCGCGTGCATGGCGAAGGGGGCCAGCAAGTCAGCAGGGTGGTGACTGGAATGCCAGGAGGACGTTGGTGAATACCGGCGATCTGGAGTATTTAGGGCTGTATTCAGCCGAGCTTCGGGTACTGGAGATTCAGGCCAAGCTGCACCGTTGGGCCCGTGGTGATCCTCATCGCAGGTTCAGTGATCTGTTCAATCTCGTCGCCGATCCCGCGTTCTTGCTGGTCGCATGGGATCGGGTGCGGGGCAACAAGGGTGCCCGGACACCCGGGGTGGACGGTGCGACCGCGTCGTCCATCGAGTACGGGCGGGGAGCGGGATACTTTCTCGACGAGCTGCGGTCGGCGTTGAAGGACCGCAGTTTCCGCCCGTTGCCGGTCCGGGAGCGGTTGATTCCCAAGGCGAACGGCAAGCTGCGCCGCCTGGGCATCGCCACCATCCGGGACCGGGTGGTCCAGGCGTCCCTGAAGCTGGTGCTGGAGCCGATATTCGAGGCGGATTTCCATCCGTGCAGTTACGGATTCCGTCCCGGACGCCGGGCTCATGACGCGATTGCCGAGACGGTCATGTTTGTCAACAATAAGTATGAATGGGTTGTTGAGGGTGACATCACGGCCTGTTTGGATGCATCGTCACACTGCTCCTCTGCTGATTGCCATGATCAGAACAGCTGGTCTTGGGGTCTGGGGAGTTCGATACGCAGGCCTTTCATGCGCCCGGTGCGGGTCAGGACGGCGCGTAGCTCGCCGCGCTTTACTCGCTGCAATATGGTCTGGCGGGAGACGCCGAGGGCGCGGGTGGCGTAGTGGATGGCTACCCAGCCGTCGGGGGTGTCGTCGGCGAGCATGCCGCGCAGTTCGCTGGTGAGGCGGATGCGCCAGGGGGCGCCAGGGGTGACCTGCTCGCCGGCGACGAAGCCGTCGTTGAGCCAGCGCAGCAGGGTGGAGGGCGCGATCTGCAGTTCGCGGGCTGCCTGGCTCACGTTGAGCAGCTCTCCTTCATCCTGGCTGGCGCCGGGCTGGTGGCAGGGGATGTGCCAGTGGGTGCGCAGCGAGGCGACTCTACTGGCGGTGAACGACAATCCGCGGGCGGTGGTGCGGTGCTGGCGGTTGAGGATCCCGGCGATCGTGGCGTCGGGATAGTGGGCGGCCAGGCGGCGGATCAGGGCGATGGTGTCTTCTGCCGTGCGGATCTTGGGCTGGGGGCGGCGCAGCGGCACGGTCAGCTCGCTGATTGCGCCGCCTTTCCACCGCAGCACCAGGCCGGCGTGCGGGTCCGGGTCATCGCGGCGCAGCGTGATGTTCACTTCGTCGAGCAGGGTGCGCAGCAGTTGCTTGCGGTCCTTGTCGGTGGTGGTCGGCGCGTCCCAGACCGCATCGAGGTCGTCGCCGAGGGCGAGGATCGCGGCCCGTTCCTGCTTTGAGAGGGCCTTGGGGCGGGCGGCCTGGCGGCGGGCGAGCTCGGCCTCGGCATCGGCCTGCTCGCGGAGGGCTTTCTCCCACTCGGTTTCCAGGCCGCGGGCGACCAGCCGGTTGTCCGGGTCGACGGCCATGTAACGGCGTTCGGCCCGGGCCGCGTTGTATCGGGCTTGCTCTGCCTGGCGGCGCCACTGCCCGAGGGCGGTGTCGTGGCCGTCTTCGAGCTGCTGGGCGGCGATCAGGCAGGCCTGCAGGGCGGCGGGGGCGAGCGCGGCCAGGAACGCACCGGCGACGGCGGTGTCGATGGCCTGCCCGCCGGTGTTCATGTGCCGGGTGCCGCGGCCGTCGACCAGGTCGCCGGGGCCCTGGCAGTAGTAGTTCGGCACGGACTTGGCCGGGCCGCGGTAGAAGACGGCCAGCTTGCGGCCGCAGGTTCCGCAGGTGGCCAGGCCCTGCAGCAGCGCGCAGCCTTCACGGACCGCGCCGGTGCCCGGCTGGCGGGCCTGCGGGCGGATGTTGGTGCCGATGCGCTGCTGGTTGGCCAGGTAGGTGTCCCAGTCGGTGAACCCCTGGTGATGGCCGGTGATGAGGACCTCCCACTGATCGCGGGGCAGTTTGCGGCGCCGCTTGCGCAGTACGCCATCCTTGCCGAGGTAACGCTCATCGCGGGTGCGGCCGTAAACGTAGGCGCCGGCGTAGGCCGGGTGCGTCAGCGTGTTGTGCACCGCGTGGTAGGACGGCTCCGCCCAGGTGATCTCGCCTGGCCTGCCGTGCAGGTAGACCGCTTGCTGCAGCGGCCAGCGCAGGCCCTGCTCGCGCAGCCACAGCCAGGTAGCCCGCACCGACCCGCAGATCGCGAACTGCTCGAACACCGCTGCGATGACGCCCGTGACGGCTTCATCGGGGTGGAAACAGATCTCCCCGTCACTTTCACCCCATATCAGCCCGACTGGCAGGCCGCGGCGCAGTTCGCCGCGGGCGGCCTTGTTCTTGATCCCGCCCTCCAGCCGGGCCCGCAGCACGTGGAGCTCAGCTTCGGACATCAGGCCCTTCATCCCCAGAACCAGCCTGTCGTTGAACAAACCGGGATGATAGAGGCCGTCGGCGTCGGCGACCAGCGTGTCGCAGACCCCGGCCAGGTGTGAGGTCGGCCCGGGGCGCGGTACTGGCCTTCCGGCCAGCCCGTCTCCCCGGACCGTCTCCCGAACCCGCCGTGCGAGTCGTCCCCGCAACGGGCTCTCCGCGAGTCCCGGTCAGGGTCCGTGCCTGGTCCTCCGGCCAGCCCGTCTCCCCGGACCGTCTCCCGAACCCGCCGTGCGAGTCGTCCCCGCAACGGGCTCTCCGCGAGTCCCGGTCAGGGTCCGTGCCTGGTCCTCATGCCGCGGCCAGCGGCCAGGGTGAGGGAATCACCGATCCCCGGTAGCGGTACCGGGTCGTGGTGACCTGCCCGGCGTCGAACAACGCCAGTTCCCGGCCCCTGGGCTGCCATCCGCCGCCGCAGTAGCGGCGGCGGAACTCCTTCCGCGAGATCCCGGGGTGCTTGCGGCGGATCCAGCCAGCCACCCGGCGCCAGACGTAGGCGGCCAGGTACTGGAAGGTCGCGCTCGACACCCCGGGGCGGAAGAACGCCGTCCATCCTTTAAGCAGCGGATTGATCCGCGCCAGCAGGACGTCCAGCGGCTGGTTCGTATCGACCTGACGGCACCACATCCTGACCTTCGCCATGGCGGCGCGCAGCGCCTTCCTGGACGGATAGGTATAGACGTAGTGCTGGTTCGTGCCCCGCTTGCGGTGACGCTGGATGCGCCACCCCAAGAAATCCAGGCCCTCGTCAATTTGCGTGATCAGGGTCTTTTCCTCCGACAGGCGCAGCCCGATCCGGGCCAGCACCTGCGCGGCCTCCTCGCGGAGGGCCACCGCGTCATCCCTGGTTCCCGCGACCATGAGCGCCCAGTCGTCGGCGAACCGGACCAGACGGTAGTTCGGCAGGCCCAGACGGCGGCGCTTGGCCCGTTCCCAGGACGTGGACGCCGGGCCTCCCGGTGCCCGGGCGAAATGCTCGTCCAGGACCGACAGCGCGACGTTACTGAGCAACGGCGACAAGATCGAACCCTGCGGAGTACCGGTATGCCCGCCTTCAGGAACGCCTTCACCAGCGCCAGGACGCGCTTATCCCCGACGCGAGCCCGCACCCTGTCTAGGAGGGCGCAGTGTGAAATCTCGTCGAAGCAGGCCCGGATGTCGCCCTCGACGATCCACTCATAGGAGTGGGACGCCAGGTGCCGCACCTCGGCCACCGCGTCATGGACCCGATGGCCGGGACGGAACCCGTAGGAACACGGGAGGAAATCCGCCTCGAAGATCGGCTCCAGCACCAGCTTCAAGGACGCCTGGACCACCCGGTCGCGGATCGTGCTGATCCCCAGGCGGCGGCGCTTGGCCGTGCCCGGTTTCGGGATCAGCCGCTCCCGCGACGGCAGCGGGCAGAAACTGCGGTCCTTCAGGGCCGTGCGGCCGTCCACCCCGGCGGTCTTCGCGCCCTTGTTGCCCCGCACCCGAGCCCAGCCGACCAGGAGGAAGGCGGGATCGGCGACGAGGTTGAACAGGTCATCGAACCGGCGATGAGGATCATCGCGGGCCCAACGGTGCAGCTTGGCCTGGATCTCCAGTACCCGGCGCTCCGCCAGATAGAAGGCGTACTCAAGATCCGGATCACCGGTATTCACCGGCGAGACTCCTGGCATTCCAGCATCCTCCCTGCATGACTTGCTGGCCTCCTTCGCCATGCACGCGCCTCTCGCGCGCCCGGACTACTACGAGGCCTCCGCCCCGCCCACGGCCATCAGCCGGCATCGGGCCTGCCCGCCGCCGGGCTGGAGGCCCGGCGGGGAGGGCGGCCGCGGACGGTTCCCACGTTCACTGCGCATCGTTCGGCCAGGCCGGCGTCCAGCTATACCCCGGCAGCATCGCCACGCCTACGCCGCAGGCTTTCAGCGTGGCCTCCTCACCGTCTGCTAGAACCGGCTGCGGAGTTGACCCGTCTCCTCGAAGCAGGTCACGTACTGCATCCCGGCCCATATCTGCCAGATTGGAGCCGGAGGCACCGTTACGGGGCTTCACCCGCTGATTCACTCGCGTTACGCCTTCTGACCTTGCTAGCCGGACCCGGGCCATCTGGCAGTACCGGCCCGTCCCGACGTTGTTGAGGCTGCTCCCGCCCTCCCCGGCGATCCCCGGATCAGGCTGCCTCCAGCTTCACCCGACCGCTGCGACGGCCCGGCGGCGGAGCCCTTCCATCTCCACACGAATACACAGCGCCTCGTGGCGCACCCAGCAGCTGGTACCAGTCAGAGTTGCTGCGCGCCAGCCTGCTCGCCTCCAAGCCCATGACCAGCCCGGCCCGGCCGAGCGCGACCTCGGCGACCAGCTGCTGGAACCCCTCCCGGCCGGCCGCATCCGCGCCGGACAAGCCCAGGTCGGCGTCCACCACCCGGACCCGCTCCCGGTCCCACCCCAGCGCGACCGCCCGCCCGGCCAGCTCATACTGGCGTTCCAGGCTTTCGGTATTGGCCCGCGTCTGGGCCAGCGTGCTCTGCCGGACATAAACCAGGCACAGGCGCTCCCGGTGCGACGCCGTGATCTTCGAGGTGTCGGTCACGACGGCACCCCCCACGAACCGCCGGCCGCACCCGGGCCGAACACCGACCTGGCGATCATCCTGGCCAGCAGCGCCAGCACCCGCGCCCGGGCCTGCTCGGGCAGGCCATCCCACCGGCCCGCCGAGCCATCTTGGCCTGCGAACAAGGCCAGCTGCCGGGCAGGCGCTATCCTGACAACGCGCATGGGTTCACCTCTTCCAGTTCGTTTGCCGCGATCAGGAACGAGGTGAACCTATTGCCGTTTCCGGGGCCACACGGCCAGGACCGGCGAAACCACCAGCAGCCTCGCAGCTAGCCCGCAGCGCCACAGCCGCGGCCCGCGCCGCCTCGGTGAACGGCCTCCCGGCATCAAGCGCCCGCGCGTACTCCAGATCACAGCACACCCGCGGATCCGCCGGGCCCGTCCCCAGCCGCTGCTCAGCCCGCTCCCGGACCTCATCGGCCCACACGCCCCACGCACGGCAGGCTGCCTCCAGCTCGGCTACCGCCGCCGCCAGGTGACCGCGAGCGCGCTCCAGCCCGCCGCTCACCGGTCCCGGCCCTTCGCCGCCAGGCCAGCGGCCAGCTCACGCAGCCGCCGGATTCCCGGCACCGACAAGATCGCCGTCCCCGCCGCGGCCACGCAGGGACCACCCAGATCGGTGTCGCCTACCCGGACCGGCGCCGGGAAACCGTCCGGCAGCACCACCATCAGCCACACCGCGGATTCGTAAGCTCGACCTCGGCCGGAAGCCGGTCGAAGCCCCGTAGTGTGTGACCACCTCTAACAACGTCCGCGGCTGGTGGTCTGAAGACATCGAGGGCGGCACCGACAAGGCCGGCGACGAGTTCACCTACCGGTATCAGGACGCCCATCGCTGCCGGATCAAGGTCGCCGAGCTGGTCGCCGGCGAAAGAGTCGCCTGGCGCGTCCTGGACAACTACTTCGACTTCACCCGCGACAAGAGCGAGTGGAAAGACACCGAGATCCACTTCGAGATCACCGCGCGAGACGGCAAGACCGAGGTCCGCTTCACCCACGTCGGACTGGTCCCCGAGTACGAGTGTTTCGACGTCTGCTCGAATGCCTGGGACTTCTACGTGTACACCAGCCTGCGCGCCCTGATCCGCACGGGCCGGGGGCTGCCCAACCGCAAAGAGCAAGCGGCATCCGACTGATACAGCCAATCACCGCTTCAACTCACGGGAGGAAACACCGATGAGCACGACAATCGACGGCACGGCCATCCTGGTGACCGGGGCCAACCGGGGCATCGGGCAGGCGCTGGTCACCGAGGCCCTGCGCCGCGGCGCGGCGCGGGTGTACGCCGGAACGCGGCGCCCCTACACCCACCCGGACCCGCGGGTCACCTCGCTGGCGCTGGACATCACCAACGCGGAGCAGGTGCGAGTGGCGGCTGCGCGGGTCGAGTCCCTCGACATCCTCGTCAACAACGCGGGCGTCTTCCTGTTCGATGACCTCAGCGACCGCGAGGCGCTGGAACGGCACCTGGCGGTCAACCTGTTCGGCACCTACGGCGTGATCCAGGCGTTCCTGCCGCCGCTGATCGCTTCCGGCGGTGCCATCGTCAACAACGTGTCGATCGCGGCCCTCGCGCCCATCCCGGTGACCCCCGCCTACTCCCTGTCCAAGGCGGCGGCGTTCAGCCTGACCCAGTCGCTGCGGATGCTCCTGGCCGGACAGGGCGTGCGGGTCCATGCCGTGCTGACCGGGCCGGTGGACACGGACATGGTCCGCGACCTCGACATCCCGAAGGCTTCTCCCCAGTCCGTCGCGCACGGCATCTTCGACGCGGTCGAGAAGGGCGAGGAGGACATCTTCCCCGATCCCCTGTCCTCGGCCCTCGCCGACGGCTGGCACGCGGGGCCGGCTAAGGCGCTTGAGCGCCAGAACGCCGCGCTCCTGCAGGCCCAGCCCGCGGCGTCCTAGCCCGTCCAGGAAAGCAAGGCACTAGAGGTGCGCAAAACGAGCGGGCAGGCCGTCGCGGGCATCGCGGCGGCCGCCCGTCCCTCGATTGCAGCGGGCAGCACGGCTCGCCTGACCGGCGCCCTGGCAGTGACGCTCGGCGTCGCCGCCGCCTGCTGGGTCATCGCGATCCAACAGACGAGCGGGATGGACATGGGGGTCTCGACCCGGCTGGGCTCGTTCGGGTCGTTCACTCTCTTGTGGCTGGTGATGATGGCGGCGATGATGCTGCCGGGCGCAGCCCCGGCGGCCGTGCGGCGCGCCTGGGCCAGCGGCCGGCTCCTGGCCGCACCGCTGTTCGCCGGGTCCTACCTCGGTGTCTGGGCGCTGGCCGGCGTCGTGGTGTACGCGCTGTACCGGCCGCACGGGACTGTCGCCGCTGGCGCGGCCGCGATCGTAGCCGGTATCTACGAGTTCACGCCGCTCAAGCAGCGCTTCCGCCGCCGCTGCCGCGACCGTGCCCGCTCTGGATTCCAGTTCGGGCTGTGCTGTGCCGGATCGTGCATCGGGCTGATGGCGATGATGGTGGCACTGGGCGTGATGAGCATCACCTGGATGGCAGTGATCGCCATGCTCGTCCTGGCTCAGAAGCTGCTTCCCGTAAAAGCCGCCATTGATACTCCGCTGGCGCTAATGATCGTCGGGCTGGGAATCTGGATCGTCGTCGCCCCCTCGTCGGTTCCCGGGCTGACCCCGCCGATGTGACACCTCATCGGCACGCTGGCCCGGCCAGGCTGCTGTGACCACAAGAAAACAAGGAGAAACAAGGAAATGACCAGCCACAAGATCGGAACACGGGAACAGTGGGCAGCTGCCCGCGAGCAACTGCTCGCCCGCGAGAAGGAGCACACCCGGCTGGGCGACGAACTCGCGCGGCAGCGGCGCGAACTGCCATGGGTCCGGGTCGACAAGGAATACCGCTTCGACACCGACGACGGCACGCGCACGCTGGCGGAACTGTTCGATGGCCGCAGCCAGCTGCTCATCTACCACTTCATGTTCGGCCCGAGCTACGCGGCTGGCTGCCCGACCTGCTCCTCGATCGCCGACAGCGTCAACGGCGTCCTCCCGCACCTGAACGCACGCGAGGTGACCATGCTGTTCGTCTCGCAGGCCCCGCTCGAGACGTTGCAGGCGTTCAAGCAGCGGATGGGCTGGAGCTTCCCCTGGGTGTCGTCGGCCAACAGTGAGTTCAACACCGACCTTGGCTTCTCCAGCAGCCAGGAGCAGACGCGGGAGTGGGCCGAGCCGATGCTCGAGCAGCTGCCACCGATCGCCGCCCGTAACGCGAGGGAGACCGGCACCGACATCGTCGGGTACCTGACCGAGAACTTCGGCTTCAGCGTCTTCGTTCTGGACGACGGCGACGTCTACCACACCTATTCGACCGGGGGCCGCGGGGTCGAGTTCCTGATGGGCTACTACCCGATCCTCGACCGGGCGCCAAAGGGCCGCGACGAGGGCGACGGGTTCCAGCTCTGGATCCGCCGCCACGACGAATACAACAGCCAGTGACGCGCCTTGGAGGAGATTCATGACGAAGCCGGCTCCGGGCGAAGGCAGCGACTATAACGCCAAGATCATCAAGGAGTTCCGGGCGAACCAGGGACGCGTCGGCGGGCCTTGGGCGGGCACCACGCTGATCCTCATCCACCACATCGGCGCCAGGTCCGGGGTCGAGCGCATTACGCCGCTGGGCTGCTCCTCCCAGGGAGACGGCCGTTTCGTGATCGTCGCATCCAGCGGAGGATCGCCCATCCACCCAGACTGGTACTACAACCTCAAGGCCAACCCAAGGATCACCGTTGAGGTGGGTGCCCAGACGTTCACGGTCCTGGCGGACGAGCTGGCCGGCGCCGCCCGCGCCGAGCTGTGGCCAAAGCTGGTCGCGCGGTATCCCACTCTTGGCGAACACCAGGCCAGGACCACGCGGCAGTTTCCGGTGTTCATGCTGACCCGCCAGGACTGACCCGCGACGAGAACCCGGCTTGCGCCATAACCGTGTTACACGGCTCCAGGCCCACAAACGTTCAGCCGGGTGCAATGTGCACACGCGGCCTGGTGGGAGGCCCAGCCCCGCAACCGGCCGCCGAACTCAGCTCAGGCCGCCACCGGCCGCGGGCGCCTCAGTTCCCCAGGCCCGGTCACCGGCACCCTGGCCCGCCCAGGCGACGGGCCTAAACGCTCAGCTCAACAGGAGACAGCCATGAGCGCACAACCCCCGGACCTGTCCATCACGGCTGACACTGTGCCAGGCAGGCGCGGTGCCCTGACAGCCAGTCCGTCCCAGGCCGTGCCCGCGACGAATAGTCCCACCGGCGAGGGGCGGACCGTGGTGCTGTCGTCGACCGACCGGACCCGGCACCGCCGGTTCCGGCACCTGGGGCGGATTGACCGGGACTCTCTGTATGCGGTGCTAGGCGCCGGGCTGGTCGCCCACCTCGGAGTGATCACCGGCGGGTGGCCGATGGTGGTCCCCACCATGTACGGGTACGACCCGGACACCTTGTACCTGCACGGCTCGGTCGCCAGCCAGAGCCTGA
>WNGN01005298.1_pt1 | contig 19528 bp, 19 predicted proteins | sample 5400561 | NCBI WGS metagenome assembly WNGN01 (sample SAMN13153379, study PRJNA577476) | soil metagenome | isolation source: 115 cm soil or saprolite under Garry oak tree replicate 2 | place: USA:California | collected 2016-06-15
CGTCGCCGCTCATCGAGCAGGTGCCGACCGGGTGGTAGATGGTGGTCACGTCGCGCCGCACGAAGTCGCGGATGTCGTCGTCGGTGCGAAGGCCGGCTCCCGGCGCCTCCTCGGCCGCGCACATCTTGCGCAGCGGCTTCCTTCCGGCGATGTCCCTGACCATCACCACGGCCTTGACCAGCGCCTCCAGGTCGGCGGGGTTGGCCAGGTAGCCGGGGTCGATCAGCGGCTTGTGCCTCGGGTCGGCGCTGCGCAGCATGATCCGGCCGCGGCTGCGCACGTCGACCAGCGTGACCAGGACGGACATGCCGCGGTCGGCCGGGTCGGCGAGGCCGCCGTTGCGGAACGGGACCGGCAGCGCGTGCCACTGGATGTCGGGGGCGGGCAAGCCGCCGTCGGTCCGCGCGAAACCGCCCGACTGGGCCACGTTGGTCGTGAACGGGCCCGAGTGGGTGAGCTGCCAGCGGAGCAGGTTCCTGGTGCCGGCCAGCTCGGCCAGGCCGCGGACCTTCGGCGTCGACCAGATCGCGGACACGATCGGATGGTCGGACAGGTTCGCGCCCACGCCCGGACTGTCGGCGACCACACCGATGCCGTGCTCGCGCAGATGGTCGGCGGGCCCGATGCCGGACAGCATCAGCAGCTGCGGGCTGTTGACCGCCCCGCCGGACAGGATGACCTCGGCCTCGGCCCGCGCGATGTGCTCGGCTCCCCGGTGCAGGTACCTGACCCCGGCCGCGCGGCCGCCCTCGACCACGACCGACGTGGCCAGCGCGTCGGTCTGCACGGTCAGGTTCGGCCGGGCACCGGCCGGGTGCAGGTAGGCGTCGGCCGCCGACCAGCGCCTGCCGTCCTTCTGGGTCACCTGGTAGAAGCCGACCCCGTCCTGGCTCTGCCCGTTGAAGTCGGGGTTGGCGACCGCCCCGGCATTGACCGCCGACTCGACGAACGCGGCGGTGGAGGCCGACTTGAACTTCGGGTCGGCGACCGACAGCGGGCCTGACCCACCGTGGTAGGCAGAGGGGCCGCGCGAGTTGTGTTCCGCCCTGATGAAGTAAGGAAGTATGTCGTGGTAGCCCCACCCGTCACAGCCGTACTCGTCGCGCCAGGTGTTGTAGTCGTACTTGTTGCCGCGGATGTAGATCATCGCGTTGATCGACGACGAGCCGCCGATCACCCGGCCGCGCGGCCAGTAGACCGACTGGCCGGCCGCCTTGTCCTGCGGCACGGTGCGGAAACCCCAGTCGTAGCCGCTCTGGAACAGCAGGTTCAGTGCCGCGGGGATGTGGATCTCGTCGGCGGTGTCGGGCGGGCCTGCCTCGAGCAGCAGCACGCTCACCGACGGGTTCTCCGTCAGCCGAGCCGCCAGCACACATCCGGCGCTACCCGCGCCAACGATGACATAGTCGTACACGGCAACTCCCCGGCCCAAAGTCCGCACTTACCAGCAAACCCTACTCGTTCGCATAGCGAGCGCCAGGCTATCGCGGGCGAGCGCCGGACTCTGTTCCGAGCAGCCGTACGTCCTTCCCGGCTCGACCAGTAGGTACTGAGGGCAGCTTCGGCCAGAACAGCCAGACGCGCTCCCGGCTCGACCGACCGAGAGCGCGCTTGGGGCCCTCTACAGCACCCGGCGGGCCCCCGAAACCGCCGGGCTGCTGCCCGCGATGGCCCTGACCCGCAGACTATCTGAGGTCACCCAGAGTGATTACGCTACGTAGTCCAAGGATGCCATACCGTGCTCGATTTGTGAATAGCCCGCGCGCGGCGCGGCGCCGTCCCGCCTGGCGGCGCGGCCGGCTCGGCCGCTACCGTGGATCCCATGCCGAAGGACAGAACCGACACGCCCGTCGTGCTCTCCCGCATCTATACGAAGACCGGCGACGACGGCACCACGGCACTCGGCGACTTCAGCCGGGCGCCCAAGACCGACCTGCGGCTCGCCGCCTACGCCGACGTCGACGAGGCGAACAGCGCCATCGGCGTGGCCGTGACCGCAGGCGGGCTGCCCGGCGACGTCACCGCGCTACTGATCAGGATTCAGAACGAACTCTTCGACGTCGGTGCCGACTTCTGCAACCCGGTCGCCGGCGAACCCGCCTATCCCCCGCTCCGGATCGACGAGAGCTACATCACCAGGCTTGAGCAAGCCTGCGACACCTGCAACGAGAACCTGCCGGCCCTGCGCAGCTTCGTGCTGCCTGGCGGAACGCCGGGCAGCGCCATGCTGCACGTCGCCAGGACGGTCGTGCGGCGTGCCGAGCGGACGGCGTGGGCGGCGGCGGCTGTGCACGGCGAGACGATGAACCTGCTCGCGGTCAAGTACCTGAACCGGCTCTCCGACCTGCTGTTCATCCTCGCCAGGGTGGCCAATGAGCCGGACGGCGACCTGCTGTGGAAGCCAGGCGGCGAGCGCTAGGAACCCGGCGGGATCAGGCCTCCTCGCCGGCCGCCCGAAGCTGCGCTGACAGGTAGGCCGCCCTGGCCCGGTTCTCGTCCTCGTCAGGGCCCGGGCCGGGTCCGGCGGAGTCGAGCTCGGACCTGACCGCCGACTTGTCGACGTCGGCTCCGAGCGCCGCCTGCCTGGCCAGGATCGAGACCTTGTCGTCGGCCACGGAAAGGAAGCCGCCGCCGACCGCCGCCTGCACCCAGCCGGAACCCGCGGAGCCGCCCTCGGGCAGGATCCGCACGACGCTGCCGGCCGCGAGGATCCCGAGCACCGGGGTGTGGCCGGTCAGAATGCCGATGTCGCCGTCGAGCGTCTTGGCGACCACCCGGTCCGCGTCGCCCGCCCAGACCTGGCCCTCCGGAACGACCAGCATCACGTGCAGCGTCACTGTGCCTCCTCGCGCGACTCCATCACGACTTCTCGAGCTCCTTGGCCTTGCGCTCGACGTCCTCGAGCCCGCCGCACATGAAGAACGCCTGCTCGGGCACGTGGTCGTACTTGCCCTCGGTGATCGCCTTGAACGAGGAGATGGTGTCCGCGAGCTCGACGAACTCGCCGGGCTGGCCGGTGAACTGCTCGGCCACGTACATCGGGTGCGACAGGAACCGCTCGATTCGCCTGGCCCGCTGCACCGTGACCTTGTCCTCCTCGGACAGCTCGTCGATGCCCAGGATCGCGATAATGTCCTGGAGCTCCTTGTACCGCTGGAGCATCCGCTGCACCTCACGGGCCACGTCGTAGTGCTCCTGGCCGATGTACTTGGCGTCCAGGATCCGCGAGGTGGAGTCCAGCGGGTCCACAGCGGGGAAGATGCCCTTCTCCGTGATCGCCCGCGAGAGCACCGTGGTGGCGTCCAGGTGGGCGAAGGTGGTGTGCGGCGCCGGGTCGGTGATGTCGTCCGCCGGAACGTAGATCGCCTGCATGGACGTGATCGAGTGACCGCGGGTCGAGGTGATCCGCTCCTGCAGCTGGCCCATCTCGTCGGCCAGGGTCGGCTGGTAGCCCACGGCCGATGGCATCCGGCCGAGCAGCGTGGACACCTCGGAGCCTGCCTGGGTGAACCGGAAGATGTTGTCGATGAACAGCAGCACGTCCTGCTTCTGCACGTCCCTGAAGTACTCGGCCATGGTCAGCGCGGACAGGCCGACCCGCAGCCTGGTGCCCGGCGGCTCGTCCATCTGGCCGAACACCAGCGCGGTGTCCTCGATGACGCCCGATTCGGTCATCTCGAGGAACAGGTCGTTGCCCTCCCGGGTGCGCTCCCCTACCCCGGCGAACACCGACACGCCGCCGAAGTTCTTGGCGACCCGGCGGATCATCTCCTGGATCAGCACGGTCTTGCCGACGCCGGCGCCGCCGAACAGTCCGATCTTCCCGCCGGACACATAAGGCGTCAGCAGGTCGATGACCTTGATGCCGGTGACGAACATCTCCGTCCTCGGCTCGAGCTGGTCCAGAGCCGGGGCCTGGCGGTGGATCGGCCAGCGCTCGGTCACCTTCAGCGAGGCCGTCGGGACGTCGAGCGTCTCGCCGAGCACATTGAACACATGGCCCTTCGTCACGTCGCCGACCGGCACCGAGATCGGGCCCCCGGTGTCGGTCACCGTCGCGCCGCGCACATCGAGATCGTCCGGACCATGTTGTCGCCGATGTGCTGGGCGACCTCCAGGGTCAGCGTGGTGGTGTGCTCGCCCATCGTGACGTCGACGTGCAGCGCGTTGTAGATCTCCGGCATCTCCTCGGCAGCGAACTCGATGTCGACGACCGGTCCGATGACACGGGCTACCCGGCCGGTGCCCTGGCCGTCGGTCCCGCCAGCGGCGGCGTCGTGCTCTGCGGTTGCAGTCATGATGATGCTCACTAACTCCCACTGATCGTCTCGGCAAGCGCGTTCGCGCCGCCCACGATCTCGCTGATTTCCTGCGTGATCTCGGCCTGCCTGGCCTTGTTGGCTTCCCTGGTTAGCGCCTCGAGCAGCTCGTTGGCGTTGTCGGTCGCCGACTTCATCGCCCGCCGCCTGGCCGCGATCTCGGCCGCCGCCGAGTCGAGCAGCGCGTGGAAGATCCTGCTTTCCACGTACCAGGGCAGCAGCTCGTTGAGCACGGCCTCCGGCGACGGCTCGAACTCGTACACCGGAATAGGCCCGGGCCGATCGACCTCCCGCTCGGTGATCTCCAGCGGGAGCACCCGGTGCACCACCGGCCGCTGGGTCAGCATCGAGACGAACTCGGTGTAGACCATGTAGATCTCGTCGACGCCGCCTTCGTCGGCCGGCTTGCCGAAGGCCTCGAGCAGGGCCGTGGTGATCTCGGTCGCGTTGGCATGCCTCGGGGTGTCGGAGAACCCGCTCCACTCCCCCGCCATGGCGCGGTCCCTGAACCGGTGCCAGACGATGCCCTTGCGGCCGGAGACGAACGGCACCGACTCCAGGCCGCGCTCGGCCAGCCTGGCGTTGAGTGCCTGCGCCTCCCGCAGCACGCTGGCGTTGTACCCGCCGCAGAAGCCGCGGTCGCTGGTCAGCACCAGCACCGCGGCCCTGGCCGGATGCACTGGCTCGGTCGTCAGCGGGTGGTCGATGCTGGCAGACCGGCTGACCACTGCCTCGACGGCCGCCGTGATCTCGCGTCGACCGGTTCGTCCTTGACCAGGAGCTCACCTGAGCTCGTCTCGAACCCGCGCCGGAACTCCTCGACCGCGTCCTTCAGAGCCGTGACGGTGTCCTCGGACAGATCGCCGGTTTCCCTGATCGCGTCGTAGATCCCGGAGCGGTCACGCTGGATGGAGTCGAGCAGCTCGGACTCGAACCGGCCGATGTCCTCCACCGGCACGTCGTCGAGCTGTCCAGTGGTACCGGCCCAGACCGAGACCACCTGGCGCTCCATCGGGTACGGGCTGTACTGGCCCTGCTTGAGCAGCTCGACCAGCCGTGCGCCGCGATCGAGCTGGGCCCGGGACGCGGCGTCCAGGTCGGAGGCGAACGCGGCGAACGCCTCGAGGTCGCGGTACTGCGACAGGGCGAGCTTCAAGCCGCCCGCGACCTTCTTCATCGCCCTGGTCTGCGCGTCGCCGCCAACCCGCGATACCGAGATGCCGACGTTGATTGCCGGGCGGACCCCGGAGTTGAACAGGTCAGTCTCCAGGAAGATCTGCCCGTCAGTGATCGAGATGACGTTCGTCGGGATGTAGGCCGACACGTCGTTGCCCTTGGTCTCGATGATCGGCAGGCCGGTCAGCGACCCGCCGCCGAGGTCGTCGGAGAGCTTGGCGCAGCGCTCGAGCAACCGCGAGTGCAGGTAGAACACGTCGCCCGGGTAGGCCTCGCGTCCCGGCGGACGGCGCAGCAGCAGCGAGATCGCCCGGTACGCCTCGGCCTGCTTGGTCAGGTCGTCGAAGATGATCAGCACGTGCTTGCCCTGGTACATCCAGTGCTGGCCGATCGAGGACCCGGTGTACGGGGCGATGTACTTGTAGCCCGCCGGGTCCGAAGCCGGGGCCGCCACGATGGTGGCGTAGTCCATCGCGCCGGCGTCTTCCAGCGACTGCCTGACCTGGGCGATGGTCGAGCCCTTCTGGCCGATGGCTACGTACACGCAGCGGACCTGCCGCGCCGGGTCGCCAGACTCCCAGTTGTCGCGCTGGTTAATGATCGTGTCGATCGCGATCGCGGTCTTTCCGGTCTGCCGGTCCCCGATGATCAGCTCGCGCTGGCCCCTGCCGATCGGCGTCATCGCGTCGATCGCCTTGATGCCGGTCTGGAGCGGTTCCTTCACCTTCTGGCGCTGCACGACGCTCGGCGCCTGGAGCTCAAGGGCTCGGTGCTCGGTGGTCTCGACCGGGCCCTTCCCGTCTAGCGGCAGGCCGAGCGGCCCGACCACCCGGCCGAGGTAGGCGTCGCCGACCGGGACGGAGAGCACCTCGCCGGTCCGCTTGACCCGCTGGCCCTCCTCGATCTGGCTGAACTCACCGAGGATGACCACGCCGATCTCGCGCACATCCAGGTTCAGCGCCAGGCCGCGAGTCCCGTCCTCGAACTCGAGCAGCTCGTTGGCCATGGCCGAGGGCAGGCCCTCCACCCGGGCGATCCCGTCGCCGCATTCGGTGACGGTACCGACCTCCTCGGTGGCGGCGGCGCCCGGCTCATACGCCGCAACGAAACGCGCCAGGGCATCCCTGATCTCCTCGGGCCGGATAGTCAGTTCCGTCATCTTCCTCGCGTCTTCCTCGTCTGCTGCTTCTGCCGTCAGCGGTCTTCGGGGCCGGAGTGGTTCCAGCCGGTCATGCGGCCAGCCCGCGGCGCAGATCGGCCAGGCGACTCGCGATGCTGCCATTGATCAGCTCGTCGCCGATGCGCACCGACACGCCGCCGATCATCTCGGGATCGATCACGACGTTCAGGTGGACGTCATGTCCGTAGGCCGCAACCAGCGCCGCGGCGAGCCTGTCCCGCTGCTCGTTGCTCAGCGGGACCGCGACATGAACCTCGGCCACCAGGCGCTCCCGCAGCCCGGCGGCCAGGCTCGCGTAGGACTCAAGCACTGCGTCCAGGCTACGTCCCCTCGAGTGCGCCGCTGCCTGGGTGATCAGCCGCAGCGCCGAGGCGCTCACCTTGCCCGAGACCAGCTCGGTCACCACGGCACTGCGTCCTTCTTCTGGCACGAACTGATTCGACAGCGCCGAGCGCAGGCCGGGGTTACCCTGCACGATCCGGCCGAACCTGAACAGCTCGTCCTCGAGCTCGTCCAGTTCTCCCTCGCTGTCGGCGGCCTCGGCGATCGCCAGCACCGCGAGCTGCTCACCCGCGTCGGTCAGATCGCCGGGCTCGGACCACCGGGCGCCCACCAGCTCGGTCACGAGTCCCAGGGTCGTCGCGGAGATCTTGCCGGCTAGCAGCGCATCGGCCAGTCCGGTCCGGGCTGAGCGCTCTCTCGACGGGTCCGACAGGCTGCGGCGCAGCCCGGGCTCGCGGTCGAGCAGGCCGACCACGGCCAGAAGCTGGTCGCCCACCTCGTTAGCCTGCGCCGCCGTGCCTCCGGCCAGCGCGGCGGACAGCCGCTCCTTGGCCGCGATGAGCGATGCCCTGCTGGCGCCTCTCATCGGGCGGCCGTCTCCGGGGCGGCCTCCTGGACAAGCTCGCCGAGGAACCGGTCGACCATACGGGCCTGCCGTGCCTCGTCGGCCAGCGACTCGCCCACGATCCGGCTGGCGAGCTCGACAGCCAGGCTGCCCACCTCGGCGCGCAGCGCGGTCAGCGCCTGCTGCCTGTCCGCCTCGATCTGGGAGTTCGCGGACGCGATGATGCGCTCCCGCTCGGCCACGCCGTCCGCGCGGCCCTGCGCGACGATCTGGGCGGCTTCCTCCTTGGCCTGCTCGCGCAGCCTGGCGGCCTCGTGCCTGGCATCGGCCAGCTGAGCCCGATACTGCTCGAGCACCCTGTTCGCCTCGGCCTGGGCATCCTCGGCCCGCTTCAGGCCGCCCTCGATATGGTCGGTCCGCTCGGCGAGCGTCGAGCTGATCCGCGGCATCAGCACCCTGGCCAGCAGCGCGAACACGATCAGGAACGAGACCGAGCCGATGATCAGCTCGGGCCAGTGCGGGATCAGCGGGTTCGGGCTACCCGCCGCGAGATACATCGACGGCATTCTCACTCCACTCCTTACCCGGCGATCAGTAGTGGAAGATGAACGGAATGACGATTCCGATCAGCGCCAGCGCCTCGGTCAGCGCGAAGCCGATGTACATGTTCGAGCGGATCAGGCCCGCTGCCTCGGGCTGGCGTGCCATCGCCTCGACGCCGTGGCCGAAGATCAGGCCGATTCCGATGCCGGGGCCGATGGCGGCCAGGCCGTAGGCGACGGCGCCGACGTTGATGCTCAGGACGCTGCTCGAGCCAGCGGCGATTACGTGATGAACGAGGTCAAGCATCTGCGCTTTCCTTTGCGTTCAAGCCGGCGGACGGTCCTCCGGCGGTTAGGTAAACCAAGCGCCTGCCGGTGGTGATCGCGCCGTCCGACGGGCGTCCCATTCCGGTCATCTCAGTGGCCCGCTTCCAGGGAGCCGCCGATGTACTGCGCGGTCAGGATCGTGAAGATATAGGCCTGCAGCGCCTGGATCAGCAACTCGAACGCGGTCAGCACGATCGTCAGGACGAACGATGTCGCGCTCCACAGCAGCCCGATCCCCGCGCTGAGCAGATACCAGGTGGCGAGCGTGAACACCAGCACCAAGATGTGCCCGGCGAACATGTTCGCGAACAGCCGGACCGCGAGCGTGAACGGCCGGACGAGTATGTACTGCAGGATCTCGACCGGCGCCAGGATGAGCAGGATGAGCGGGGGCACGCCGCTGGGGATCATGTTCTTGAAGTAGCCGACCAGGCCCTGGTGCCTGATGCCGAGGTAGGTATAGGTGCCGTAGACCATCAGCATGAGCGAGGCGGGAAAGGCGATCTCCGACATCGCGGGGAACTGCGCCGCCGGGATGACCTCCATGATGTTCATGACCCAGATGAAGAAGAACAGCGAGACGAGGTACGGCAGGAAGTTGTCTCCGCGCTTGCCCATCATCGGCCGCAGGATCTGGTCACGCACGAACAGGATGCCGAGTTCGCCGAGGTTCTGCGCGCCCCTGGGCACGATCTTCGGCTGGGCGAATGCGGCCCAGAAGAACCCGATGACGAGGACCATGCAGATCGCCGCGAGCAGCATCGGCTTGTTGAACGTGAACGAGCCGATGTGGAAGATGCTCCCGTAAGTGAAGCTCTTCGGGTAGCCGGGCGCTGGGTAGCCGCAGCCGGAATTGAGGTGCGCCGAGGTCTCCGGGCAGTGCTCCGCGGCGAGCGCGATAACGCCAGTGGCCAACTCAGCCTCCTCCAGCCTGATGCACCAATGACACGCGACTCGTCGTCACGGGGCAATTCCCTCTAACGTCATGGGTGCGCCGCACGCGTGCGCTGCGCGACTCGGTCATGATCGCCCGTACTTGTAGATAACGGCGAACACCCCGACTGCCAAGCCACCCAGGGCGCCGATCGGGAACAGCGCCGCGATGTGCGTCCAGTGCCCGATCAGCCAGCCGACCCCGCCGTAGAACACCATCCCGGAGATCAGGTAGCCGAAGATGGACCATCCGGCGTTCTGCGAGTCGTCGGCCATCACCTGTCGCCTCGCCTAGACCTGCTGTCACGGCTCGTCACCGGCCGGACGGCTCGACGTAGGGTGCCTTCAGCCGCATCGACCAGAAGACCTGCGACGCCGACCAGGCCAGGATGCCGACCAGGGCAGTCAGGCCAAACAGCCGCGAGTTGAACACGGTGGTCCCGGCGAACCGCACTACGAAGAACAGCAGCAGCAGGATCTTCCCGATGTAGGTCGTCATCGCGGTGATCATCATGGCCTGCGGGCCGCGGCGCGCGGCGCGTCCGACGGCGAACACGCTGATCGCGAAGAACACGGCCACCAGGGCTGCCCCGAGCACGGCCCCGAGCAGCCCCTTCGCCCCGCCGACGGCGACGCTGATGATGATCATGACCGCGCCCACCGCCGCCGAGGTCACCGTCGACCGGCGGGCGATCTGGGCGTAGTTCGCCAGCATCAGTTTTCAAACTCCGGAGGAACTGGGCGGCCGGCTTGTAGGCCGACCGGCTCGTACGGTGCGTTCTGGGTGTCCCTGTAACATCCCGACGGCTCAGGCGGCAGCGGGACAACCGCGTGCTGCCAGGCGTCCGAAACGTATCACGGACCACGCAGCCGACGGTGTGCGGCTGCTCGTGAAAGATATCACAAGCTGTCCGGCGTTGGCCCCACCAGGTCACCGAACGTGACGAATGCAACCGATGTGACCAGGGCGTGTCTGGAGACCTCGGCGGACGCGGGCGGGTTCACGGGCCGATGTTGCCCGACGCCCTGGCGATCGGCCGTTCGATCGACATGGTGGCATCCAGCGGTGCGACCGGCGTCGGCGCGACGTCCCCGGTCGCGGAGTGCTGCTCGTTGTCCGCATCGCCGCCGACGGGCGTGGCGTGCCCTTCGGGAGGGACCCGGCGCTCGGGCCGGGACTGGCCCTCGGGCGGGACCAGGCGCTCAGACGGCGACTGACCGTCGGCCAGGACCTGGCGCGCGTCGGCCCCCCGCGGCAGATGTCCGGCACCGTTTCCGTCCGCCGTCGCGCCGAGCGACATGCCGTCAGCCCAGGCTCTTGCCGGTCTCCCGCCGCCGGCCGCAGCCGCCGGCGCGGTCCGCCCCCACCAGCGCAGCTTGGGTATCGACAGCAAGGCTAGGGCAAGCACCGCGGCCAGGGTCGTCCAGACGAGCACGGCCAGGCTCACCGTCGCGATCGACAGCCCGACCACGGCGCCGGCGAACAGCGCCGCCCACGCGTACAGGATCAGCACGCTCGACCGGTGCGAATGGCCGATCTCGAGCATCACGTGGTGCAGGTGCTTGCGGTCGGCCGCGAACGGCGACAACCCCGCTCGCGTCCGCCTGACGACGGCCCGCAGCATATCGACGTAGGGGATCACCAGGACCGCCGCCGGCAGCAGCAGCGGCAGGATCTCCGCGTACCTGTTGGCCTTGTAGTTCAGGCTGGTGTAGTCGAGCGAGTTGATCGCGCTGATCGGCACGTAGGCGAGCAGCAGGCCGAGCAGCATCGACCCGGTATCCCCCATGAAGATCCTGGCCGGATAGAAGTTGTGCGGCAGGAACCCCAGGCACGCCCCGGCCAGCAGGATCGCGGCCAGCGCGGGCGCGGCCTCGGCCGACAGGTGCACGACCTTGGCCAGCAGGTAGTAGTACACGAAGAACGAGATCGCGGCGATGAATACGATCCCGGCGGCCAGTCCGTCCAGGCCGTCGATGAAGTTGACCGCGTTGATCGTCGCGACGACGACCAGGATGGTCAGCACGACCGACTCGTTCTGGGTCAGGCTGAACAGGTGGTTGTTCGGCTCGGGGAAGCTCCATAGCTGGGCACCGCTGGCGAACAGGATCCCGGCCGCGCCGACCTGGCCGGCCAGCTTGCCGATCGCGCTGATCCCCCACCGGTCGTCGATGACCCCGATGACCACGATCAGGCCGCCGGCCCCGAGCAGGCCGAGTAGCAGGCCGGCACCGTGGAACCCGCTCTCGTGGAAGGTGTCGCGCAGCGGCACGAGCCGACTGGCCACCAGCAGGCCGGCCGCGACTCCGACGTACATCGCGATCCCGCCCATCCGCGGAATCGGAGCGGCGTGCACGTCGCGGTCCCTGGCCGGGATGACCGCCTTGAACCGCATCGCGAGTCGTCGTGTCAGCGGGGTCATCAGGTAGGTGACCGTCGTGGCGACGAGGAGGGTCAGCCCGTACTCGCGCACAGCCCTCACCAGCCCCGCGGATCGTCAGACATCGGATCAACTCTATGGCACCCCGAGCGCCACCGCGGTCCCGGCTATCCCATTCAGTCCAGTCCCGGTCAGCCTGTGCCCAGTCAGTCCCGGCCCGGTCAGTCCGGCCCCATGGCGACGGCGGCGACCTCGCGCAGACGCCCGATCGGGACGACACCGCTGCGCAGCATCCTGGGCATGTCTCCGGTCAGGTCGACGATCGTGGACGGGACGTCGGTCTCGCACGGGCCGCCGTCCAGGTAGATCTCGGCCAGGTCGCCGAGTTCCTCGCGGGCCGCGTCTGCCGTGGTGGCGGCGGGCTGGCCGGTCAGGTTCGCGCTGCTCACGGCCATCGGCCCGGTTTGCGCAAGCAGTTCGAGCGCCACCGGGTGCTGCGGCATCCGCACCGCGACCGTTCCCTTGGTCTCGCCGAGGTCCCACTTCAGCGACCGGCTGGCCCGGCATATAAGGGTCAGCCCGCCCGGCCAGAACTCGTCGACCAGCTCCTGCCCGTACGGGCCCAGGTCCTCCACCAGGGCCGAGGCCGCCCGCACCGACCCGACCAGCACCGGCGGCGGCATCTGCCTGCCGCGCCCCTTGGCGGCGAGCAGGCTGTCCACGGCGGCCGGCCGGAACGCGTCGGCGCCGATCCCGTATACGGTGTCTGTCGGCAGCACGACCAGCGCGCCCTTGAGCACGGCCGCGACGGCCGCCGCGAGGCCGGCGGCCCGCTGCGTCTCGTCGGCACAGTCGAACATCTCGCTCATGCCGTGTTTCCCGCTCGCATGGCGATCATCCTGCCACGGGCCAGACCCGCCAGGTATATCGCTCCGGGTCGCCCGGCCCGCTCACGGCCAGATCGCGGTGACGAACCGGTCGAGCCCGGCCAGGTCGGTGTGGTTGCGGGTTTCCTTCCAGCCGTTCTCCTCGGCGAACACCCAGTACACGCCGGCACCCTGCGGCGCGCCGTGCTCGACGGCCACCCGGCCGCCCGGCCGCAGCAGCCGCCTGGCGACCTGCTCGACCACCCGGATCGCGTCCAGCCCGTCGGCGCCGGAGTACAAGGCAGCCGATGGCTCGTAATCGCCGACCTCGGGAGGCACGCCCGCGCCGACCGGGATGTACGGCGGGTTGCTGATCACCAGGTCGACGGCGCCGTCCAGCCCGGGCAGCGCGGACCGGAAGTCCCCGGCGTGCAGCGTGACCCGTCCGCGGGTGTGCGGCGCCGCGGCGGCGCAGCGGGCGATGTTCCGCTCGGTCCACGGCCTGGCGAGCGGGTCACCCTCGACCGCATGCACCCGCGCCCTCGGCACCTCCTGCGCGATGGCAAGGGCGATCGCGCCTGAGCCGGTCCCCAGATCGGCCGCTACGGGCTCCGCGACGTCCATCTCGGTGAGCCGGTCGATCGCCCACCCGGTCATCACCTCGGTCTCCGGGCGCGGCACGAAGACCCCGGGCCCGACCTCGAGCTCCAGGTACCTGAAGTACGCCGCGCCGGTAATGTGCTGCAACGGCTCGCGCGCCTCGCGGCGCGCCACGTCGTCCCAGAACCTGGGATCGAAGTCGCTGTCGGGCACCAGGTTGAGCTGGCTCCTGCGCACGCCGTGCCGGTGCGCCGCCAGCAGCTCGGCGTCGGCCCGCGGCGACTCCACTCCCGCCTCGGCCAGCCGCGTCACGGCGACGGCGATCTCGGTCATCAGCAGGCTCATCGGCTGGCCATCGTCAGGTCACCGGGCGGCGGCGAGCTTGTCCGCCCGGTCGGCGTCGACCAGCGCGCCGATGACCGCGTCCAGGTCCCCGTCGAGCACCTGGTCCAGGTTGTAGGCCTTGAAGCCGACCCGGTGGTCGGAGCTGGCTGCGGCGCTCGGCCGAAGCCTGCGCGTCGGCCTCCTCCTGGGCGGCGGTCAGCAGCCTGGCGCGCAGGATGCGCAGCGCCGCCTCCTTGTTCTGGAGCTGGCTCTTCTCGTTCTGGCAGGAGACCACGATGCCGCTCGGCAGGTGCGTGATCCGCACCGCCGAGTCGGTGGTGTTCACGCTCTGCCCGCCGGGGCCCGAGGAGCGGAACACGTCGATCCGCAGGTCGTTCGGGTCGATGCTGATCTCTACCGGGTCGGCCTCCGGCATCACCATCACCCCGGCGGCCGAGGTGTGGATCCGCCCCTGCGACTCGGTGACAGGGACGCGCTGGACCCGGTGCACGCCGCCCTCGTACTTCAGCAGCGACCAGGCGCCGTCCGGGGTCCCGGCCAGGCTGCCGCGCCCGGCGGCCTTGACCGCGACGGTGACGTCCTTGTAGCCGCCGAGCCCGGTGACGGTGCCGTCCAGGATCTCGGTCTTCCAGCCCTGGCGCTCGGCGTAGCGCAGGTACATGCGCAGCAGGTCGGCGGCGAACAGCGCCGACTCCTCGCCGCCCTCGCCCGCCTTGATCTCCACGATGACGTCCTTGGAGTCAAGGGCGTCGCGGGGCACGAGCAGGTGCTCGAGCCGCTGCTCGAGCTCCTCCTTGCTGCGGGCCAGCTGCTGTGCCTCCGCCGCGAACGACGGATCCTCGCCGGCCAGCTCGACGGCAGCGGCCTCGTCGCCGCTGACCTGCCGCCACCGAGTGTATGCCTGCACGATCGGGGTGAGCTGGCTGTATCGCCTGCCCAGCGCCCTGGCCTTGTCCTGGTCGGCGTGGACGGCGGGGTCGGAGAGGTCGCGCTCGAGCTGCGCGTGCTCGGTGGCGAGGTCGGCAAGCCGCTCTAGCACTGCTTACCTCCTCGATATCTGTCGGCGCGAGCCGGACCGGGTCCGGTCCGTGCTCGCGCGCTGATGCGCCACGCCTTCGACCCCGCCGTCGGCATACGCGGCCGGTTGCGAAGCTGCGGGCTATGGGCGGTATGTCTGGTGACGGGTGCCGGGAAGGGCGTTTGTGAGCCTGGCCGGCGAGCCGGCCAGGCGCGGACTCGCTGGCTACTTACCCTGCTTGCCGAACCGGCGCTCGAACCTGGCGACGCGACCGCCGGTGTCGAGGATCTTCTGCTTGCCGGTGTAGAACGGGTGGCAGTTCGAGCAGACATCGGCGTGAATCTGGCCGTTCCTCGCCGTGCTGCGGGTAGTAAAGGTGCTCCCGCACGTGCAGGTCACCTGGGTCACCACGTAGTCCGGGTGAATGTGTCGCTTCATGTTCTCTCCTGGTTCCCGCGGTCGCCGGGTCGCCTCGCCGCGCTGCGCGCCGCGGGCGTGAACCGGTACCGCATATGTCGGCACACCAGTGTGCCACATCGTTAACAGGCAGGCGGGCCCGCCGATTCCCGGCCGTCTGCTAGGAGGCCACCGTGGTCTTCTGCACGTGCAGCAGGAACTCGGCGTTGCTCTTGGTCTCCTTCATCCGCTCCATCAGCACCTCGAGCGCCTGCTGCGGCTCGAGCGCGTGCAGCACCCGGCGCAGCTGCCAGACGATCTTCAGCTCCTCGGGCGTCATCAGCAGCTCTTCCTTGCGGGTGCTCGACGCGTCCACGTCGATGGCCGGGAAGATCCGCTTGTCGGCGAGCTCGCGGCGGAGCCGCACCTCCATGTTGCCCGTGCCCTTGAACTCCTCGAAGATGACCTCGTCCGCGCGCGAGCCGGTCTCGATCAGGGCGGTCGCCAGGATCGTGATCGACCCGCCGTGCTCGATGTTGCGTGCCGCGCCGAAGAACCGCTTCGGCGGGTAGAGCGCGGTCGAGTCCACGCCGCCTGACATGATCCGCCCGCTGGCCGGCGCCGACAGGTTGTAGGCTCGGCCGAGCCGGGTGATCGAGTCCAGCAGAACCACGACGTCGTGGCCCATTTCGGCCAGCCGCTTTGCCCGCTCGATCGCAAGCTCGGCGACCATAGTGTGGTCCTCGGATGGCCGGTCGAAGGTCGAGTAGATCACCTCGCCCTTGACCGAGCGCTGCATGTCGGTGACTTCCTCGGGACGCTCGTCCACGAGGACGACCATGAGGTGGCACTCCGGGTTGTTCTTGGTAATCGCGTTCGCAATCGCCTGCATGATCAGGGTCTTGCCCGCCTTGGACGGCGACACGATCAGGCCGCGCTGGCCCTTGCCGATCGGGGCGATCAGGTCAATGATCCTGGTCGTCATGATGGTCGGGTCGGTCTCCAGGCGGAGCCGCTGCTGCGGGTAGAGCGGAACGAGCTTGGAGAACTCGGCGCGGCCTAGCGACTCTTGCGGGTCCAGCCCGTTGATCTTGTCCAGGCGGACCAGGGCGTTGAACTTCTCCCGCCGCTCCCCCTCGCGGGGCTGGCGAATGGCGCCCTCGATCACGTCGCCCTTGCGCAGGCCGTGCCTGCGCACCTGGGAGAGCGAGACGTACACGTCGTTCGAGCCGGGCAGGTATCCGGTCGTCCGCACGAAACCGTAGTTGTCGAGAACGTCGAGTATGCCCGCGATCGGGATCAGCACGTCGTCTTCCGAGATCACCGGCTCGGAGTCGCCGCCGCCGCCGCGCTCCCGGCGCCGGTTCGTGCTCTGGTTCCGGTTGCGGAACCGGTCGCGGTCCCTGCTCCGGCGGGACTGGCCGTCCCGGTCGTCGTCGCGGCCGTTGTCACGGTAACCCTGCTGGTCGCCGCGGCCCTGCGGGCCGGAGTCGCGCTGCTGGTCTCCACGCGACTGCTGGTCGCCGCGGCCCTGCTGGTCTCCACGCGACTGCTGGTCGCCGCGGCCGGAGTCGCGGGACGGGTCGGCGCCGTCAGCGGCGGCCCGGCCGGAGTCGTCCCTGCGGCCGTTGCCGCGGCCGCGCCGGTCACCGCGCTGGCCCTCCCTGCGCGACCCGGGATCACGCCTGGCCGAGCCAGGGTCGCCATCCTGGCCGCCGCCCGCGTCCTGGCCAGCCCGCTCCGCGCGGTCCTGGCCAACCCGGTCCTGGCCGCCGGCGGCGGCCGCGTCCTGGCCCACCCGGTCCTGGCCGGCGCCGTCCCGGCCGGCCGACACGCCGCGCTCGGCAGCCCCGCCGGCCGAGCTCACCTCCTGGCCGCGGCCGAAGTCGGGGCCGCTGGCCGGCTCGGCGGCCGGCGTGCCGCCACCGTGTCCGGCAGCGCCGCTCTGTCCGGCCGTGCCGCTCTGTCCGGCCGTGCCGCTCTGTCCGGCCGCGCCGCTCTGTCCGGCCGCGCCGCTCGGGTCCGCGAGCGCGCCGCTCGCCAAGCCCGGGCCAGGCTCAGCGACCGCCGCCCCGTGCCGCTCACCGGCCGGCGTTCGGGTCACCTGCCCGGCCGACGGAGTGCCCCCGCCTAGTCCCGAGGTGTCTTCGCTGATCATGCTGAGCTGCCCTGATCGTTCTGATTCCATGGCATCCTGCTCAAAGGGGCGGTTAGCGTCGGCTCCCGCAGACGCGCTCCGCTTGACTGAGTTTCCATTTGATTCGCCCTGATGTCCCGGGTCCCGCAGCGACCCGGCTGCGCCGGTCACCCCTGTACCAGTCACCTGTGCCCCGGTCAGCGACCCGGCCGGAACGGGCTCGACGGCGCCTGGCTCCGAGCCAGCCGCATGGCCGCCGCCGCCGGACGCACCGCCGCCGCGCTGCCGCTCCTCGATCGCTGCGATCAGCTGGCCCTTGCGCATCCGGCCGATGCCGGTAATCCCGAGTGACTGCGCCAGTCGCTGCAACTCGGGCAAGAGCATCGCCGGCAACCGCCCGGTTCCGCCTGGTCCGCTCGGGTCGTGCGCGGCCGGGCTGCCAGGCCAGGAGCGTACCGCGCCGGTCTGTCCTGCGGAAGACCCCGCCGCGCCAGACTCCGGGGAGCCATCGGCCACGCCAGGCGCGGCTGCGTCATCGGTCGACAACGGCTCAGCCGAGTCTGAGAACAGATTGCTGGTTTCGGTCACAAAGGGTCCTTCCAGGGTGTGTGGTCACCAGCCAGCGACCGCATGCCGCTCAGCGCCGCGGCACTCTTGCCTTCGCCGCCGCCATGATCGGCCAGGCCGGTCATCGTGCCATTCGCCGTCTCCAGCGCCTGCCCGGCTGTTACCGGTAGCCGCAGGCATGGTCCGCCTGGGCGGTGAGCCAGGCGCGTGCTTCGAATGTCTCCCGACAGATGGATGTCTCCACAGATGGATGTCTCCGAGAGCAACCCGTGGCCGCATGCTGCAGTGTTGCTCGAGCCGCATGCGGCTATGTTGGCCTGACGGGATGCGGATTTGCACCTCGCCCCCGGACGGGGCGTCTGGTGCCTCGCACAGTCTAACACCAACAGCGGTCACGGCATTCCTTCTCGGCCTCTGGCCGCATCCGAGCATTACTGTCACGTAGCCGAGCAGCCAGGGACGCCGTCAAAGTTGCGAACACTCGACTCCGGAAAGTCTCTGTGCCGGCAGAGTCTGCCCGGTGGGTTACTGCCCGGCTCGTGGGGGTTGAGCTACGCCGAGATCGTCGACGCCTTGAGGGCTTATACGCCATGCGATACCCGCTTCACTCATTCTTGAACCTCACCCAGAGAATTCCGGTAGCCGTCCGTGGCGGTCCAAGATCAGGCTGAAACTATAGTAACCGGGAGTTTCTGACAAGACCCCGAGCGGCCAGCGCGGTAAGCCGCCGCGGCGTCAATTCCGGACCGGCGCGGACATCCCGAGCAGGCCTAGGCCGGCCGCGAGGGAGACGCGCGCCGCGTCCGCAAGACCGAGCCTAGCCGCCGCCTGCGGCCCGCCCGGATCCGCGGGTGCCGCGAGGCCGCGGAACGGCAGGGCCGGGCAGGACTCGGCGCAGTCGAGCCAGGCGCCCGCGACGTGCTCGAGACACGCCGTGACCTCGGCGGGGCGGGCGCGGCGTGCTGCCGCGGCCACGCGTTCCGGCAGCCAGGACATCGCGTCGGCCAGGGCGAGTTCTGGCGGATCGAGTCTCGGGCCGACGAACTCCTGGGCGGTCCGCCAGCCCGGCGTCAGCCCCAGGTCGGACGCCCAGCGCAGCGTGGACGCGGCATCGGCGTGGGCGTACCTGACCAGCGCGAACGGGTTGGCCAGGTCGAGCGGTCGGCCGAGCTGGCGCTGAATCGCACCCGGCCACGGCCCGGAGGTCCTGGCCAGCGCGTACCGGACGGCATCGGCGCCGTGATACGCCACGGCGGCCGGCACCTGGCCGGCGTCGGGCTGCGAGGGCGGGTCGCCGGCGGCCTGTCGTTGCTCATCAATGAACAGAACGGTGGCCCCGGCGGCCCGGGCCAGCCGGCCGACCAGGGCGTCACGCTGGGTTCGCCAGGCCTGCGCCCAGCTCGCCGCCGCGGCAGGATCAGGCAGGCCCGGCGCGCTGAGCCGCACGCCGGCCAGCGCGGTGCTCGCCGCCGCGGCGACCGGCCCCGCGCCGACGATCCTGCCCGGCAGCGCGGCCAGGTGGCCGACCGTCACGGTGACGGTCAGGTAGCCGCCGCCGGTCACCCGCGCGCTGCTGATCCACGGAACCGCGGACATCCCGGTCGCGAGCCGCGCGGCGACCGGCCCGGCGGCGCGCCCGGCCAGCCTGGCGACCGCCAGCGGCAGCGACGTGGCGTACGTGCCAGGGCCGCCGTTTACCCGCGCCGGGGCCGGCCGCCACGTCCCCGCGGCCGGCCGCGCGGCCGCGCGCTCCGGCAGGTCGCCGGCCGAAACCGCGTCCCGCAGCAGGCGCGCGATCTCGGCCCCGATGTCGGCGGGGATCACGTCAGGCTCGGCTATCAGTCGAAGGCGCTGCTCGGCGCACCGCCGAGCTCGCGGACCACGCAGATCATCT
>WNGN01001785.1_pt1 | contig 19519 bp, 11 predicted proteins | sample 5400561 | NCBI WGS metagenome assembly WNGN01 (sample SAMN13153379, study PRJNA577476) | soil metagenome | isolation source: 115 cm soil or saprolite under Garry oak tree replicate 2 | place: USA:California | collected 2016-06-15
TCTGTCTCTCACCCATCAATGAGATGGTAGCTCTCTTAGCGAGCACCTCTGTTTCTCTTCTGATCCCCAATCCTCCCCGAAATCTTCCTCGCCCACCGGAGCCTCGTACCAGCTCGTATCTCCTGACCCTCAGAGGATAAGCAGATTCCAGTGCCTCGACAGGCGTGTTCAATGTATTCGTCATGTGGCTATGAATCCCGTCAACACCATCCTTGTTGTATCGTGCGCCGAACCCGCCGCCGATGGTCTCATAGTAGGTGAAATATTTCCCAGTACGAGGGTCGACCCCCCCGATAGTCACATTGTTCATCGTTCCTTGACATGCAGCACAGACTCTCTCTGGGATTATACTGGAGAAGGCCTTGAGGGCCACGTCAACGATCCGCGTCGACGTTTCCACATTTCCACCTGCCACTGGTGCCGGTGACTCTGCGTTAACAATCGTTCCAGATGGTGCTTTGACCTCAATAGGTTTGAAGCAACCCGCGTTTGCTGGAATCGAAGGATCCGTCACACATCTTACCACATAATAGACGGCTGAGAGAGTGACGCTGAACACGGCGTTCAAGGGTCCCTGGACCTGCTTTGAAGAACCGGAGAAATCAAACGTTATGGATTCTCGGCCAATGGTTAGTTTGACCTTGATCGGGATGTCAATTGTGCCAAACCCATCGTTATCGAGATAGTCAATTGCAGAGGATGATTTTCTTGGCAGCTGCCGAATTCTCTTGATCATCAACTCCTCAGAGTAATTGATCAATTGATTCATTCCGGACTCGACAGTGGATGCGCTCGATTTTTTCAGCAGTTCGTGAAGGCGTTTCGCGCCGACAAGATTCGCTGCTCGTTGCGCTCTGAGGTCTCCCAATCTTTCATCAGGCGTCCGAACATTCGAAAGCACGAAGTCCAAGATTTGCCGGTTCGGCTTGCCCTCGGCCCAGAGCTTGACGGGAGGAATTCGGATACCCTCCTGGTTAACATCTCTCGATAGAGCAGACATGCTCCCAGGCGCCACGCCTCCAACATCGGAGTGATGAGCACGATTAACCGCAAACCCAACCAACTTTTCCTTGAAGAATATCGGCGAGACCATCGTAATGTCTGGAAGATGAGTCCCACCACGGTACGGGTCGTTGAGAATGATGTCATCTCCGTCCAGGAGATCGTCTTCGAACTCTTTCAGAACAGCCTGCACCGAGTACGGCATCGCGCCGAGATGGACAGGTATGTGCTCCGCTTGGGCCACCAGTTGCCCTCTTGCAGTGAAAAGAGCGCACGAGAAATCTCGCCTCTCCTTGATGTTGGGAGAGAAGCTTGATTTTCTGAGGACGACCCCCATTTCTTCAGCGACGGAGATGAGAGAATTCTTGAGAATCTCGAATGATACCGGGTCAAGATTCTCCATGCAGGTCTGATTTCGACCATTGCCTCGCTTAGCTTATATGGGGGTTCTCGTTCAGAGCGGGTAACTTTGCCCGCTCTAAAGTACCCGCTCAAAGCGGCAATCTGGATCATCATTCTCCTGCCCCTCAGTATGGTTTCTCCAATGCACTACGCTAATGCTGCCGCGATGTCTCAGACTTCCGCTGTAAGATCTGCTTTGCATTGGTTGTCGAGTAACGAGAAAGCTGACGGGTCTTTCGAGGATTTTTCTCATATCCCGACTCCTGGTGCGGCGCTTGCACTTTGGCTGAATGACTCCGGCTCACTCCAGGCTGCGAAATCCTTCACCTGGCTTGCCTCCCAGCTTGACAATTCCTCCAGCTACGCGTGGGGAGAGGCAGACATTCCGGGAGAGATGCTGTACACCTTGGGCGCATCGAACAACGTCGGATTGCTTCATAGCTTCGCATCTATTTCATCTGAACTTGGAGCATACCAACAACAGAGAAGCGGCTTCATCGGATACTACGCCCAGTTATCGGACGGTAGCTATGCACAAGTCGCTACAAGCGTCGATACAGCGATGGCGCTTTGGGGTATGTCCCAGGCCAACTCTCCGATCTCCAAGGAAAACCGAACGTTTGCACTCAGCTACCTTCTATCACTTCAGAATGTTGATGGAAGCTTCAATCTGACAAGAACAATCCCCGAAAGTTCCACCGATGCCCTCGGACCCGAGCGGATCAGCGTCACCGCACTGGTTCTCCTGGCACAGAGATATGCCGGAAAGTACACTGCCGACGACAATCACGTATCAAAAGCCTTGGGCTTTCTCGCAAACACGATATCCAAGAACTTTACAGCTACAGGGGATCACAAGGGTCACGTTTACGGCGCTGCTTTGTCGGCCTTGGCCTTTCAGGCATACGGCCGAACAGTTCAAGCGCTAGCTTCCGTTGCCTTCATCCTGACCCAGCAAAATCTGGACGGTAGTTTTCTGGATGCTGTGCGAGGATCTTCTCTGAAGACTCTTGATACCGGCTGGGTAACTGTTGCTTTGGAGCAGGTTCAGCCGGGTCCGTTGCTCAGTTCTTTTCTCTCTCCTATAGTGTTCGTCGGGATCATTGTTGCAGTAGGGGCTGTCGCGGTTGTTGGTGTCGTGGTTGTCTTTTTGCTGGTTAGCAGGCGCGCGAGCAAGCAAACAGCCGCTTCTGGAACGGCCTAACATATCTCTACCTTTTAGAGTAGAAGATAGGAACAACAGAATCGCCCAATATAAGCCCCAATCCCAAATCCGAGCCCATGATTTCCAGACCATACTATTCCACGCTTATCCCTTGGGGAATCCACGGGGATCGAAAAACGCCAGACAAGCCGATAACACACCCTTCTCGAAAAAACAAGCCCAGAATCCCACCCAGACAGAAAGAGCATCTCGACAAGAAATTCCTATAACTTTTGCAGAGTCCTCGTGTTCGAGATCGGTGATTAAGGAAGCAAAAAGAATGTGAAATCGCCTATTATCAGCCCTAATCTCGAATCTGGAACGTGCCTAGATGTTCTCGAGCAAATTGTTCGGGAAAGAGCCTTGATCTCCCGCATCGCGCTTTTCCATCAAAGCCCAGATCACACCCTGAATCACAAGATTCGCCCATTGTCATTGCCACACAGGAAATTTCCCGTGTCAAAGAGAGGTGGGGATAAGAGCAGAACATCTCACGACAGCAAGAGCGGCTTCTCCGCTCCTTTCACGCTTATTGTTCACTCTCGCAAAAACGTAGAAACGAGTATTTCTAAGGAGTCCCGAAAAAGTGGGGTTTTGGATTTCCAGAGCCCTCAAGGGCCCTGGTTTCTTGTTTCTGCTAGCTCGTACAGTTAGTTGTTCGTGGAGTGTTTCGTCCCGGATGTGTTATCGAGGGCGTGCACCAGGTTGACAACAACTCGCAGCGTTGGAAGCAATGCGATCAAGAGGAATATCAGTGGATAAGCCCACGGCGCGCTGGTAAAGTATTGAGTGGCGATGCCGCTGCTCACGCTGTAGAGAATGACAATCGCTATGATCTGGAAGATGTACGCTAGCAATGGAACCCAGGTCTGGTAGTTCTTGTACGCGTCCGAGACCGCTTTCGAGAGTTGTGTTCCGAACTTGAAGACGATGAAAGCCACTACAAGCCCGATCATGAACACCGCAATGTTCGCGATCGAAATGGTGCTGCCTGATATGTTCTGCGTGATCCCTGGAAAGCCGAGCACAACTGCCTCGATAATCACCAGTACAATGACGCCCGCGATCAATCGTATGAACGCCGGCATAACTGGAGTAAACGCTCCCCACGTGCTGTTCGAGCCGCTTGATGTATTGGTCATATTTTCTTCACTGTTAGAGCAACCTACCAAGCGCCATCCGATATTGCCCTATTGAAACCCGCACCACCAGGTTCGGGTAACAGCCTTCTTCCTCCCAGGCTCATATGGCAATCGAAGCCGATCCATTTCGGTCAATCACGTATCTTGCTTGAGGCGGGATTAGCAAGGTTGAATCGTAATCCTCGATCACACATGGTCCCCTTCCCTTGGATCCAAGCGGCAAGCTGTTCCGCTGGAAGACTTGACACTCGATACTACGTCCATCCATGAACCAGACTCTCCTCTTCTTCGGGAGGCCTTTCTCTCGTGCGAGTGTGCCCGTTACTCTAGCAATCGATCCAGCCTTTCCCCTACAGTAACTGCGAACGTTGACAATCTCAACAGGCTTGTCCCATAGAGAATACCCATATTTCGCTCGATGTCTCCGGTGAAAATCTCTAATAGCAGATCGAATCACGCCTCTAGTAACAATCCGCTCCCTTAGAGGAACTGATAGCTCGTAAGATTGGCCCTGATACCGCATGTCCACGAATCTCTGATTACTGACATCCTTCTCCTTTACTCCTTCTGCTCGGAGCAGACTTCTAGCTCTCGCTTCCATTCCACGAAAGACTTTCTCAAGCTCTTTGCCGTTCGCACTCTCAGCGTCTCCCAGAACGGTCCGGACAGAATCATGCAACGGCTCCGCAAGAAGAAGACCCAAGCTAGATAGCAGCCCCGCAGCAGGAGGCACAACTATCTTCTCTATCTCCAGTTGTCGAGCAACCTCACAGGCAAACATCGGTCCCGCCCCTCCGAACGCCACGAGAACCATTCTACGTGGGTCGAGACCTTTTTCCACCGTCGCCGCCCGCAACGCTTCCGCAATCTTGCCGACAGCAATTCTCAGAACACCGATGGCGCCATCGATCACTTTCATCCCCAGAGGCTTCGCGACCAACCCGTCAATGGCCGCGTAGGCAAACTCTGGTTTCAACGGTAGCTCTCCCCCAAGCAGGAAACTTGGGCTCAACCGGGCGAGAACAAGAGAGGCATCCGTCAGCGTCGGCAACCTGCCACCCCTCCCGTAGCACGCAGGGCCCGGCGACGCTCCAGCACTCTGAGGCCCAACATGAAGAACGCGTGCATCATCCACCCAGGCAATGCTCCCGCCCCCGATTCCGACCTCGACGAGATCTACGACTGGAAATCTGACAGGGTATCCTGATCCTTCAACTCGCCTGCTTCCATGAAAAACGCCGCCAACCTCATACTCGTTAGTCACTTCGAACTCGTCGCCAGACCATACTCCTGCCTTTGACGTGGTCCCGCCGACATCTAGAGAGGCGATGCTTTCAGATCCATTGGAATAGAACTTGGACGCCACAGCCCCAGCGACCGGTCCTGACTCTATGAGCCGAGCCGGCTCGAATGAGGCTTGGCGAGAGAGCACGGTTCCACTATTCGATTGCATTACAAAGAGAGGCGCGCGGACTCCGAGCTCTTCCAATCCCTGTTCGAGTTTTTTCAGGTACTCGGAGAATAACGGCTGTAGACACGCATTAACGACCGTCGTGCTGGTTGTGCTGGTTCTCTCGTATTCTCGAAACTCCGGAAGAAGCTGAGAAGATAAGGACAGTTTCGCGCCGGGATGTTCTCTCCTGAAGATTTCTGCCACTTCCTTCTCGTGTTTCGGGTTGGCGTAGGAGTGAAGAAGGCAGACGGCAACGGTCCCAATACCGAGTCTTCGTATCCTTCTCGCAACCAGAATCGCCTCGGATCTATCAAGCGGTTCCAGAACCATTCCATCATGAATGATTCTCTCCTGGACCTCGAATCTGTTTCGCCTCGGGACCAAGGGAGGCAGACGCTCGACCTGAAGATTGTACAGTTCAGGCCTATTCTGGCGCCCGATCTCCAGAACATCTCGAAAGCCCGCGGTTGTGACAAGAGCGGTCCTAGGAACGTTTCCCGTCAGAAGCGCGTTTGAGGCGAGCGTCGTCGCATGAATCACGACTCTAACAAGACCAGCGTCAACTCTCTCTTTTTCCAACAATCTCCGAACAGCGTCGAGCGCTCCCATCGATGGATCCGTCGGCGTGGTCAGGACCTTGATCTTCCAGACCCCGCGTTTCTCGTCTGTAGCCACGAGATCCGTAAAGGTCCCACCGATGTCGATCCCTACCCTGATAGTATTCCTTGCAACCATCTTCTTTCCCGCCGTCAGACGAATCTCAAACGGCCCAATCTGCATTCGAGATTCAAAAGGTCACGTTCAGCTATCTCCAACTCTTAATATCGTTCCAGTTCATCCCGAGACATTGGTTGACTTCGGTAGCTAGATTACTATGACAATTCATGTTCTTCTAACAGCCGACAACCACCTAGACCCATCAGCAGTCCAGTATGGACCCAAGCGGTTCGAACGCAAGCGCGACTTCCAGCGTTGCTTCGAAATCCTGGTCAACCTCGCATTAGAGAACAAGCCCGATATTCTTCTAATCGGTGGAGATTTCTATGATGGCATTCTGCCCGGCAATCCTACAAGGGCGTTCGTGGCAGAACAGTTCAAGCGTCTACACGAGAAGAACATCAAAACCATTCTTGTAAGCGGCCATCACGACACTCCACGCAGCGTCGAGCAGGGCGCCTCTCCTCTCGCCGTTCACGCAAGGTCCGGACACGTCTACTTCATACAAGAGCAGCATCCAACGAGCAAGAAGTTCAATTTCGGAAGCGAAACTGTCAACGTGACAGGGATGAGCCTCAATCCATCGCTACCAGCCGATGCAGATCCTCTCGCCGGTCACGAGATCAGCCGAGATGGAGGCATCAACATTTTCCTGACACATTATCCGATCGAAGGCTTCGACGGCTACTTCGGCCAAGAAGTCCACATACAGAAATCATCTATCCCGAGAAACTTCCAACTCTTCGCCTCGGGCCATCTTCACAATCATCAAAGAAAAATGATCAACGGAACTCCAGTTATCTATCCTGGAAGTACCGAGCGAGTCTCATTCAATGAAGAAGGCGAGAAGAAAGGGTTTGTCTGGCTCGAACTGGACAAGACGGGAATAGTCCAGCAAGAGTTTCATCCAACCCCCGCTCGGCCAATGGAAACCCTCGAGTTCAGAGTGTCTGGTGACGGAAGCCTCACACGACAAATAGAGGAAGTCTTAGAGAAGAGAATCGACGACGAGAAGATACTTCGCGTAAGAGTTCATGGAAAAGTCACGCTGGATCAGCTCTCAACCTACAAGCGATCCGCACTCTACACCTATGCGCAGGACAAGTTCTTCCACATCGAGTTCGACGAAGAACACCTGAACGTCCTCACAATGGTCCCGTTGGAATCGCTTCCAAAGACCACTCCGCTCCAAGAACTAGAACGGACATTCCAGAACCTACTAGAAAAGGCAGGAGACCAAGAGAGACCATTGGTCCAGGAAGCCTGGAAGCTGACAGTAGCAAAGCTTCAGGAGGAAGGAGTCGACTGAAACTTCTAAGCCTCTACGCTCACAACTTCAAGAAACTCAAATTCTCACAGCCGTTACCCTTCTCAGAAGGCATCTCGCTAATCACAGGATTGAACGAGAGCGGTAAATCCACTATCCTCGACGCGATCCTCTTCGCCCTCTTCGGCAGGATGATCCGTCCTAGCCAGAAGCCGAGCAACGAGGAGATCCTAAGCTACGGAACCGGCGAAGCCCAAGTAAAACTCGAATTCGCCATCGGCGACCTCAGATACCGAGTAGTAAGAGAGATTCACAAGACTAGACCGAATCGTGCACAGCTCTACGAGGTCAGCGGGGACGGTCGACAGAAAACCCTCGCCACGACAGTAAATGACACAACGAGTGAGATCGAACGACTCCTCGGAGGAATCACCTACAACGAAATTGTGGCAAGTAGCGTTGTCGCACAGAAAGATCTTGAAAGACTAATCAAGCAGAGACTTGACGATCGAAGGAAAGTTGTCAACGTATTCCTAAACCTAGACAGCTTCAACAGAGTCCAAGACCAGTTCGATGCTGAGAGGGCGCGGATCGAAGGCACGACCAGAAATCCGGGCCAACTAACGGTTGAACGTGAGCGTCTCCAATCGCTTCAAGACCAGTTGAAGAGATACCGGGAAGCCGAGACCCAACTCTCAACTTTGGCCGAGAGGATTCAGAAGCTCAAGTTAGAACTTGTAGATCTAGAGAAAAAGTTCGCAGCCACCGATTTCCTCCACAAGACCCTCAAACAATACGATGACGCCTCGAAGCTTCAACAATCTCTTCGTCAAGAGATTCAGGACAAGTCGCGTCTAGCAGAGACTCTTCAGCGACAACTCGCGGGGATTTCTGCCCAGAGAGAAGAACTGGAGAACGCTCAATCAGAGATCAATCAGTTCTCTGGACTTTCCGAAATAGAATCCCAGCTTACCCAAGCATCGAGTATGCTTGAAGAGTTTCAATCCGCCGAAATCCGCAGAGTTCAGTTAGAAAAGTCGAAAGATAACCTAAGTGCCAAAATTGTCGAAAAGACAAAGGAAGCTTCAGTTCTTGGAAATCCCAAAACGTTCGAGTCCAAGCCGAGAAGGGTCTGGACATATTTCATCTCCACCTCGGCGCTAGGCGCTGGAGCTATTCTTTCCTTCTTCCTCGGGCTTCCCCAAGTCGCGGTTGCCTTCGGATCCTTGGCCACAGCATCCCTCCTATTATTGTCCCGACAGATTGTCTCTCTCTCGCAACAAGCTAGCAGCTCGAAACTTGAGCAAGAGCAAATGGCCGGCCAGCAGTTAATCCGCTCATGGGAGAACGAGCTTGCAGAGACTCAACAAAACCTGACGGCAATCGAAACAGACGTTGCTGGAAGATCAAAAAATCTTCTGGAAAGACTAAGTTCAATCTCGCGATACTCTGCAAAGATCGCACAGACCAAGGACCCTAAAGCGATTTTCGAGACCATTTCCGCCTTACTCGACAGTGACAAACAATCATTTCAGTCTCTCGAGGCTAAGGTGAAATTACTTGGCCAGCAGTTGAAAGAGGAACCGCAGGTCAAAGAACGGCTCGACTTTATCCAGACCGAAATCAAACAGGTCGAGAAGAAATTCAGCTCGGCTCAGTTACCCGATCTCCCAGAAGGCCTGGCCTTCTCCGAGACGCTCTTTGAGGAGACCGCTGACGCGAGAGATTCACTAAAAGAATCCGTTTCAAGAAACAAGGCCCAGATCGAAGACTCGATCTCCCGACAACTAGAACTACGGCAGTTACTGGAGGAGAACATCGGTCTTGACGACCAGGTTCAGACCCAGATGAAGAAGGTGATGCTCCTTGAGAAGGACTGTGCAGTCGTCAAGCTTTCTGTCAAGGGATTGGAGCAAACATCAGAGTCGTTGCGGAATCGTGTTAAGCCCCAAGTCGAACGCTACATGGGACTCATTCTCCCAGTGATAACCTCGGGAAAATACAAAGCTGTACAACTCGATGAAGACTATACTGTCAGAGTCTTTGACCCTGAGGCTGGTGAGTTCAAGCCCAAAGAGGTCTTCTCAGGCGGCACAGAAGACCAGCTCTTACTGGCAATGAGGCTAGCCTTTGCCCTCGCACTGATACCTCAAGCCAAGGGCCATAACCCCGAATTTCTATTCCTCGACGAGCCCCTGGGCAGTTCGGACAGAGTTCGCCGAGAAGGAATCCTCGCACTGCTCCACCAAGAACTGTCACAGAACTTCAAACAGATCTTCCTCATCAGCCATGTTGGAGATCTTGAAGCGGAGGCGGATACGATAATCCAGATGGATAATGGCGCGATCCGTGAAGTTGTCGGGAGAAAATCTCTACCGCGACAAACAGTCGCGGTTCCCGCGTAACACTCTAAGCTCGTTTGACTAGCTGATGTACAGTGAAACGGCAGGCGTTTGCAGAGCCTCTACAGCTTGTAAAAGAGTCTGCTCAGCAACAATTCTGGCATCACCGACTTCCGAGAGTAGAGATGTCCACAGCATGTAGATGCTACCTTCGTTTTCTGTCGCTTGAAAGAACCCCAATCTTTCGAGACAGGATATCGATTGGTGGAAGCGGTCTGATCTAGATGAGAGACCAACCGTGATGGTCCAATCACCTAGCTTGTCAAGGCTGACGCCTATAGTCGCATCAGACAGGGCAATCGACAGACCAGACCCGCGCTTCAATGAAGCATCAACCATTGTTGCCAGGGACCTTTGGTCGGCGAGACCAAGGTCGAGTCTGGACTCCGGTTTCTGGTTCTCTGTCATAGCCTCAACCCACCCTCAACACCGAGCTTAACAGTCGTGTTACCCAACAAGCTACCGCGAAGGAAATCGTCCGATCTTCTCTGGTGTTTATATTGGGCTTCGCCCGTTTGGTAGATTCTCTCCTGTGAATTTGACATGTCGATGTTCGACCTTGAAGAGGACAAGCTCCTCGCTGAGATAACGGAGAGAGGTGCCCGAAGGATACTGATTCAGCTACCCGACGGTCTGAAGAACGAGGGCACCCGGCTTGCGGGGCTGGTTCGAGAGAAAACAGGAGCGGACGTGTTCGTTTCCGCGGTGCCTGCCTGGGGCGCCTGCGACCTCTCTGTAGATGCCGCGACCCGCCTGAGAGCTGACCTACTAGTGCACTACGGGCATAACGAATTCCTCCGCGACAGTTCCAACGGAGTCCCAGTGGTCTATATCCCTGCAAAAAGCAATCATGACATTACTCCAGTCGTGGAGCGAGCTGTTTCCCTTCTCCAAGGCAAGACAGTTGGCCTTGCCACTACAATTCAACATCTGCACAAGGTTTCTGAAGCGGCAAAATTCCTCGAAGCGAAGGGCTTCAACGTTCAGACGCCAGGACGAGGTCCTTGGGCACATGAGACCGGACAAGTTCTAGGCTGCGACTACTTCGGACTTAGGAGGATTCAGTGTCAAGTCGACTCATTCCTAATCGTTGGCAGCTATTTCCACGGTCTCGGTGCGGCTCTCTCGGTAGAGAAATCAACGATTCTTGCGGATCCTTATGATGGAACAGTCAAGGTCCTAGACCAGGACAGAGACCGTGTAGTGCGGCAAAGATATGCAATGATCGACAAAGCGAGGAGAGCCAGCAGTTTCGGAATAATAGTATCGACGAAGCCAGGACAGAGCAACCCACAGATTGCGCTCTCAATTCTCAAGCAGGTCGAGGAGGCAGGCAAGAAAGCTGTGGTCCTTTACGCGGATGAGATTGTGCCACAGAAACTACTCGACTTCACCGATATCGACGTCTTCGTTGATACTGCCTGTCCCCGCCTTGCGCTCGACGATCCTGAGAGGTTTCCAAAACCGATCATCACAAGAGACGAGATCATGGTTGTCGTCGGAGCTTGGACTTGGGAGCAGCTTTTGGAGCGGGGACTGGTCCGCCTATAATTGGTAGAAGAACAAACAGTTTCTAAACGCCAACTGGAAATTCAGTTGGGAAAACTGAAGATACTTCAGAACCCAAAACTAGGGCTCGAACAGTACCCCATTTCTGCCGAAGTAGCAGCCGAACTGCTCTACGTGGCCGGGTTTGAACATCGCGATTTGCAGGGCAAAATCATTGATCTCGGAACCGGGACCGGGCGACTAGCCATCGGTGCTGCCATCATGGGCTCACAGAAGGTCGTCGGAGTAGACATCGATAAGAAAGCTATTGCTCTAGCAAGGGAGAACGCGCGCGCGACCGGGGTCCAAGTCGAATGGGTCGTATCGGATGTCGCCGAGGTCGTGGGAAGATATGACACTGTAATCATGAATCCTCCATATGGGACCCGGTCACCTCATCTTGACGTCCGATTTCTTGAGCGAGCGTTCGAGCTTGCTCCTGTTTCGTATTCTATCCACAAGAGTTCGACTAGAGAGTATCTTAACGGCGTCATCGCAAAGAAAAATCGGAGGGTTGATGCAATGCGTAACATGACTCTCAACATTCCCCATCTCTTCCCGTTTCATCACAAGAAATGGAACAATGTCGAAGTCGACTTGTATAGGATAGTATCCTAGGCCCCTTGCTTCTTCTCTTCACTTGAATTGGAAGAGGTTGTCGTAGGTTGTTCTTGGTCTTGGAGTGTTGGTTTGAGAGGCGTCTCTGTTGTGACTACTGGTCCCAGTGAGGCCAAGCTGGCCGAGGGATTGGAAATAGGCGTGATTATCGGTATTTTCGCACGTCTCGGACGAAGTTTGCCTAACCGCTGGCTCACCTTGCGAAGTAGGGCTGGCTTGTCTGTGCTGCCAGTTTTGGGTTTTCCACGGAGAAGAATGTAGGTTGTCAGGAAGGATGTTACCCCAAGTATCACTCCGGTCCAGACGTTGATTCCTGCTAGGAGCCTTGAGCTTGTCTGATTTACGAATCCTTGAAGATACTGATTGTTGATATAGTCGAGATAGAATACCAGACCGAGCCCTGCAATAGCTAGAGTTTCCACTGTAACAACGAGCTTTGTTCCCATCGGGATAGGAGGTATGAGCTTCTCTTCTGGGGTGATTGGTACCCTTCTTATCCGTCCTGGAGCCCACCAATTGAGACGCTTCATGTGCCTCATTATCGAAGGTACAAGGTAGACTCGTGTAATGGTCGCGTCCAGAATAACGACTATGAAGAACGCGAGCCCGAGCTGTTGTAGCATGGGTATCTGCGACAGCATCATAGTTCCAAAGGCACCTGCTGTCACTAGACCTGTGGCTGTGATTATGCCTCCAGTGCGCTCTACTGCAGTCTCGATGGCCTCGTCATCTTTCGCGCCGCCGACCACGTATTCTCTGATCCTAGTTACTAGGAATATGTCGTAATCAAGTCCTAGTCCGAGCATTATTACTAGAAGCATGATTGGGAGTATCCAGATCAGTTCCATCCCGATATAGGTGTGGAAGATGTAGATGGCTGCGGCCATCGCCCAGGAGATGCTGAGAAGTATGGTAAAGATGAGCCGCAACGGAGTGAAGATCGAGCCTAGGGCGATCATTAGAACTACGAAGACTCCGACAAGGACTAGTGCGGTCATGTTGAAGTAGTCAGCAGCACTTGAGTTGGCAAGATCTGCGACGGAAGCAGTTTCTCCCCCGACAAGCATTGTAGATGAGGCGAGTAGCCTATCACTGCTCTGGAGACTGTTGATGTTCTGCCTGATTTTCGTGAGCGTAGTGATGGCCTTGTCTGTGTAGGGCTCGTTGGACAAATTAGCCCAGACCATTGCCGATTTTCCATCGCTCCCGAGGAAGGGCTTCATGCTCCTGATCATCGCTTGTTGTTGTGCAGCGTTCAACTGGCTGAAGGATGAGTACGGAATCGGATCGCCCGATGGATGCGTAAGCCCGTAGACTTTCGATATGCCGGAGATCGACAATGTCGAGTTTTCGGCGTAGGATAGAGAGCGCAACGCGGTGACATTAATCCAGTTGTCAGTTGCGAGTATCACAGGCGTCTGCACGATCGTGTACGTTGGGGTTATGGTCCCGGGTCCGAATCCTCGGACCATGCTGTCGTAGCCGGCTCTACTCTCGAGGGAGTTTGGAACCTGCGATATGAGGTCATGGCTTGTCTGTGAGGAAAGGACCGTACTCGTGGCTGGTAGGCTGACGGCTAGGGCGACTATGAGGATTAGCTTCGAGTGTTTTGCGGTAAACCTAGCTGCACGTGCGTAGTAGCTGCTTCCTTTAGCCTTCTTCTTTCTCCAGAGACCCAGTCCGCCTGGCCAGAATATCTTGTCCCCGAATATAGACAGAATAGCTGGCACTAGAGTGAGGGCGACTAGTAGTGCGATGGATATGCCCATCATCACGGCGATCCCGATAGACCGGAGCATTCCAAAGCCAGCAATGGCCAGGCTTCCAAAAGCAATGACCACTGTAGCTCCACTCGTGGCGATGCTCTCGCCTGCCCACGTTACAGCTCGTTCGACAGAGTCTTTCTTTCCTCGTCCCATCCGCCTCTCCTCAGCATACCTGCTGACAAGAAAGATGCAGTAATCGGACCCTGCCCCGAACATGGCGACGGGCAGGAGTGTCAAGATTAGGAAATGGACACTAGTGAACAGGCTGCCGATTACATAGACTAGGCCGAAGGCTATGCCTACAGATATTCCGATAGCGGATACCGGGATCAGTGGGGCTGCAAGGGACGCGAAGAATATGCCGACGATTATTATGATCAGGACGACGGTGATAGGGTCTATGCGTTCCACGTCTCTGATCGATTCTGTTTCAATATCATAATTGAACGCCGGGGCGCCTGTGACATAGACTAGGAGGTTTGTGTTGCTGAAGACGTTTGCATGTTGAACGTCGGTCCGTATGCTTGCGATGCTGTTCTTCGGGTCCGGTCCGGTCGTTTTGAAGTCCAGTATGACCAGCATTGTGTCATTAGAGCCGGAGACGAACTGGGTGTAGACGTCTTTGCTCGGCTGGACCGGGTAACTGTTGAGGTTGTAGTTTCGAAGAAGCATGCCTGCGAGGCTTGTAAAGTCCCCGAAACTCGCTGAAGCGCCGAGCGAGTAAATCTCACCTATGATAAAGGTCTGGGTCGGCGTTGCATTGGCCATTTCCGAGAACGCGTCGACAACGAAGGTCTGAATCGCGGCGGGGTCGTTCCAGTAATTGTTGGGACATGTATTGGGGCAGAAGTTGTAGAGGTTGAAGAACCCCGCGGCATCGACGAACAGAGTTCGGGTTGGCGCGTCTGGTATACTAGACTGGAAGAATGGCAGGGTGATGTTGTAGTAAGTTGGCTGAGTCACCAGTAGCGGGCTTCCTTTGGTCACGTTCTGAGCCCGGGCTAATGGAGGCGCGACTACCGTAATTTGTGTTTGAGTGTATGTGGAGGCGTTGAACGTCTTGTTCCATGATTGGTAGAACAGGTTCTCGTAGGCCAAAGCGATTGGCTGGTAGGCTTGGGGGGTTTGCGAAGATATGATCAACCATGCGGATTGGTTGGCTTTTTGATTGTAGGCGGCGACCTGTGATTGATTTATGTTGAAAGGCCCCGAATTTACGAGCGTTGTCCATTGATTCACGTAGATTGCAGGTACGCCGAATTCTATCGAAGTGGCAAGGCTGGTCAGGTTTTTCTCCTGATAGAGCTGGAGATGAACCTCGCTCGTATAACCAACGAGTAATTGGTAGTAGATGTCGTAGATGCTTGTGACGTTGCTTAGGTTTGTGATTGTCCGGTCATTATGCAGGGTCTTGTTCAGCGTTAGAGTAAAGTCACGAACGTCGTTGCCCCGCACATCCGTTGATGTGATTACCACTACGACGCTGTCGCCTTGACTGATGCTGAACTCCCTGCTGACAATGGATTGAGCGATGCTCGACTCCGAATTCTTGGGGTTGTAAGCTGTCTCGGTGTAGACGATGACGCTCTGAACTTGGAGAATTGCTGGGACGCTTAAGGCGAGAGCGACCAGCCAGATCACGAAGACCGCCCGGTTGTGCTTGATGATAGTACGAGCTAGCCTTGTGAAGAGCAATCCATTCCCTCTTTGAGGGTGTGAAACGATGCGGGAACGGGCGGAGCGTCATAAAGCCGTACTGTAACCTTGAACGACGGACGGGGCTATTACGAGCCGTTAGGCAGGTCTATATGCCGAAAACGAGCCGGAATCCACGCAAGGTGAGCATAGACGAAGCCTGTTAGCCTTCTACTCGCCCAAACCGGTCCCAAAGTCGGGAACAAAGAGCGAAACCTGAAGCTGATCGCGGAACAGGCATCCAAAGCTCGAAAGAAGAATATCGATCTGCTGATTTTTCCTGAACTCCATCTGACAGGCTATACTATGAGAGACGAGGTCTTTCATCTGGCAGAGTCGATCCCGGGTCCCAGCACACGGAAGGTTGAGGGTATAGCGAAGGAGCACGGTGTTCACATCATCTTCGGCATGCCCGAGGAGAGCCAGGTCAAGGGAGTAATTCACAACACTGCCGTGTTTGTTGGCCCGAAGGGCTTGATTGGGAGGTATCGGAAGATCCATCTTCCGACGCACTCTGTTTTCGAGGAACGCCGGTATTATCGTCCGGGACAGGAAGCGCCGGTTTTCGAGACCGATCTTGGAACCTTCGGTTTGAGTATCTGTTATGATCTCTATTTTCCTGAACTGACTCGCTTGCAGGCTTTGCAGGGCGCACAACTGATTGTCTGCATATCTGCTAGTCCTGGGTTGAGGCGGAGGTTCTTCGAGGGGTTCTGTCTGAGCCGGGCGATGGAGAACGCTGTCTATCTTGCATACGTTAACAGGGTTGGTATTGAGGAGGGTTTGCAGTTCTGGGGTGGAAGCAGGGTCATAGCGCCTAATGGCTCGGTCCTGGCCCAGTGCAAGTATGATGTGGAGGAGTTTCAGATCTGCAAGGTTGATCTGGACGAGGTGTCTAGGGCTAGGGCGTTCATACCGACGATAAAGGATTTGGAGCCGGGCTTGTTTGACCAGCTGAGAACCAAGAGCAGGGAAGCGTAGGTTCTAGGTTTTCGTGAAGGGCGGGGCGCGGGAAAATCGACCACGCCGGGGGGGGTCACATAATAGTTAGCGGAAAAAAATAGTTACAGAAAAAAGAAAAGTTACGAATCAAATGGGTTTGTCAAAAAGAGAGGAATATGATGTATCAGAGAGCACATGTGTATCATTTACTTTCGCCGGCGTCCGTGGGGACCGCTTATGCCGCGCGGGATGCCTAGAGATCCAATTTTTTCATGGGGCTGTTTCTGTCTGGGCGTTTTTTCGGGCTTGTTTCTTGGAGACGGGCTTGTTATCGGGTTGTCTCTTAGTTTCCGGTCCCTGCGTGTTCCCTAGGGATGAGCGTGGAGATTCAGGTTCTGGAAATCATGGGCTTGGAATCGGGATCGGGGGCTGATAACGGGCGATTTTCTCCTTCGTCTTGGGTTGACGATTAGGTGCCGCGCACTGAGCGATCTCAAGGTTCTTAGAACCTGGGAGAGAGTTGGAGAAGCGGTTTTCACGATGACAATCATGAACAAAATGGCATAATAGGAAATCTCCGGAATCCTTTCAGCCCTCTTCTCGCAACAACCCTCATTAGCACCCTCAACAAATGCCCCTATGGAATTTACTCATGAAGGGTCGCAACTATCGTTCCCCATCAGGCCAAGCTTTCACACGGATGAAATACATCCACGGGTCCCCGGCGCCTAAGGTTTCCAAGTTCAACATGGGAGACCTGTCCACCCAGTTCGCCCGAAGAATCCATCTCGTCGCCAAAGAACACGTGCAGATCCGCCACAACGCCCTAGAATCAGCCCGCGTATCTGCAAACAAGATTCTAACCGATCGGTGGGGAGAAACAGGATACCGATTACAGTTGTGCGTGTACCCGCATATTATCCTCCGAGAAAACAAGATGATCGCCACCGCCGGAGCCGATAGACTGCAGGAAGGAATGCGGCGAGCCTTCGGAAAACCCACCGGCCGAGCAGCCAGAGTCGAAAACGGCCAGTCCATCATAATCATCTACGTTCCAGAAGACGGCATCGAAACCGCGAAGAAAGCATGCGAAGTCGCCGGAACAAAACTACCCATGAAAACCCGGATCATAGTCGAAGAACCAGTCGCTCCACAGCTTCCACCAGGAGCCTAACCGCGTGCCCAAGCCCGACGCCATAGTTGTCCGGCTTGAAGACGTAAGAAAAGACGATATTCCACTAGTCGGTGGAAAATGCGCCAACCTAGGCGAGCTAACAGCCAAAGGAATCCACGTCCCCCCCGGGTTCGCAGTCACTGCGGAAGCCTTCCGCCGATTCTTGGAAGAAACAAAGATTGGCGAGGTCATCCACAAGACCCTTGGAAATTCTAACGGTTCCCGGGACCCGAAACAGTACGAGGAAGCGTCCGAGGAAATCCGCAAGATTCTAGAATCCGCCCCAATGCCTCAGGATATCGCCAGCAAGGTCCGGAGCGCCTACCGCGAGCTATGCGAGAAAACAGGAGACAAGAACGTGACTGTCGCAGTCAGGTCTTCGGCCACCAGCGAGGATCTGCCTGACGCATCGTTCGCCGGGCAACAAGACACCTACCTCAACGTCCGCGGCGAGGACCAGCTCCTACACTATGTCCAGAAATGCTGGGGCAGCCTCTACACCCCACGAGCAATATTCTACCGGGAAGAGAAAGGCTTCCCCCACGAGAAAGTACTCATTAGCGTCGGAGTCCAGAAGATGGTACAGTCAAAGTGTTCAGGCGTAGCTTTCACGCTCGACCCGATCAACGGCGACCCATCCAAGATTGTCATTGAATCAACATGGGGTCTCGGAGAAGCCCTAGTCGCCGGAATCGTCCGTCCTGACCGGTTCATCGTCGACAAGGGCACCATGCAGCTGATCCACAAAGAGATAGTCCCAAAGATGGTCGAACACCTCCCGAACGATAAGACCGGGCTGACGATACAGAGCGAGGTTCCTGCAGAACGACGTAACGTTTCGAGCCTAACAGACGAAGAGGTTATTGAAATAGCCAAGACCGCGGTGGACATTGAGGATCATTACCACACCGCACAAGACATCGAGTTCGCCGTCGAGCACGGAGCCAGCGGGAGTTCACTCTACGTTGTCCAGACTAGGCCCGAGACTTTCTGGAGCAAAATGAAGGGTCCAGCTGGAGAAACAGATTCCCACATCGTTCACAGAGTCGCAGTCGTCCACGGTCTAGCCGCGAGCCCGGGATTACATGCAGGAAGAGCCAAGATCGTCCCAACCACAGCTGAAGCGGGACGCCTGATGAAAAACAAGGATATCCTCGTCACTCGAATGACAAACCCTGACTGGGTTCCCTACATGAAAATCGCAGGCGCAATCGTCACAGAAGACGGTGGAACAACATGCCACGCCGCCATCGTCTCGCGAGAGATGGGTATCCCATGTATCGTTGGCGCAAGGAACGCGACTAAGCTCATGCAGATGGGACAAGAGTACACTGTTGACGCGAAATCAGGAGTCGTTTACAATGGGCTCGTCGAAGAAGTTCTCAAGGCAACACAGCCTCAGCATGAGATTCCTACCGTCATCCCAATAACTGCGACAAAGATCTACGTGAACATCTCACTCCCAGAGCTCGCAGAGAAAGTCGAACGGGAGACGCACGCGGACGGAGTAGGTCTCTTGCGAGCAGAGCACATGATGCTTTCCGTCGGGAAACATCCCCGATTGCTGATAGAAGAGGGAGGCGGCGAGAGGATGGTCGATGCTTTCGCCGAGGGAGTCAGAAAGGTGGCAACACCATTTGCTCCAAGGCCCGTCGTCTACAGATGTCTGGACTTCAAGCCAGACGAGTTTCTAGGCCTCCCAGGCGGCGAAAAATACGAACATGAAGCAGGTCACGTCGGGCCTAACCCGTTATTGGGCTACCGGGGCTGCTTCCGATACGTGAAAGAGCCTGACATTTTCCGATTAGAGTGCCAAGCCATCAAGAAAGTCCGAGAGGAGTACAAGCTTACCAATGTCCACGTGATGCTACCCTTCGTCCGGACGCTCGAGGATTTCAGGAACGCGAAGAAGATTCTCGAAGAAGAGGGATTGAAGCGAGGCCCCGATTTCAAACTCTGGATCATGGTAGAAGTTCCCGCTACGGTCTTGTTGATCGACAAGTTCGTCGACGAGGGAATTGACGGCATATCCTTCGGAACCAACGACCTCACCATGCTGATCCTTGGCATTGACCGAGACGACGCATCGATCCAGGAAATCTACGACGAACGCAATCTCGCAGTACTGCGAGCGATGAGCCATGTCATCAGAGTCTGCAACGAAAAAGGAGTGACAACATCAATCTG
>WNGN01003347.1_pt1 | contig 19510 bp, 14 predicted proteins | sample 5400561 | NCBI WGS metagenome assembly WNGN01 (sample SAMN13153379, study PRJNA577476) | soil metagenome | isolation source: 115 cm soil or saprolite under Garry oak tree replicate 2 | place: USA:California | collected 2016-06-15
ATCGTCTTCGCGTTGTGGCTCAGCATGTGGCCACCGAGCGGCATGTAGGCGCCCGTGTCGATGTCCGTGTACACCTGGGACGTGACGACGACCGGGATGCCTCGCTCTCGGGAGACCCGGAGGAGCTTCGCGATTTGCCGGGTGAGTCCGTATCGCTCTTCGCGCCGCGTCTCATCCCGCATCGTGAGGCGATAGTGCATCGTGATGCTGTCAATCACGATGAGGCCGACCTCCGACTTGCTGTTCGCGAGCTTTACGGCCTTCTCGATCAAGTTCTCCTGTTCCTCGAAGCTGTACGGCTCGGAGAAGAGGATGTTCTTCGCGACGACCTCGAAGTCGTCCCCGCAGATCTGTCGCAACCGTTCGAGCGACACGCCCTCCGTGTCGATGTAGATCACCTTGCGTCCCGCCCGGACGACGTTCCGCGCGAGTTGGAGACAGAAGTTCGTCTTGCCGCTGCCCGCCTCTCCGTGTAGGAGGGTGATGCATCCCTCCTCGACTCCCCCGCCCAGGAGGTCGTCCAGGGCCCGGCAGCCCAGGGCCACCTTCATCATCTGTGTGGTCAAAGCTCCGGCGCCCTTTAATCCTTCGAGGCCTTCGCTGGAAGTTCCGACAGATAGGCGCCCTCCGGAGTCCAAACGACGATGGCTCGTGCGGTGGTCCTCTTCGGTGCGGGTCGAAGGGGCCGCTCCTCCGCACTGTCCGGGTGGACAGCGACCGTTTCGCCCGACTCGAGCCGTTGCACGCGCGCTTCGAACCGCTCCGCGTCGATCCGCCTCGCGCCGCGGACGTCCTTCGGCTTGAAGCGTCTCCGTTCACCGGTCACAAGGTCCCGCAGCACGACGAACGGGCGGATCGAGGTCACCTCGGCGAGGGAACCCTTGTGCCGCACGACGTCGCCCTTCTGGAACGCCGCGAGTCGGACGAGGGCGGTGACCCGGTACACCTCTTTCCCCTGTTTCTGTCCGAACAACTTCGGGGAGGCCGACACGGTCCCGCCGAACGACCCCGCGATGTCGCGCGCGAGCCCCTTTGCGAGCGCATTCGTGCTCACATAGAAGTCGAGGCCTCCGTGGACCTCCTCGATCCGCGAGACGAACGTGGCCGCACCCTCCGACCGATCGACGCGCGCGGTGACGAACGTTCGGACAGCACCGACTTCCCGGGGCATGAGCTCGCGGTCCTCTCCACGGACCTGCAGGATTCCTTCGTAGTACCGGCCCCGTTGCTTCTGACACGAATCGCAGAGGGACGGCTTGATCCGGACACGGACGTGGAAGTCCTGGACGACGGCGAGGTCCTGGAACCGACCAACCGCCTTCACGGTGAGGGCTAGATTGTTGGCGTCCTCATCCCTTGTGACCTGGGTGAAGCCGACGCGCTCGTAGGGAGCGAGAGGCGGCATCGCCTCGCGAAGGATTTGCGGGAGCGCCAGCTCGCGGTCCACCTTGGACCATCCGGAGCGGAGGCGATAGGATCCGCAGGATTCGCATCGCGCGACGTCGAGGAGTTCGATTGGCTGAACGACAGGATGCCTTTTCCGGAAGCACTTCGCGCAGAGGCCTTCGTAAACGGGACCCTCCGTCCCGCATTCGACACAGAACATGTCCGCGCCGTTTCTATCGGCCCGGCGCTACTTAAGTGCTGGCGTGCGTCCACGGCCTTGGATATCCACACGGAAGGCCATAAGTATCCGGCGGCGCGTCGGTCGCCATCCATGAAGAAGGAGCCGTCTTGGTGGCGCCTGCGTCAGATTCGCCACCGGGACGCCGTGATCCTGTCCGTGCTTTCCTCCGCGTGCCTCCTCGCGGGGGAGCTTGTGGACAGCACGGAAATCAACATCACCACGGTGTACCGGGATTTTATTGCCCCTTATCTCGACAATCCGCCCGTTCTGATCGTGGTGATCGGGCTCACGATCCTCGGCTTCACGACGGTCTTCGGCGGCATCTTCGTCCTCCTGGGCGGACTGCACTTCTCCTGGGGGCGTATCGGTCGGGGTCGGTTCCTGACGGGACTCGGCCTGGGGGTCAGCTTGCTCGGTTTGGTCGGCAAACTCTCGCGGACGATCCTCGCGATTGGGCTCGCGACCGGGAAGCCGTTCGGAGATCCGGTCGTCGCCCTGCTGGCGGTCAGCGTGGGTCTCACGGGACCCGGGATCCTCCTCGGAATCGGAAGCCACACGCTGATGGGTCACTACGCCCTCATGCTGAAGAAGCATGCGAAACGGATCTGGCGCCGTTGGCGGAAGTCCCGGCGGCCAACGCATCGTTCATCCAAGTCGTGAAGGTCAGAGCATCATGACGAACTGGGCATGCGGGACCCCGTCGATCCACAGGATCCCGCCGTCGGAGACGAATCCCGCCCGCATCGCCGCGTCGATGGTCTCCGCGCCGACGAAGTTCCCGATCGTCGCGAGCTTCAGGTGGTCCAAGAACGTTTCCTCCGAGACGACGTCCCCTTCGTAGAACTTCCCCACCTCGATTTTGAACTTGCCCTCGCGGAAGGTCTTGCCGATCAGGTCCGCATCCGCCGCCGCGACCAACGTCTCCTTCCCCTGGTGGTACACCTTCATGCGGATCGGCATCGGTGGGCCGCGGCTACAACCGCTCGACGAGCTTATACTTGTTTTTCGCGGGGCTGTAGATCTCTCCTTCCTGGGCCCAGCGCTTCAACCACGAGTCGACCTTCGCGGGCGGGATCCCGCGTTCCTGAGCGATGCGGACGATGTCCTCGTAATCCGCGACGCCTTCGGGTCCCGCGAGCTCGTTGATGATGTCCCGGATCGAGATGATCTGTTCGCGCTGGGACTGGCTGATGCCGGTCTGAATGATGTCGATGTCGAAGCGACCTTCCTCGCCCGCGACCTTGCCCATCCAGTACTCAGTGATTCGGACCGCGCGCTCGGCGTCGTCGGCGGTCACCGATTCACTCAGTCGGAGGCGGGCGCCCGCCTCCGAGAGACGGATGATCGCCTCGAGCTGCCGCGGCGTGATGGGGACGCTCGACCCGGCCGCCTCTCCCGTCTTCCGGATCTCTAAATACTTTCGTTCGATGATCCCCATCGCTTCTTCCGTCATTACCGGGAACAACCGCTTCGCATACGCGACGTACTTTCGCAGGAACTCCGGATTGAAGTGGGGCGTATAGGGCTCCTCGATGCCCTGCATCTCGTCCGAAGCGAGTCCGGCCTCGCGGCGCCGTCGAATCTCTCCGACCCGGTGTCCCTTCAGGACGTGCTCGGCGAGCTCTCGGTCCCGCTCGGTCTGGGGCCGGTCGATCATCGAAAAGATGATGTCGAAGCGCGACAGGAGCGCCGGCGGGAGGTCGATTTGTTCCGAGATGTACTTATGCTCATCGAACCGGCCAAACTTCGGATTCGCGGCGGCGAGCACGGCACAGCGCGCTTGGAGGACCGCGGTGATGCCCGCCTTGGCCACACTGATTCGCTGCTGCTCCATCGCTTCGTGAATGGCGGATCGATCCTGCGGATTCATCTTCTCGATTTCATCGATGGCCGCGAGCCCGAGGTCAGCGAGAACGAGGGCCCCTGCTTCTAGGGTCCAACGCCCTTCTCCGAATTCATCGCGCACTGCGGCCGCGGTGAGCCCGGCTGCGCTCGCGGCCTTGCCGGTAGCATAGATCCCGCGCGGAGAGAGGCGGCTCATATAGGAGAGCAACTCGCTCTTCCCGACTCCCGGATCACCGACCATCAGCACGTGGATGTCCCCGCGGATACGTCGACCGTCGGGCATGAGCTTCGGGACTCCACTGAATAGCTGGAGGGCGAGGGCTTCCTTCTCGACGTGCATCCCATACAAGGACGGAGCGATCGAGGCGGTGATCATTCGGAAGATGTCCGGGCTGGCGCCCGCCTCCCGTATGAGCCGCGCGTCGTCCTCGGTGACTTCGATTTCCTCGAACTCGACCTGCTCCTTCTCGACCGAGTTCACGTCCATGAAGATGTCGAACAATGTCGACTTCGCCCCGGGTCGTCCCTTCTGGACACTTCGGAGCACGCCGCTCATGATGACCCGTTCTCCCGGAGTGATGCGGCCCGTGAGGTCATCCTCCAGGTAAAGCGTCAGCCGCTGCGGCTCCGCCCCTCCTCGGAGGCCCTCGGGCGATTCCTGGATTTCCAGTTTCTGCGTGTCGAGGTACAGGGACGTCTCCGTCATCAGCCGAAACTTCGTGGCGCTCGCCGACCGTTTGCAGCCGCCCTGTTCTTCGTAGCACTCCAGAGGCTCGCGGAAGTTCTGGCCGTCCTGGGGCTCTTTGATGATCGTCCCGCATCGGAGGCATTGGAACAACGCATCCGTGACGCGCGGCCGGACCTCCGTGGATTTCCGAACGAGTCCTTCGACGGCGATGTATTGCCCGAGGTGCTTCGCGCGGAGGTCACGAATCGGTACGCGTCGGTCCCTGGGCAGGATTCGGATTCGCAGATGGATCTGGGTGTCCTCTTCCCCGGGCGGCACGAGTCGCCGGATCGCCTCCTCTCCCGCCGTGAGCGCGTTCAGCGGGTGGCGAAAGAGGAAGATGGCCATGTCCGTGTCGAAGCGGTTCAGCTCGTCGAAAGCGACGGAAAGGCTCCGCTCCTCCGGATACCGGTCGGCAATGGCGATGATCTTCGAGAGGTATCCCGTTTCCTCGAGGAACTCCTCCCACTTCGCGATCAGCTCATCTTGCGGGAACTCGACGAGCACGCGCTCCTCCTCACTCCTCCGGGCGCTCGACTTCGGGAGGCCCGGAGAGAAATCGGCAGCCGACATGGCCTATTTAATCACGGACCCCACCGTTGCGTTTCGTTTCCAGTGCAGGCGTTCACATGGAGGACATCGGTCCGCGGCCATACCGCTCGTTTCCGTTGGAACGTCGGATCCGGTCCGCCGGCTCACGCGCATCGGGAGTAACCGCATCGGGCGCAAACGACGCACCCTTGAAGATGTACGAGGGCTGCACCACATTCCGGGCAACCGACGGGAGTCGCGGGTTAGGTGGCCCGTAGTTCGAACGCCGCGGAAGGAGAGGCAGACATGGCGAACAGACTCCATCCGGCTCCAACGACCTTCTCGGGTTTAGGAACCTTGGGGGGAGGTCCGCGAAAGGCCGAAACTACTCCGCGACCGGAGACGAAGGTTCTTCTTTCCGTAATTCCTCGAGGACTCCGATGGAACTGCCGGCCGAACTCGTTGCCCTTCAGCGCTTCCATGGCCACTTGGGCGTGTACGTGACGCTCGGCCTTCGGATGGGCACCATCGGAAAGCGCCGCTTCGGGCATTACAAAGGGTTGCGGGCGAGCGTGACCAGCCGGATCGACCCGCCGATGCGGTGCGTCCTCGACGGCGTGCAGTTCTCCAGCGGATGCACGATGGGCAAAGGGAACATCGCCCTCGAACCCGGGTCGGAGCTGGAGGTCGCCTTCGAGAAGGACGGGCGATCGGTCCGGATCGCCCTGCGTCCGGGCTGGCGGGAGCGGATCGACCGCGAGATGTCGAAGGACAAGGAGATCGAGCAGTCCCTCTTCTACTACGAGATTCCGGAAGCCGAGGTTTTCGAGATCCGAGAAGGCTGAGGCTCACCAGCCGGCGACGGTCCAGTCGACCGCGCGGGGGACGAAGATCCAATAACCAGTCCATCCGAGGACGGCGTCCGCCGCGTTCAGATCGCGCACGTGATAGGGCCCTGCCGGATCGAAGCCCATGACGCGGGTGGCACCCGTCGCGGCCATCACGGACCCGACCGTCAGGCCCGTCGCGAATCCCGGGAGGGAGATCAGATTCCAGCCGGCGCACAGATGGAGGCGGCTCGTTTGGGTGACGACTCCCAAGGCCGTCACGATGTCGGAGGTCGTCCCGTTCAGCCAGAAGCCGCGACCCGCCACCAACGAGAACGTGGTCGCGTCCGCCGGGAGCGCCGAGGACCATCCGTTTCCTCCGTCGCAGGCGTCGTAGGTCCACGCATCGGCCCACGCATGTCCGGCCGCGAAGGCGCCGAACGTGGGATCCGTCAAGAGGAGCGGCATCCCGAGGAGGTTCAATCCGGCGGTGAAAGAGAGGCGGAACTTCACAGCCATCGAGGAGGACAAGGTGGTGTGTCCCGCGGCGTCGACCGTCTCGATGCGATAGTAATAGTTCGTCGTGTCCGCGGCTCGACCGACGTCGATGAATCGGTAGCTCGCGCTTCCGTTCGCGGGGATCGGTCCGCTCACATCGACGGTCCATGGCCCCTGGGGTGAGGCAGCCCGGAAGACGCGGTATCCGGTTGTCCCGCCGAACAGGTTGTCGTCGTAGGGGGCGAGCCATCCGATCGACAGGTCCTGGCTCGCGTTCACCCGGAGGACCGCGTTCGCGGATGCCGGTGCCGGAGGCACCGTGTCCGGCCCCGCATTGATGACGACGAAGCACCTCGAGTCGTAGGGTCCCCAGTTGCCGGCCGCGTCCCGCGCATGAATCCACACGCAGGTGCTCCCCGGAGCGGACGTGAGACCTTCTTGCCACGTCACATTCTCGACGGCTCCATCGAAACCCCCGTCGGAAGCGGACATCGGAATCCCTTGCCCGGTGGCCCCCGCGGGAGGTTGGGCGATCTGGAGGAAGAGCTCCGCCGCCGCGATCGCGGACCCGCCGCGCGTTCGATCGTCGGCAGTCGCCGACCAAGGTCCAGGTTTGCCCACCATCCGCGCTCGCCTCCAAGGTGAAGTTGGCGATCCCCACTCCCGGGCCATAGGCAGCGGCGGTCCAGTCGACCGCAAGCGAGGGACCGGTGAACACTCCGCCGTTCGGCGACGTGATGTTCACGTCCGGATGGTCCCGGTCCAAGGCCGAGGAGGCCGCGCTCACGAGCCACCGTAGGGCCGCATCGAGGATGGCCGCCCGCGTCGGGCTCGTCGGCCTCAGGTCGGTCGTCGTCGTCGTATCGAGGCCCGTGATCTCGAAGGCGAAATAGGCGAGTCGGGATCGATTTCCTCCCCACACTCCCGTTCCTGCGGTCCCATTCGGCGATGAGGAGACCCAGCGTAGTCCGACGGCTCGGTTCCCGGCGCACCCGGTGACCTGACCATCGGTCCACATCGAGCTCGTCGTTCCGCCTGCGGACATCGGCGCGATCTCATCGTCCGCGCCGTCGTCCCGGTGGGGCTCGTACGCCACGCCACCCGTGTAGGTCCCGCTGATCGGATCCGCGGAGATCCCGTCGACTCGCGCGATCGACTGGGGGTCGCACACGAACGTCGCCTTCAGGACCCCGTGAACCCAGGCCGCGCTCGCCGGCGTCCGGAACGTGGAATTCGGATCGGACAGGGCCCACGCCGCGTCATGGGAGGAGACGATCAATCGGCCGCCTCCGTCGACGTACCGTTTCACAAGGTCCCTCTCCGTCGCGTTGAAAGGAGGATACTGTTCCAAGCCGACCTGCCAGATCACGGCGCGGCGGCCTTGGAGGATCGTGATGTCCGGGGGTCCGAGATCCGCGACGTGCCACACCGATGCCGTCCACCCATTGGTCCGAAGGGCGGACAGATAGGACGCTTCGCGCTCCGGAGTGAAGGAGTTGCCGCCGATCACGAGGAGGACGTCGCCGAGCGGAGCCGTCTGGAAATGGTACAGGCCTCCTCCGTTCGTGTCCGTCGTCGCATTCGCGAGTCGCCCGCGGGATGTGACCTCGAACGCGTATGCGGTATCCGGAGCGAGGTTCGTGAGCGTGATCGCATGGCTCGTCACCAGGTCCGACGTGTTCGCGTTGCGCGTCAAGGAGGCGGCGCTCGTCCCATACCGCACCTCCGTCGTCGCGGGTTCGTTCGTCGCCCAGGCAACCTTGGCGCTCATCGCGCTCGTGTCGACGACCACCACATCGTGGATCGTCGGCCCACTCGCGAGGATCTGTGCCGTTGCAGTGGCCGTGTGGGCGGGCGACACGTCCTGGTACGTGGCGATGATCGTATCCCCCTCTCGAACCTGGAGGACTCCGTCCGCGACCGGGGTTCCGAAGGCGGTCCGAATCGAACCCCGCCAGATTTCATCCGCACCGCCCCCGGTCAAGGTGATGTCCTCCCCTGCGGGCTCGATTCCCGATGCCACGTGGACGACGACGGAGGTCGCGGAAGAATCCTGGACGGTGAGCTGAACCGTGTCCCTCTCCGCGTACACGACACGATCGAGGGTCACTCGGCCATACGACGCATCGAGATTGCCCGTCGCGACGAGGGCGAAGGGCTGTGGACCGACCGGGACGTTCGACCCGATCACCTGAACGGTCCAGTCGCCGACCATGGCGGTCCTCCGGATCACGGCCTCTTCCACGTTTGTGTTGTCGAAGCCGCCGTCCGCGAGAGACTCGGCCTGCGCGAACGGCGCGAAATGATTCCCGCGGTACACCGTCCCGTCGGGAGCGGTCACCTTCAGGTCTAGGTCGTTCACGAGCGCCTTCGTCGCCCCGAGCGTTCCCGGGAAATCGCTCCAAGTGAGGACGAACTTCACGGGCCCGGGAGTGGCGACATGGAACGTGTAGGTCAGGGCGTCCCCCGTCAACAGGCCGGCGGTTCCGTCGACCACCTGGGTGCGGAACGTGTCGCCCGCGGCGGCGAGCGGGAGGACGTTCGAAAGAAGGACTCGGCCGAAACCCTGTTCGTTGTTGGGCCAAGTATCCGATCCGCCGCGAGAAACCGTGCCGCTCCCGGTCACCGGCACTGAGGACGCGATGAGGACGGCTCGAATGAGCGCGGCGCTCGGGGTCATCGCGTCGGCCAGGAGGGGCCGTCCCGAAGGGTACCATCCCTCCATGAAATACTGTCGAACGATGGCCGCGGCGGCCGCGAGTCCCGGGCCCGTGTCCGGGTTGTAGGCCCCGCCGACCGTCAGAATGTCCTTCGCCGTCCCGGGCGTGCCAATGGTCCCGGGTGCACACGCCGACAGGCAGTTCCCTGCCGCGAACACGATCGTCATGTCGGGGTGGGTCCAGACGAACATGTCCACCATCCTCGCCTGCAGATCGTACACGTTCGCGATACCGCCCCAACTGTCGCTGTGCACGCGGACGGGTGCGACCGGGTCGTAGTACACGAGTCCGGGTGGCCCGAACAGGTCCGCATAATCCTGCGGCAGATAGTTCAACAGATCCGCGTTCCCAGTCCCCCCACTGCAATTCGTGTCGAGGCCGACGGTCCCGATATCCTGGAAGTAGATCTTCGCGCCCCGCGCATTTCCCTCGTTCGGAGACGTCCCGATGCCGGTGTCGTTTCCCGCGAGCGTAGAGGCCACCGCGGTCCCGTGGCCGAATGTGCAATCGCCGAAGGCGGGCCGGTGGTCGCTATCCTTGATCGACCATGGATCCCATTGGCCGCCGCCTCCGGGCCACGTGAGCTGCCCCGTCTGGACGCCCATGTTCACGTAGCGAATGACCTTCCGGCGGCTGGGATCCGTCGTGTTGTAGATATCCCCGGAGACGATGGAACCCGGCGACTCGCGGAACGAATTGCCATCGTAGTCAAGGCCCGTGTCGGCCATCCCGACGACCTGACCCGTCCCATCGAGGCCGGCGGACCAGTAGCGATAGTTGCCCGTCGAATTGGACTGGATCACCCAGTCCGTCTCTGCGTTCCAAGTGTGGACCGCCTGGACCGGGTCGATGAACTCGACGATAGGCAAGGCGGCGAGAGGACTCATCAAGCCCGACGGGATTCGCGCGCGGACCCAGCGGAAGTCTCCGCCTCCGAAGGCGCCGAAGACGCCGGGTCCTGAAGAAGATAGAGACCCAGGCGGGATCCCCTGATGGCCTAGCCACGCCTCGACCGTCTCTGGAGATTCTCCGGGGAACACGAGGATCCGCACATCGAGGAGGGAGGCCGTCGGAACGTCCGGACGGACCTTCCACGAGGGCGCGTAAGGACCGACCCAGTCCACATAGGACAAGCTCGAACTCCGCTCGAAGGCGCTGGAAGGACCGCGAACGACAAACGCATCCTGCGGGAGGTAGCGCAGGACTTGGAGTCCGCGGGCTTGCAAAGCCTCTTTCCATTCCGCCTTGATGGGAGCGTGGAAGTGGACGACGCCGATCGTCGCTCCACGGGGATCGATCGGCCAACCTGCGGCCGGTCGCGGGGCGAGAGTCGCGAGTTCGACGGTGCCACTCAGGAGTTGGAGCGTGGAACTTCCTTCGAGAGGGTCTGCGTACCGGCCCTGTTCCTGTAGCAGCGCAAGGCTCCCTTCTCCGCCGCGGGCAACCGCGAACGCTCCGTAGGATTCGAGCAGCTCGGCCCCCGCGGCTTGAACCTCCCCCAAAGAAGCGTCCGTCCGGAACGTGACGGTCCGGAGGGTCGGCGGTGGGCCGGATATCGCGGAGCGGGGATTCGGCGCAGGAATCTGGAGGAGGAGGCCAAACGTCAGCGCGACGAATGCCAAAACTCGAAAAAGGCGAAGGACCGTCGGGCAGTGCCTCCTTCAAACGGCGCGGAGCAGGGGCCCGCGTCTGAATCGCGAGATGTGGGCCGGCTCAGATTAGGTTTTTGGCCCAAATCCCGACGTCAGGCGCTCGGACTTAGAATGAGAATCATTCGGCGATGATTCGGGTCGCCTGCAGGATTCCATTCTGAAAGATGAGGGTGAAGTAGTTCGGCGAATGATTCGTCCCCCGCATCTTCACGCAGCGGATCCGGCGCTGGATGTTCGCGTCGTCGACCCGCTCCATCTTGGCGTGGATGATGCCGTCGCACAGGTATTCTTCCCCGTGCTTCCCGAAATCCTCGCTGTTCGGCTTCATCTCGGTGATCAAGATCGTCGTGGCGTGGAGGTCGCGGATCCACTCGCAGAGTTGGAACAGATCCTCCCGTGGATTCTCGAAGCGCGCCATGACCTCGAGGACGGGCAACGAGTCGACGACGAGGATCTCGTAGTTCAGGGTGCGCTTCAAGTTCGTGGCGTACATCTTGAAGATCTCGAGCCACGTCCGGTCCGCCATCCCGTCCAGGTTGCGGCGGATCATTCCGAGGTCGACGATGCTCACCTTGCTCTCCACATCCTGCGGGTTGAGGCTCATCTGTTCGAGGTGGCGCGACAGGTTGTCGCGTCCCTGCTCGAGGGAGATGTAGGTGCCTGCCTTCCCCTCGCGCAACGCATTCTGGTAGAGGACGTTGAACCCGATCGTGGACTTCATCGTCCCTGGCTCTCCCGCGAGGAGGACGATTTGGCCTTCCGGGATGCCGCCTCCGAGCTTCTCGTCGAAGCCGTGGATGAACGTGCGGATCCGGCCGTCCTGACCCATACGACGGTTTCCATTGGAAGGTCCGGGTATAACCGTTCCGAGGCGGTTATCACCGCGAGATAGCGTCCCTGCTAGGGAGGGAAAAACGAAAAAGAAAGGGGGAGTAATCGCGAACTGAGATGCGAGAGCGCCACTAGGATAAGATGATTTTTGCACTCGGTTTGTGAGCAACGCTTCGGCTGGAAACCTTTATTTGTTATCCGGTTTGTTACCAGATGGTCGGGTGGGGCCCGTTGTTCGTTCCGGAGAGGAATCTCAAGGACCTTGTCGTCTCGTACCTCCGGGTGCAGGAGCGCTCCATCAGCTCGCTCACGAAGCAGCTGAGACAGGACGGATATTCGTTTCATCGTCTCTTCGTCACCGGCTACCTGAAGGCCCTCGCGGACGTGGGCATGCTCCGAGAAAAGGACATTCCGCCCGCGAAGGTCTACACGACCTCGGCCCATCGGGAGCCGAACCTCTACGAGCTCGTCGGGTCGCGGTGCCGCGAGGCCGTGAAGGACGAGGCGGATCAGGTGCGCCTCGCGGTCGGAGTGCTCCAGAAATTGTTCCGCCGTCCGATCTTCCTGCGGGAGATCCGCGAGTGCGGATTCTCCGCCGCGGTCGACGTGCCGCAAGCGCCCAGGGAGGAACGGGAGGAGGCGCGTCGAGGCCTCGTGAAACTGGGCCTCCAGCTGCCGACGAACGAGCCCGCCTACGGAGTGCCGGAACGGAAGAGCGAGGTCCGGGACGATATCTTATACGACCTAATCATCCAGCGCTTCGGAATGGGCGGCATGGTCCTCGAGACGAAGCAGACGAAGCTGACGGAGCGTTGAAAGGAGCTAGGCCATCGGGATGGATGCGCAACCCGACGCCGGGTGACCCGGATGCTTCCTCGGTCCCGCACCCCCGCGAGCGTTGGTAGTCCGCGGTGAGGCTGCTCACTTCCGTGCCTGACCCGTTCCCCACGATCGGGACGGGGACCGCCGCTCTCCAGCTGCGTTCCCTGTCGCCTCCAGCCCCGCGGGACAGAACCTCAACGTCGGCATCCGGACCAGCGCCAAGCTGGGAGCACCGCTCCCGACTGTCACCGCCCCATGAGGACGATTTGGGTCTACAAGGGGACGCCCAGCCCCCCGGTCAAGCCTAGCGTCGTTCTCAACATTGGGACCCTATTTAACCCTTCGCGGCCGCTTCGTCCGGGGCCAAATGATTATGCATGACCATCCTAATCCCATCAGTCGGGGGAGAGGGTTGAGGCTAGTCCCATCGCTCTTGGTCATGCTCGTCGTCGCATCGTTGTTCGTCGTTTCGAATGGGTCCGTTGCCGCTTCGGCTGGGCGGACAGCGGGAATGCATCCCGCGAGTCCTGCTCCGACGACGGCTGTCGCGCCGTTCTATCCGAACGTGAAGATCACGGACGGATCTTCGCCCTACGCGTGGCAGGTCGAGCCTACGATGGTCGTGAACAACTCCGGGACGATTTTCGTTGGGTGGAAAGAAACGTCGGGCGCGGAGAGTGCGGGAATCCGCGTCGGGGCGTCGTATTCAACGGACCAAGGACTCACGTGGGCGCCAAACATCCTGATGAATCAGTCCCACCCCAACCTGGGATGCCGTAACTCGGACCCTTGGATGGCCGTCGATCCGAACGATCGCGTCCACTTTGCATACTTGGAATATGATCCTAGCGGTGGAACCTTGCCTCCCTGCAACTCAGGACTCGATCTCTCGAATACGACGAATGGCCAAGACTGGGGAACCGTCCATTACCAGCTCGGTGGCGGCGGTCTCACGGACAAGGACTCGATCACCGTCGCGCCCTCCGGTCGAATCTACGCCGCCTGGGACGAGGGGAATGTCATGATTGTCACGTGGTCCGATGACGGCGGCTCGACCTGGGCTCCTTTCCACTTTCCGGACGACATCCCCGGAGGTGTGCTCGGCGCCGTGATCACAACCTCCGCAGCCGGGATCGTATACCTCACCTGGTGGGACTTCGGATCGAACAACATTTTCTTTGACTGGTCGGCCGACGGGACGACATGGCACACGGACACGCGAATCAATGACGTGACTGGTTCTGCGCCCGGCGGAGGTGGATGGCAGCTCGCGATCCCCGCAATGGCAGTCGATCCAGTCTCAGGGGCGATCTATGTCGCATGGCCCGACAGTCGAAACGGGAATCTCGATATCTTTGCGTCCGCTTCGACCGACGGCGGGATCACATGGTCCGCGAATCACAAGCTGAACGATGACTCCGGGAGCAACACGCAGTGGATGGTCGATATCGCCGTGGACAACGCGAGCGTCGTTCACGCGGCGTGGGAGGACAACCGGAAGGGCGCCTGGAACATTTTCTACTCCAATTCCACCGACGGCGGGAACACATGGGCCGCGAACATCCGCGTGTCATCCGAGGACACGCCCCTATCGTACAACCGGCCCGGCGACTACTTTGCAATTGAAGCGGGCCCGGACAACAAGATCTACGTCGTCTGGACCGACGGGCGAGGAACCGATTTCGACATCTACTACGCGAGGAGTCCGGGCTTCCCGACGTCCGCGGTCACCGTGACAACGAACCCTGGCGGCTTGCCCGTGACTGTGGACGGCGTAACGTCGACGGCTCCGGTCGCGACCGCGTGGTTGGTCGGATCATCACACACCGTGAGCGTCGCGTCAACGATCTCTCTCGGGCCGAACGCCCGCTATGTGTGGTCCGACTGGAGCGATGGCGGTGCCATTTCCCATTCGATCGTCGTCGGTGCGGATGACATCATAATCACCGCGTCCTTCACGAAACAATATCAGAGTCGCGTGTCCCTCGATCCGACCGGATTCGGGCTGAGCGTGTTGGTCGATTCGGTGCCATACACCGCGACGGCCTCCTTCTGGTGGGATGACGGCTCCGTTCACCAGGTGGAGGCGCCGACGCCCCAGACGGTGTCCACGGACGTGCGGTACATCTGGTTCGCATGGAGCGACGGAGGCTCGGCGGTCCACTCGGTCAACGCGACAAGCGCGCTCGCACTCACCGCGACGTTCACGGAAGAAGAAGCGATGCGCGTGTCCACGGCGCCCTCCGGCGCTTCCTTCGCGGTGGACGGCACGATGTATTCCTCGGCGACCGCATTCTGGTTCTCCCGTGACTCGTATCACACCGTTTCCGTCGTCTCGCCGCAGACCGGCATCCCCGGGACGCGATACCAGTTCCAAAATTGGAGCGACGGCGGCGCCGCGACCCATGTGGTCCACTTCACGGGCGCGCTCTCTCTCGAAGCGACGTTCTCTGCGGAATACTATCTCAATGTTACGTCCCTGGTTTCCGGTGCCGGAGGCAGCGGCTGGTATCCGGCGGGCGCGACCGTCAGTGCGACGGTGTCGAATCAGTATTACGCGCAGGGTCCGGGTGAGCGATTCGCGTTCCAACGTTGGTCGGGGGATGCGACAGGCACCAACCTGACGTCAGATCCGATCCTCATGGACGGCCCAAAGATGGCGGTCGCCGAATACGGGACCCAGTTCTACCTCGATGTCTCGAGCGCCTACGGTAGTGTGTCCGGAGCACGCTGGTACGACCAGGGCGCAGTCGCTCAGGCCGTTGTCGCGTCGGGTGAGGTCGACGTCAATCCGGGGACTCGAGAGCTCTTCGCGGGCTGGTCCGGCGATGCGGCCGGGACCGATGTCACATCGAACGGGATCGTGATGGATCGGTCGAAGATCGCGACGGCGGTGTGGCACACCCAGTACTCGCTCACGATCCAAGCAGGCCCCGGCACGGCCACAACGGCCGGTTGGTACGATGCGGGCGCGACCGCGGTCGCCTCCCTCGCCTCCGGCATCGTTCCGGGCGCGACGGGAACTCGTTCCGTCTTCGTCTCCTGGAACGGGGACGCGAGCGGGACGGATCCGGCGGGCTCACGGCCTGTCCCGATGAACGGTCCGCGAACGGTGGGTACAATGTGGCGCACGGAATACGAGCTGCGGATTACGTCAGCATACGGAAGCGTCGTGGGCGCGGGCTGGTATCAGGCCGGGTCCTCGGCGACGGCCTCCGTGAACGCGAGCCTGATCGGGACGGCCGCGGGGGAACGGGTCGTCTTCGCGGGCTGGACCGGGGACGCGGCCGGCGACGCCGCGTACGGTTCGAGTCCGATCCTCATGTCCGGTCCCCGGACGGCGCACGCTCAGTGGTCGAAGGAGTACTTCCTCCAGGTGGATTCCGACATCGGGACGATCGACGGGAGCGGATGGTATCGTGAAGGGACGTCGGTGCAGCTCCACGCGTCGACCGAAGCGACGTCGGCGGGTCAGACGTACCGGTTCTCCGGATGGTCGGGCGGTGTCACGTCCGCCGACGCGAGCGTCACCGTGACGATGACGGGCCCAATGATCGTGCGGGCCAACTGGACGACGGCGACGGTCCTCGGCGGACTGTCCGGCACCGTGCTGGGACTAATCCTTCTCATCCTCGGGATCGCCCTGGTGATCGGGCTTCTCGTCGCGAGTCGGCGCCGCCGGAAGGAGTGACGTTTCGGGAGATCCCTTCCGGCGCCACTCCTTTGTCTTCGTGTACCGACCGTACGTCGAAAAGATCAGCAGCCCGCCAACGAAGAACGCGCCCGCGGAACAGATGAGGCGCCAAGGCTCGAGGTCGCCCGTGAGCACGTTGCCCGTCAGGGTCGCGGTGAAGTAGAAACTAAGCGAGGTGACGATGATGAAAAGACCGATCGCCATCGGCGCCCATACGCCGAGGACGGAACGGACCCGTTCCAGATTCATCGGCTCATCAGACGGATGATGGCCTCGGCCGGTTCGCCGCCCGCGTCCTCGAGGGCTTTGAGGGCCTCTTCCTCGGAAACACCGGCCTTCTCTGCGACGAGCTTCACGTCTTCGTCCGGGATCGTGAGGGCGGTCGCCCCTTCCGCTTTCTTCGCGCCGGCCCGGTCCCGCACGATCGGTTCTCCGACGACGGTCCAGATCTTTTGTCCTTGGGCGGTCATGGCCGTCACGTTCGCGTCGCGGATCACGTACTCCTTCGTCGCGGTGCGGATGATCACTTCCTCGACATCATCCAATTGTTCCTGTTCGATGCCGAGGCGTTTCATCGCCTGCCGCATCTGCCTCGGATTCGCGCGTCCGCCCGGGATCATCGCATCACATGCGACGGATGGATGGGAATCGGATAAAGGTTCTGCGCTTACCGCGCCGACCGTCATACGTTTAAATAGCTCTCGCCTCATGGAATTGCCGTGCGCGTCGCGGTCGTGTTCAAGGACCGATGTCAGCCGAAGCGCTGCCATCTCGAATGCATCGCGTTCTGCCCTCCCCAGCGTACCGGAACCGAGGTCATCTGGATCGATCCGGAAACCACGAAGGCGGCGATCAGCGAGGAAACGTGCATTTCCTGCGGGATTTGTCTCCCTGCCGGTGTTCCGATCTCGGGTTTGCAAGGCGTGGTCCCCATCGAAGAGGTGAGGGTCGGAGACCGCGTCCTCACGCACACGGGGCAATATCGCGCGGTGAAGGGCCTCTTGCATCGGGAGTATACCGGTCCTGTATATCGGATTACGACGACCGGACAGCCCGACCCTCTCGAAGTCACCGAAGATCACCCCATCCTTGCGGTGATTCGTCCTCCAATCAAGGGGGGAAGACGATTGCTGAAAGGCTTCGGTGTTCTCCGCTGGGTACTGCCCTCGACTCTGAAGGTCGGCGACTATCTGGTGAAGCCCCGAATTGTTGCTCCCGAAACAGAAAGCATTTGGGAGGTCCCGATTCCTGTCAGCTCTCGCGGAAAGAACCGCCAATCGATTTGGTTGGAACAACTCGTCCAGGTGCCTTTGACTCCAGAAGTCGGGCGACTGATTGGCTACTATCTCGCTGAGGGATCGGCCGACGATCGTCGTTTGGTATTCTCGTTTCACGTCCGAGAGCAGGCCTATCACGACGACGTTCGAACGATTGCCCACAAATACTTCGGAGTTCTCGGAACGGAGGAACGCAACACCGGGCAGGGACGCAATGCTCGCTTCAACTCGTACCTCTTGGCGCGAGTATTCGGTTCGTTAGGTCACCGATGCGACGAGAAACGGATTCCGGGGGAGATCATGACGTCCCGTCGCGAGGTCAGGGCGCAGTTGGTCCGTGGCCTCTGGCGAGGGGACGGCTATCGGGATCCGGACCGGAGCTATTTCAGCATCAGCACGACGTCGCCTCATCTGGCCTATCAGACGCAGGAACTACTGGCCAGCCTCGGCATTGTTGCGGGAGTCAGGAGCACTCGTCCGAACGGAAAGCGACGGGCATACACCCTCGAGGTGACCGGTGAATTCGTTTCCCCGATGGCCCGGCTCCTGGGACTCCCGTTTTCCGAGAAACGTAACCGGACGGCGAGTCACTACATCATCGATGATGAGTTCAGTTACGCACCGATCCGGAAGATCAAGACGAAAGCCGTCCATGCTCTTCCTGTTTTCAACCTGGAGGTGGACGAAGATGAGACCTATCTAGCCGCGGGCCACGCCGTCCACAATTGCGTCCGCAAATGTCCATTTGACGCGATTCGGATCATCGGCCTTCCGGAAGCGCTCAAGGAAGATCTCGTCCACCAATACGGGAAGAACGCTTTCCGGCTATTCCGCATCCCGGTCCCGAAGAAAGGGGAAGTCATCGGCCTACTCGGTCCGAACGGTATTGGGAAGACCACGTGCGTGAGCATGCTGAGCGGCGAGATCGCGCCGAACCTCGGTCACTATCGTCGGAAGAAGCCGCACTGGGACGATGTGCTCGAATACTTCGCAGGGACCGAGGTCCACGGCTATCTTGAGAGGATCGCGAACAAGGAACTGACGACCGCGATCAAACCGCAGTACGTCGACAAGCTAAGCAAGATCTATTCGGGGAAGGTACGGGACCTCCTTCGCAAGACCGACCGCCAAGGAAAGCTCGACGAACTGACTGCCTCCTTGGAACTCGGATCGTTCCTTGATCGCGACATCGCCCAGCTGTCCGGAGGCGAACTCCAGCGTCTCGCAATCGCGGCGACGATGCTCAAGGACGCGGATGTGTACTTCTTCGACGAGCCGTCGTCCTATTTGGACATCTATCAGCGGTTGCAGGTCGCGAAGGTGATCCAGTCCCTCTCCAAGGAGAAGTACGTCGTCGTGGTGGAGCACGACCTCGCCGTGTTGGATTTCCTCGCGGACACCGTCTTTCTGATGTACGGCGAAGAGGGTGCCTACGGGATCATCGCGCAACCCCGCCCCGTACGGACGGCGGTCAACGTGTATCTCGGCGGATATCTAAAGGAGGAGAACATCCGGTTCCGGGATCGGGAGATACGATTTGATGTCCGACCGCCCAGGGCGGCGTGGACCGCTGACGTCCTGCTCGCCTTCGACGAGCTCACGAAACGGTACGAGGGCTTCGAGCTCGTGGTCCATCCCGGTCGTCTCCGCAAGGGCGAAGTCGTCGGCGTCGTCGGACCGAACGCAACCGGGAAGACCACGTTCGTGAAGATGCTCGCTGGGCAGGAGACCCCGACGACCGGGGCTGTCCAAGGGAAATGGCAGGTGTCGTACAAGCCTCAGTACCTCGAAGCGGTCTACGAGGGGACGGTCGGCGACTTGCTTCGTGCCGCGGTCGGCAAGAAAGCGGACACCGGATACTTCGAGACAGAGATCCTCCAGCCGCTGAAAGTGAAGGGAATGCTGGAGCGCGACGTGTCGACGCTGTCCGGTGGCGAACTGCAACGCGTGGCGATCGCCCTCTGCCTCGGTCGCGACGCAGACATTTACTTGCTCGACGAGCCGTCGGCCTATCTGGATTCGAACCAACGCATGGAGGCGGCGCGGACGATCCGTCGGGTCATGGAGAAGGAGTCCCGGACCGGGTTGATCGTCGATCATGATGTGTATTTCCTGGACATGGTCTCCGATAGCCTCATGGTGTTCTCCGGTGAACCGGGCCGCCGCGGTGTCGGCGAGGGACCGTTCCCGATGCGCGATGGGATGAACCGATTCCTGCGGATGGTTGGCATCACGTTCCGGCGCGACGCGGACACGAACCGCCCGCGGATCAACAAGCTCGATTCTCGCTTGGACCGCGAACAGAAGTCGGCGGGCGAGTACTACTACGCGATCGAAGAAGCGGTGAAGGCCTCGTAGGCCGTGATTATCCGGTCGCCACGAGACGCCCTTGGCCTTCTGCGGCCGGCTCGCCATCGTCGATGACCGGCTCACCGCGGAGGTATACCGTGTGCGGGAAG
>WNGN01000850.1_pt1 | contig 19469 bp, 18 predicted proteins | sample 5400561 | NCBI WGS metagenome assembly WNGN01 (sample SAMN13153379, study PRJNA577476) | soil metagenome | isolation source: 115 cm soil or saprolite under Garry oak tree replicate 2 | place: USA:California | collected 2016-06-15
GTTCAGACGCAAACGTATTACGAGCATCCCGGTGACTGGAACGGCCGGGCCCGCACCTAACCAACCACCCGGACCCGTTACAGGTCCACCTGGCCCAATAGAATAGTCCAACTACAATCCTTTTTCTTTTCCCTTTTTTTCTCTGAGTCTAGAGACAACAGGCTAAACTTCCCCGCCACCTCCGCGAAGGATGGGAATATGGATTCTCCTAGCCTCGCAATAGAAGCGGAGCATCTTAGCAAGTTCTACGGACAAGTTCTGGGTCTGAACGATCTCTCGCTAACTGTCGGGAAGGGAGAGGTTCGAGGCCTGTTGGGACAGAATGGGTCCGGCAAGTCAACGCTCTTGAAATCCCTTCTCGGCCTGATCCATCCGTCATCAGGATGGGTGAGAGTACTCGGCGTTGAAGTGCAGAAGGCTCCGATGGAGGCCCGCCGTCTTGTCGGATACGTTCCGGAATCACCTCGGCTCTACGAGTTTCTGACGGCGACAGAGTATCTAGATTTCATCGCGGACGTCAGAGGTCTCGGCTATGAAGAGAAGAAGGAGAGGATCCCCAGACTCATCGAGTCGCTTGATCTTGAGGGTAGACAGGGCGAGACGATCACCGGCTACTCTCAAGGAATGAAACAGAAAGTCGCGATTATGGGAGCCATTCTTCACCACCCGAAAGTCTTACTGATGGACGAGCCGCTGAACGGGCTAGACCCGAAGTCCGCCCGAGTGGTCAAGGAGCTCATCCACAGCCTCGCGCGAGATGGGGTCACTACTATCTTCAGCACTCATGTGCTCGAGATTGCTGAAGCGATCTGTGATCGCCTCACAATACTCCAGAATGGACGAGTCCTCGCCGAGGGCACTGCAGGAGATTTGCGAGAAAAGGCCGGCCTCTACCAATCCGGGCTCGAGGACGTCTTCCTCAAACTATCTGGCACTAAGGGTGTTGAAGATATTGTTGAGGCACTCCGGAGATGAGAGTCCGAGTACTGCTCAAGTTTGCCAAGATTCTGATGCTCTCACGCCTCCGTAATACCAGACGAAGCTTTCTCTCAAACAGCATCACTAACCGGCCACTCCTAATCACGCTGATAGGCTCCATAATGTTCGCCGCCGGGGTCGGCTTCGGAACAGCCACAGTCTCTTTTCTGAGAGGCGCAGGTGCGAGTCCTGTGGACATCGGCCAGATCGTCGAGACGATATTCGGCGGGATCCCGATCTTCTTGATAGGCTTCTTCTTTACCATGGGTCTCCTCTGGGAGCTAAACGCCTCCTCAGAGTCCGAGTCAGCGGACTCGATAAACTGGCTTCCGATCTCACCCTCAGAATACGTCTTCGCCTCAACCCTCTCGACCAGCTACACCTACTCTCCGCTTGTTTTAGTCACGGTCGGCTATAGTCTGCCCATCGGAATTCTGACCGGCAACACCTCAGCGTTTCTCGTACTTGTAGTCGCCAGCGTCGTCGCGGCTTTCATCGGGTCAGTCACTGTTGAAATTCTAAGATCCCTTCTTGCTCGTGCCAGCACAGCTTTCAACAAGGTGAGCGGGTGCTCGATGATCGTCCTACGGATCCTCGGTGTGATATTGATTCTGCTTTTCACTCAGACCCTTTTCAGCGGCTTCCTCATCATACGAATCATCAACTCTGTTTCAAGTGCGAGTGCTACAACGATTCTCGTACCATTACTCTGGCCAACGTTAAGCATCACGAGCTTGCTAAGATCCAATCCTTTGAGTTCAGCCTTCTTCCTCCTTCTGAGCTTAGGATTTCTGGCAGGCTTAGCTTCAACCGCGCTCGCCCTCCGCTCAAAGTTCTGGGTAGCGACTCCTGCGTCGTTTCATTTCTCAAACACTGGAACGATAACCGGTGTAGGCAGGCTGAGGAAGATCGGGGTCAGTGCAATTTCACTTGCGCTTGTGAGGCGTGAGATCCGTTCTGCGACGCGGAGAAAGGAGGTGGTGCGGTTGATGGCTATTCCGATAATTCTTCCAGTGATGATCTCCTTCCCGGCAATCTTTTCTCCCGCACCAACCACCAGCGCAGCATCCGGCCTCATCAGTCCATTATTCCTTGCAGTCCCACTTCTCTTCGGAGTGGGTCTAGGGACACTCTTCCTTGGAATGACTTCGATAGGTCAAGAGGGGAAGAGTTTGTGGAACTTGAGTTCTCTACCTATTGAGGCGGGGACGATCGTAACTAGCAAGGTCCTCTTCACGTCGCTGATCTCTACAATAGGGCTGGTTCTCGGACTCGGGCTCACAGTATTCTTCTTCCAGGTCTCGGTTCTGGACGCGCTGATTTTCATCGCTGTAGGCATAACGCTCGTGTTGGCAGAAGCGAGTCTCGGTGTTGCGATCGGGAGTCGCTACCCAGATTTTTCGGATGGGCCGAGGCCGCGGTTTGTGACGATAATCGGCTCGATCATAGGAGCGTTTCTGGGAGTAGTAGTCATGTTGTTGATGTCTCTACCGCTTCTGTTCCTTCTTCTTGCGAGAGTCTTTCTCTTGCTGCCTTTTTCTCTCCAATTGTCGTTTTTCCTCGGTGGAATGCTAGGATTGATCTTTGCACGGATCAGCTACTCGCTTTCTATCCGATCGGTCGATGGTATTTTGCGAGAGCTTCCAAATTAGTCGGCGGTGTTGATTTGTCTCTGTTACTGTCACAGCGATTGCCGCGTTCTTGTTCTGGGCTCTCTGAGCCGAAGGTTTCACCAAACGTTAATATCGACTCTTGAGTGGATTCTTAACGCGATCAATTGTAGGTCGGTCTTAGGCGTTCTTAGGGCCGGTTGCGTTGAGTCGTGAACAGAAAAATAGAGTGTGAAACAAAAATGGAATTGTCGGATGAACCGAAGTCGTGGGTTGAAGAGGCCCGGAATAGAGTGAAACGCATATCTGATCTAGATCCGAGGGACAGGTTGGACATCGTGTATGGTATCGGTCTCTGCTGCTCTACTCTAGCGAAGAGCATGCAAGGATGGATGCAGTGGATCGGGAACCTGTCGTTGAAGGATTTTGAGCAGCGTGAGCTGGAGGAGATTTTCGGAATAATCAAAAAGGCGACGGTCCAGCTGATGGAGCTTGACATCGACAAGACCTCGAAGTATGAAGAGTCTCATGGCCTGCGCCAGAAGCCAGGTGTTAGAGATAACCGGCTGGTCAGCTAGTCCGTAAGGACTAAACTCTCCTCTCATGCTTTCCATATCGATTGTATGTGGAGCCGAAGGCAAAGAGACGGATTGTTCTGATTGCCGAGTTCAGCATCCATCATATAGGAGCGGGGACGAGTGTCGGGCGGTACGTTAAAGCTGCGGTACGGGCGATGTCGCGGATTCCCGGATTGACTTTTGATATTGCTCCTATGTCGAGTGTTCTAGAAGCTGAAAATATCGGGACCATACTAGAAGCGGTTGAAGTCTCACATCGCATTCTGCGATCGATGGGAGCGAAACGCATCTCGTCTAGTCTTCGAATAGATGAGCGGCTAGATAAACGCCGGATGATGAGTGACAAGACCCGAGGATTGAAACGATTGACAAGGGCGAGACCGTCGCAAGCTGCCTTCCATAGAAAGCATTCTCGCGTCGCGAGAATAAAATCTCGGCCCCCCTTTTTTTCAGAGGGCTCTCGCCAGCTGGAAGCGTTCTGGGCGAGCTTAGCGTTTTAACACGCAGAATAGAACGGTCGACTGTTTTTCCAGAGTGGAAATCAGGAGTATAGCTCATCGTGAAAAAGTCGTGATCTGAAATCGCCTGCCCAGATTCCGGATCAGGGCGGATTCTGCGCGATTTTCATCGATTAGTGTTTTGTCAAAGAACAGTTTTGTGTCGCGGGAAAGTTTTATTTTCAAAATTCTAGGAAGGGTCCCGTTCGCTTACTGAACCGTTTCCTGGCGAGATTATGGGTTTTTCGGGCAGAACAGCCGAATCGGCGTTTTTCAAACAGCGTACTGGTGGGATCATTCAAGCGTGAACTGGGCATCATATGGAACCTCCGTCCCGGATTGCTGATCATGGCTTATTCCCGGCGATTTTCATCGCGATACTTATGGGAGTTGTGAACTGTCTCTGGAGATACCGAATGACAGTCGGATTGAGAAATAGTTGGCTGCAAGAGCCTTTCTTCACGGGCTCCATCGTTTTCCTCTACTTCAGTAGTATCACGTTGCTCATGCCTCTTCTACGCTTCTCTACCAGACCTCTGCTTTCCAGTAGATCAAGCGCTCGACTAACCGTAGCCTTCGAGAGCACTGTTTTGTCAACCACTTCTCGCTGACTCAACAATCCACCAGCATCGAGGATGGCTTGGTAGACTTTGACTTGGTCGTCCTTTAGTGTACGAGATACTTCCGTCCATTTCGCCTTGCGGTCGTTCAGAATAGCCTCACTGAAAGGATGACTGCTCTCCTTGGTCCATGGGAGTAGGAGGATCGTTGTGCTTGCCCCAGCTACGAGCGACGCGGCGAATACGACAAGCACGTCGCCGAACGTATACAGCCCTGAGGCCGCGCCTATCAGGATGACGTTTCCGCCACTACCGACGTAGATTCCAACCGACGCTGGCTGCAGAAGTTTCAGCGCGATTACGAAAGCGGAGACCGCGAGCAACGATGAGGCCTGGCCTGTTCGTCCGTTCAAGCCGTCATCTTGTTCTGCGAGTGATGATTCAGCCGTTGACTTGATGGCAGAGGGTCGAGTTCGTAACATCAATGAAGACTGCATGTGATGGGTCGGGCATCGGGGCAGGATTCGTAGAGGAAACTGGACCGCCGTAAACTATTGGAAGAATGCACATGTAGTAGAGCGATTTGCTGGGTACGCTAATGTGAAGGGTGACATTATCCACTACCTGACCAATTTGCAAAGAGTGCGAATTGACACCTCTAATGGATGGAATGAATGTCGGAATGGCCAGTCCAGCTACTACCGATCCTATGACTAAGGTACTAACAAGCAAAAGGCTTCTTTTCAGGTCGATCATCTTCTCCTATTCGTATATTGTCTTGAAAAGCGAATAAAGCTAGTGTTGGAAACCGGTTTCCAACCTTAACATGAATGCCCGGTACTAACATCGTTTTTCCGAACACGCTACCCCAGTTTCTTGTACCGTCTTCCGCAATACGGAGAGGAACATTTTCTCAGTCAGCTTACCCGTCTGAGTGTTCCGCGGACTGGGATGATAGGAGCAGATGATGATAGGGATTCCGTCGCCAAGCCTCAATATTCTTCCGTGGCCGAATTTTGCCGAGGATTTCGGGAGACTGTACTTGTTCCGAATCGTTCTCATAACTGCGTTGAAGGCGAACTGTCCCAGGCAGAGAATTGCCTTCAGATCTCTTAGCGAGTCTATTTCGTTGGCGAGATACTCAGAACAATTGCTCGTCTCCTCTGTGGATGGCTTATTGTCGGGCGGAGCGCACTTGACCGCGGCTGTCACATAGGCGCCATTTAGTTCCAGCCCATCGTCTGAGTTCTGTGACGTTGGCTGATTTGCAAGACCCATCTTGTAGAGGGCTTTGTAGAGAAAGTCGCCGCTTCGATCTCCCGTGAAGACCCGGCCCGTCCGATTCCCACCATGCGCCGCAGGAGCCAGACCGACAATCAACAATTGAGCGTTGGGGTCCCCGAAACCGGGAACAGGCCTACCCCAGTACTGCCAATCTAAGAATTCCCTTCTCTTGCTCCGAGCGACCTCTTCCCGATACTCAACCAAGCGCGGGCAGCATCGACAGCCGACCACTTCGGTCCTGACTTTGAGTAGCAAACTCGCCGAGGACAGGCTAGGACCTGCTATTTCTTCGGTTGCTGAAACTTCCAAGCGTCAACATTCTCGTGAATATCTGAGACCCACGCCAGCGCTACCTGTTCGGGTATAGTCAGGAGAACCTTTCCGATATGCTTGCATAACTGGCGGGTCTCTATCGCGCGTTCCCAATCGCCGCAATCGTGAAAGATCGTCTTTGAAGCCATGTCCATCTTGAGCGTGTAGTCTCTGACATTAGCGTTGATGGTTTTCAGAGTGGCCTCTTTGATCCTCACGTCTTCATCTGGAATTGTGAAGGATCTAGCGAGTCGTGTCTCGCCCATCACAGTTCCTAGAAGGTCTAGAAGCTTTGCTCGGTCTTCGCCTCCCCTAGTAAATTCTCCTAGCCCTACTGGTTTCTCTTTTGCCTGTTTCAGGTAAGTTCTCGCGCGTTTGAGTGCCTCCTCCTGCGCTGGGGTGAGTTTGTCCAGCATTTTCAGGATACTGAGCGCGTTCTCTACTGCAAATCCATGGAAGTGGTTGTTGAAGTAGCCGTACGTGGTTTTGACCGAGCCTTCGACCTCTTTCACCTTAGGCAGCCAATCGGCCAATTCTTTCTCGGCATAATGGTAGTCATACCAAGGTCTCTGGCCACGGCCATGCCAACGAAGGTAAGCAAAGTCAGCTGTCACATGCACCTCGGGCGGCAAAAGTGGCTCGTCAACAATTGTGTAGGCGACGTTGTATTTGGAAAGAGTTCTCCAAGTCTCGTCTCGTAGCCACGATTTGTGGCGGAATTCTATAGCGTACTTGAAGCTGTGAGGCAAGAGTGATAGGAATTCTTCGAGGTGGTTAGAGTCATACTTGTATCTCGGAGGTAGTTGGATGAGTAGGCACCCTAGCTTTCCACTGTTGTTCAGTGGAAGCATCAGACTGGCGAATTTGTCTAGTTCTTCTTCGATAGGCTTTCCGAGTGCTTCTAGCCTTTCGTGGGTTATGGTCTGTGGAAGTTTGGCGTTGAATACGAAGTTTCGCGGTGAGTATCTGTCCCATCCTATCACCATGCCTTCTTTCGGAAAAGCGTAGAAGGTGGAATCTATCTCGACTGTCGGGAATATTTTGCTGTAGAATCCGAGCTTGCTCTCGGTTGAGGTGGGGTAGAATACGGCGACCCATTCAGCATATGACCAGCCTGAGGTCCCGAGGAGGAATCGGCCCGTGTTCGCCAACCTCTATCCTTAGTAACTGGGATCAGAATGGATTCTTGAAGATATGTCTCAATTATTGGTTGGAGCGGGAGGCTGGGCCTACTTCCAAGTCCCAGGAACGGATAGCCTTGAAGCCTATTCCCAAGCCTTCGACTTCGTCGAACTAAACAGCAGCTACTACGAACTACCCGCCATTTCTTCAGCTTCGGAATGGCGAAAGAGAGTCCCAGACGAATTCCGTTTCTCAGTAAGATGTCCCAGGATCCTCGTTGATCACTATGGCCTAAACCTTCTCCCTGGCGCTCGTTCGCTCCTAGAGAGACTCGAGGAAGTTTGTAAACAGCTTGAGGCAGAAGTCATGACGGTTCTGATTGGTGCTAGTTCGCCGATCGAACAAAGCGAACTTGGCGCTAGAGTTAGAGACTTTCTTAGAGCACTCAGCGTTGGCGAGACCGCTGTTGCACTCGAATTCAGAGGAATGAGACCCTCCGACGAGGTTTTCGACACTATGAAAGAGTCGGGGGCGATTCACTCCGTAGATCTCTCGAATAGCGACCCTCGTTATGAGGGGAGAGTGTCGTACAGTCGGTTGTTTGGAAAGGGCGAGGATAACATCTACGAGTTTGACGACGGGGAGCTGAAAGAGATTGCCAAGAAGGCTTCGGCTCCGAAATTCGAGAAGAGCATCCTTGCCTTTCACGGGGTCCGCATGTACCGGGACGCGGGGCGAGTCAAGTCATTCATCGAGAAAGGATACTTTCCGAAGATAACAAGTGGGGTCGGAGCAGACTCGATCCGCGAGGTGTTGAGCGAGGACGCGAGATTTCCGACCACCAAGTCTCGTCTCTTGAAAGATCAGGGATGGAAGGTCTTTCAAGACACTGAAGAAGTGAGAAAGATCTCTACTGTTCTAGAATCGTTACCGGAGGGAAAATATAACAGCCTCGAGGATCTGCTGGCGAGACTTGGAGGCCGCTAGGGCCTCTCTTTCGTAATGAAGAATTTCATCTCTCTACGGGCAGGTTCTTTCGAGCCGACCATTCGTGCCACGATCCGACATAGTTTTTGACGTTGGCGTATCCGATCGATCGGAGGGCATAGTATGCGGCTGCGGCGCGAGCTCCGCGATGACAGTAGGTAATCACGGGTCGATTCTTGTTCAATCCCTTCTCCTTGAGAGCGCTGGCGATCTCGGCTCTGGTCTTGAATCTCTTCCCGTCTTGGAGGAAGTAGGTCCATTCAAGCCATCGAGCACGGGGAATCCGTCCCCGGCGTTTGTCACAGTCTCGCCCTTTTTTTCCTGTGAATTCTCCTTCGCTGCGCACGTCCAAGATTAGAGATGATCGACCTGTGCGAATCTCGTCGGCAGTAGCGAGGAGTTTTGAGGCGGGTCTGATTCGGAAGGTCTTCCGACCTGGTTTTACGGGTTTGGTTTCAACTGGGAGGTGAGATTTGCGCCAAGCACGGAATCCTCCTTCGAGAAGAGAGACTCTGTGTGCGCCTGCGTAATCGAGCATCCACCCAACTCTTGCAGCACGCATTCCGAAACCAGTTTCGTAGACAACTACCGTCTCTTTCCCTGCTAATCCCATGTTTCCAAGGGTCTCTCCGAGATCGTCCCGGAATTTCCGGAGGCCTTTCCGGTCAGTTCCGGGAACGAAGTAGTGGAACAGGTCTGCATGAATCGCCCCGGGGATGTGCGACTTGACGTAGGAGTTCCTTGTTCTGGTATCCAGAATTGCCAGGTTTTTCGAATGTCGATGGTCGTTTAACCAGTCTGTAGTGACGCTAACTTTCAGTGTCTTCGCTGTTCCTCGATTATTCCGGCTTTAAGATTTGGACTTCAACTGTTGCTAACTGTTTGAACTTTTGTGCGTCTTGCTCTGATCCAACTATTACCCCGTAGTGCATTGGTATTGCCAGTTTTGGCTCTACCATCTTCGCCGCCTGAGCTGCTTCCTCAGCCGTCATTACGTAGGTTCCGCTTACCGGGAGCAGGGCGATGTCGGCTTTGAGCCCCTTCATCTCCGGGATTGCGTCCGTGTCCCCCGCATGGTAAACTCTAACGCCTTTGATTCCGATGATGTAGCCTGCCTTTCCATCCTCTTTCGGATGGAAAACCTTTCCGGGCTCACGGAACTTGTTCAAGTTGTAGGCGGGCATGACGTCGATTGAAATGTCTCCCAGTTTGAGCTTGTCGCCAGGCTTCACAGCTTTTACCTCTTTGACTTTGAGACCGGACAGTTCTTTCTTGACAGCTGGGATCGTCACGACGGTCGTGTTTTCGTTGACGACTTTCTTAATGTCATCTATTGAGAGGTGGTCGTAGTGTTCATGAGTGATCAGTAGGATGTCGGCTCTCTCCGAGATTGGACGGATTTTGAAGGGGTCGATTATTACAGTCTTCCCATTCTTGATCCGGAAAGAGTCATGTCCTAGCCAGCTTATCTTTAGGCCCTGATATTCAAACAAAGACAGTACGATCTCGCCGATCATAAGCTTCTGAATAAAAGTCTTGCAAGAACAGTTCTGGCCTCCACATGTTCAAGAATACGCATAAATCGCTCCGAGACCCCTGAACTAGGAGTCGTCCATGCACGATGTGATAATCATCGGTTCCGGGTCCGCGGGATACACCGCGGCGATCTACGCTTGCAGAGCTGGACGAAAGACGCTGATCCTAGCTGGGTCAATTCCAGGGGGTCAACTGATGATTACTTCAGACGTTGAGAACTTCCCTGGATTCCCGGAAGGAGTGCTGGGACCTGAACTGATGGAGAAACTGCGTCGCCAAGCGGAGAAATTCGGGCCCGAGATTATCTACGATGACGTATCTTTCGTAGACTTCTCCTCTAGACCGTTCAAGGTCGTCGCTAGCGGAAAGTCTTACGAGGGCAAGAGTGTTATCATCGCCACCGGTGCAAACGCCAAGTGGCTTGGGCTCCCGTCGGAAACGAAATTTAGGGGTAGAGGAGTCTCCAGCTGCGCGACTTGTGATGGATTCTTCTTCAAAGGCAAGGACGTTGTGACGGTAGGGGGCGGAGATACGGCGATGGAGGAAGCCACGTTCCTCGCGAACATCACGAACAGCGTAACGGTCGTCCATCGAAGAGACGCGTTGCGAGCTAGCAAGATAATGCAAGAAAGAGCTACTGCGAATCCTAAGATCCATTTCGTATGGGATTCAGCCATCAAGGAAATTACCGGCGACGACAAAGTAACCGGCGTTCAACTCCACAATCTGAAAAGCGGAAAAGATAGCCATGTCAACGCTGAAGGAGTTTTCGTAGCAATAGGATACGAACCAAACACAGGGTTCCTGAAGGGCAAAGTCGAACTCGACTCTCAAGGATATGTCGTGACCAGAAAGGACACTGAGACAAGCGTCCCCGGAGTCTTCGCCGCGGGCGATGTGCGCGACCACAAATACAGACAAGCAGTCACCGCAGCAGCGGATGGGTGCATGGCGGCGATCGATGCAGACCGATTCTTGGCGGAGCACCACAAGAATTAGACTCGTTGTGACCAGTTGAAGTGCACGAAATGCGATCTACAACTTGACTTTGTGGGTCGATATATTGTTCGAGAGGACTTTGAAGCCGGAGCACCCGCACAGATTCGTGACATGGAAGTCTGGCAGTGCGACGTTTGCAAGACTTACTATGAAGCGAGCATGAGTGGTAAGCCTGTTCCGATAAGATTCATGCAAAGCCTTTTCAAACGACTAGAGTGAGATTCCTTCTAGCTCTACCTGCTGCCCGACATACTCTCGAGTTTTCATCTCAGCCTGTTTCAAGAGCTCTACCAGTCGTTTATTCACTGACTCTGTCATCGAGGCAGCAGATTTCATCCTCTCTTGAAGGTCTAATTCCTCTCGTCGCGTCTCTTCAATCTTCGACAGCAAACCTTTCCGTCGCTCGTACATGTCTTTACACTCAGCATTCCGAAGAAGGTCTCGTCTCCGCGCAAGCAGTCGCCTCCCTTTCTTCTGCTTCTCTGCCAAATGGGTCGTCCCGATTAACTGGTTCAACTGGACCGAGACTCTGCCAGTCTTCTTCGGCTTGAATTCCATCTTGCCGGAATCGATCGCCTTCTTCATGCTATCTAAGATCCTCGACAAGTATTCTCCGGTAGATTTGGAGAGGAAGCTCTTGTAGGGAGATTTAACGAATGCAGACAGGGCTTCTCGCTCATCCGATCCTAGGGGATACTCACCACGCTGAGACAGATCTGCAAGTCTGCGCAAGGGTCTCTGAAGGTGAGCTAGAGTCTCGGCGCGAAAGGCGCGACTCTCCTTACGAAGCTCTCTCTCGATGTCAAGGACTTCTCGAAGGTTAGGGTTTGTCTCTAGCTGGTCAACCTTAGAGGTCAGATCTGATTCGGAACGTCCCAGTCCTTCTAGGTCTTTCTTCACTCCATCCAACTCCCGAGCCTTTTCTTCCAGTTCCCTTCTGGTCGTGTTGATTGCTTCAACAATTCCTGTCATCGTTCTTGCCCTTTGGAGTTTTGAGCCCTCGCCTTCCAGAAATGAGGCGAGCCGTTCGCTGCTCTTCGCTATCCGATCCAGTGTTCCGCCGAATGATCGCATGTCAAGAATGTAAAAGCCGGAGAGTTCTCGGGCTGTGGAGTCTCGGAGGTCCCGAATCGACCTGCTCGCGACTGAAAGACCGTCCTTGACGATCTTTAAGGACTCCCAGCTGGTCTCCGATGGAATTACAATATCCCTGACCCGCGCCGCTGCTTCGTGGGCTCCATGCGCGATGACTCGTGCTGCCCTGTAGGACGCGGCGTCCTTTTTCGTCGCCATGTCCCTGTCGCCTTTCATGCCCAAATCCTCATAGAAACTCTGTGCCTCCCTAACGGCTCTCTTCGCTTCGTCGACGAGTTTAGCGGCCTTGGATCTAGTAGATCGTAGTTGGCCGTCTAATTCATCAGAAATCCAGGGCCCGTATTCCTCAATCGTCAGTCTCAATTTGACTTAACCGGAGGAGTCTACCTGATCTCCTCTCGTAGGTTAATGATTATCGTGTCTATAGTCTGCTCCGCCTTCTGCTTGCGGCGCACTAGGTCGGCGTTTAGAGATTCGTAGAGGTCTCTGGAGATCTTACCGCTGCGATACTGGTTTCGTAGATCATTGGCAGTCGTCTTTATGACGTTAAGTTCCACTTCAGCACGCTCGATCCGCTTTATCATGTCTGAATAGCGTCCTTGGGCGGCAGACAATTGGTCTTCGACAGGCACTAGCGTCCGGTCGATCTCGGTCATTCGACGGTCCAGCATTCGCCTGCGCTGCTTGTAATCATACCTATTCAGCGCGCCTCGCGCGAGGTCTTCCTCCATCTTGTCGGACTCAAGTCTCATGGACGATTTCTCGTCGTACAATTCCACGAACTTGGTGATGAGCTGAGATGGCGCGCCTGAAACTACTCCCTCAGGACCAGGCCTACTCAGAACTGCCAGGACGCCTGCAGCAAGGGCTGCCTCTACAAGGCCTACCCAGGTCAGTGGGCTTAGGCTAGCCCAGAACGGGTCCAATTGATAAGTCATTGAGAAGCCTAGGCTACTGATCGGAGTCACCGGGGAGGCTAGAAGAGAGATCTGGTTGCCGGAGATCTGAGGCACTTGTCCGGTGAGCGAGTTTAGTCTGAAGCCTGATGGTGTCACAATCTTTGTTTGAAGAGTCGGGGCATAGAACTGCACATCGTTGAACATGGCGAAGTTCATGGTGAAAATTCCCAGAGAATTGGTCGAGATGTAAGTGCTCGGCGAGAGGGTGTATGCTATCTTGGCTTTGAATGACTGGTTGAATTGCACCGAGCCGAAGCTGGGAGTAAACGTCACCGTACTCGTACCATCTGGATTCGAAGTAGGTGTGGAGGCCGTTTCAGGCTGGTCAATTTCAACTCCGAGGACATAGTTTTCGGTAATGCTCGACACTCCCTTTGGCACTTTGAACGCCACCGAGGAGAGAGTTGGACCCAAATTTGTGACGTTGTAGCTGTCCGTGACCTGCAGGGTGCCAGTCGGAAAGATCTGGATTAGTCTTCCGGCTGACACGGTCAGCACATTCTGAGTTGCGGATGAGGCAAAGGTGACCTGCCACACCGTCGCGTTGAATGCATTGATCGACGAGAGACTTGAGGTACAATTTGATGCGGAGCAAGTCACTGTCCGGTTCGCGGGGAACGGAATCTTCACAGATTGCCAGTCGCCTATCTTCATGGAAAGCGCGCTAGTCGCATTATAGGTTCCGTCGACAAGAGGGAATGGGCTGGCCTCGAAAGTAAAACTGTTCCCGCCGAGGCTATAGGTCAGAAGGCCTGAGTAGACTGTAGTAAGGTTGAAGCTGAATTTCCCTGTTTCCGCAGTCGGAAATGCAACGTCTAGTGACATGTAGTTTTGTCCCGCCGCAGCATATCCCGAGGGAATCGTCATCCTATTCCGAGAAACCTGTAGACTGATCCCTCCGGCGGAGGCCGTCGCCGTGCGAAGACTATTGCTGACATTTGCAGGAATCCCTACGGCGAGATGCGAAATCTGGGCATTCGGCACCGTAGTCAAGTTAACAATGTCACTGGCCACAGTAACTCCCCAGAGATTAGTCGAGATTGTTCGCTCTATTGTTACCGAGCAGGTGTTAGGTAAGCAACCGGAGACTGCATTCACTGGTATTGGCTGAAGAACCAGCAGGAATGCAAATAGTAGAAGTACAGCGAAGAGCGCTCTCATCAGTTGAGACCATTAGCCGAACTCGAATTTGGAGTGCGACGCTTGACTTCCCTACTTATTAGTTGCTCCGATTGTTGACGCCTTCTCAAGGTTTGCGGATGAAAAGCATACTGGTCACCGGAGCAGGCGGAAGTGCGGGCCACAATGTGTGTTGGAGTCTCAGAGTCAGTAGGGATGGACGCTCTCTTGTACTTACGGGCGGCGATGTAGATAGGACGAGTCTCGAACTAAACATGTGGTTGGATCACTCGTTCCATCTCCCCCTTGCTCATGACCGCGGATACGTTGCCGCGTTGAACAAAGTCATTGAAAATGAGAAGGTTGAGCTGCTAATGCCACAACCCGACCCGGAGGTTGAGAGAGTTTCAATTGAGCGTTCAAGAATCCGGGCACGGACATTTCTTCCAGACGGTGAAACGGTTTCTACATGTCTGGACAAATTCGCAGCACTATCCCGTTGGTACGAGTCAGGTCTCCGAAAAAGACCTATTCCCATCTCCCACGGTGATTCTTCCGTTATGCAGAAGCTCCGCCTGCTCGATTATCCGTGTTGGATTCGCGCTCGAGAAGGAGCAGGGGGCCTAATGAGTTGTAAGGCAACTCGGCCGAGCATCGCGGAACATTGGGTCAAGTTCCACTGGGATCAAGGAATCAAAGCGAACTTTGTCGCCGAAGAATATCTTCCGGGACGCGATTATTGCTTCATGTCTCTCTGGAATAACGGCGGCTTGGTCACTTCTATGATTCGCGAGAGGCTAAGCTGGGTCGGCCACCGTGTAGTGGGCGCAGGAGGCACATCGAAGCTCAACCGGGTTGTTCACTCGGACATAGTCAACGAGAAAGCAGTGGACGCGATAAGGGCTGTTTCCAAGAAACCTCACGGGATTTTCTGTGTCGACCTAAAAGAAGACGCGAAACATGTTCCTTGTCCGACTGAAATCAACTGTAGGTTCACAACCAATATTCACTACCTCTCGCTTGCTTCAATAAAACTTGGACATCCCGAATGGAATTTTCCGTGGCTCGCCGCGAGATTGGCGCTGGAAGAGGAGTTACCCGACTGCGCCAAGACCAATGCTCTACCAGATGATTTATGGTTTACCAAGAACACAGACATGGGCTTTACAATGGTTCGAGGTAACCATTGGAAGGCCGCAGAAGTCTTCTGAGTGCGGAACCTATTTTCCTCGTCGATGGAAATAGAGCCTTACCTGACGATCCCAAATGAAAAGCCATGACACCGACAGAACGAGGGCGATGAGCCCCTTTACTGCTGCGTCGAAATACAGGCCAAGGGATATGCTCGGGCTCACAAGATTTACTGGTGCAATGAATTTGGTCAGGACACCAAATCCAAAGAGCATGAGACCCCACTGCGTTACGAAAACGACTAGTTCGTAGCCGACTGCGCGTATGTTCATCGCGGAACTCCTGTCAGAAGAAGAGTAATCACTGCTAAGCTCGTTGAGGTTAAGAAGAGCATCCATATCGTGGATACGATTTCGTTCTCGGGCGCGGGACGACCTATGAGTAGCGTTCTGACCAAGGTCAGAGGAGCACGCGGATCTTCTGAATCAGCAAGCGTCCCGTCTGGCTGGAGCTTCGTCGGTTTCGAGGTTAATTCCCTATGTTCCGTGAAGCGTCGAATCCTTGAGAGGAAGAAAAAGGAATTCTGGATGTTGGGGAAGATTGCAACTATGCTTGCGATCTCGGTTTTTCCGAGAATAGCCAGTGCCCCTATAGATGCGCCAATCGATAATTGACCGACGTTCCCCGCAAATGCCCTTGCCGGAAAACGGTTGTAATATAGGAATCCCAGCAGGGAGAACATCAAGCTGGCATAGAGAAAGACAGGTGTAGAACCGGCTCCGACTAGCAGTGAGCCAATGAGTAGGCCTCCTGCAACTATCGATATCCCACCCGCCATCGAACCGTTGAGAGGGTCCAGCATGTTGACTGTGTTCGATGTCACAGAGACTGCGACTAGTATTGTTAGAGGATAGATTACTGGGAGATGGTAACCCCCGAACAAAGGGACATGCAGAGTTGACGTATAGACTTGACCTGGAAATGTTAGTCCCAGAACTAAGAAGGGCAAGCCGCAAAGAAGTGTGAGAAGAGGCTTGAAGATTCCTCTCATCTTGAGGCGATCATCGACGGCGCCTACCAATGCAGCAAGTCCAACCACGAGAGAATAAGCTAAGAGAGGTATCGAGCTTGATCCTCCCACCATCGCGTAGATTGCGGCGAAGAGCACGAGAGTGATCGGAACCGCGACTCCGACCATCTCAGGGATTTTCGGTCGGTTGAGTTTGTGGACGTCGATTCCAATTATTCCTCGTTTAGCATTCCAATACATGAAGAATCTGGTTAGAGCCAACGATACGGGGAATGAGCCTAGGGCGATTAGGATTGCAACAGTGTTCGCCCCAAGCGATGCCATGTCGGGAGCCAGCGGTAATATGGAGTATAAAGCAACAGTGTGCTGAAGGAAGGGTTATCAGTGGTTTTGAACCGGCGCACCGGAGGTAGTCTTGGCTCAAACCAGCCACCCGTTCATTCCTAACTCGAGCGATCAGCTTCGAACGAGCATGTTGAGGACGATTGGAATCGGCTCGCTCGACGAGCTCTATTCTGACATTCCGCGAGACGTCCGATTGAACCGACCGTTGAGGGTGGATGGTTTCGCTTCTGAACAGGAAGTCCGCTCAAACGTTGAACAACTTCTCAAGGAGAACAAGTCCGGTTCCGACTACAATTCGTTCCTTGGTGCGGGAATCTACAACCATTACATTCCAGCAGCGGTCAAAGCGATAGTCTCGAGAACAGAATTTCAGACGTCATACACACCTTACCAGGCGGAAATTTCGCAAGGTCTCTTACAATCGCTGTTTGAATTCGAATCCATGATCCGGGACTTGACCGCCGTAGACGCAGTAAACTCGTCTCTCTACGATGGATCGACGGCTCTCGGAGAGGCGGCCCGAATGGCGGTTCGGACGACAGGAAAATACAAGGTGATCGTTCCAAGAAATCTTCATCCCGATAAGCTTTCGGTACTTCGAAACTATACTGAGCCCGTTGGGATAAGAGTCGAAGCCTTCGGGTACGACGAGGAGACAGGGGGTCCGGACCTCGACGATCTCCAGTCAAGACTTGATCGTGAGACGGCGGCAGTCTACTGTGAAGTCCCTTCGTTTTTCGGAACGTTGGACGCAGATGTTGCGAGAATCCCTTCGCTGTGTCATGAGAAACGAGCTCTCTCGATCGTTGGGTTCGACCCGATTTCGCTCGGCGGACTCAAGCCACCGGGCGAATACGGTGCGGACATTGTTGTTGCGGAAGGGCAGTCTATTTCATCCGAGATGAATTTTGGAGGCCCGGGACTTGGAATAATTGGTTGCAGAGGAGAGAATCTTCTGCGGCAGATTCCAGGTCGACTCATTGGCATGACGACCACAATCAACGGTACGGACAAGGCGTTCAGTATGGTTCTTCAAACGAGAGAACAGCATATCCGTCGAGAGAGAGCCACTTCGAACATCTGCACGAACGAGGCTCTCCTTGGCATTGGAGCAGCCGCCTATCTTTCCCTCCTCGGACCCAAGGGATTACACGACTTGTTCGAATCGATCCTAGTGAAGACGAGGTATGCTATCAAGAGGCTCCAAGAAATACCGAAAGCCTCCGTCCCGAGGTTTGACGCACAGCATTACCAAGAGTTTGTCGTAACATTCAAACGGGCTCGAGGCTTCACTTCCAGGATTAATCGCAAACTCCTCTTAGCAGGGATGCATGGAGGTAAGAGCCTCGTCAAGGATTTCCCTGAACTTGGTGAAAGCTCTCTCCTCTGTGTGACAGAAATCAATTCGGGCGAAGCGATCGATCGATTCTCCGGTCTGATGACGAGGCTTCTGAGAGGTTAAGATCATGTATCATCAAGCCACTTGGGACGAGCCCCTTATTATTGAGAAATCCCAAAGCGGTAAGAGAGGCCACAGCCCGGCGGGACCTAGCGATATTGAGAGAAAGATAGCTGGGGACCTTGGGGACGCCGTCCCACGCGCTTTGCGAAGGAACGGTCTTCCGCCCCTCCCTGAAGTCTCTGAACCAGAAGTTATCAGACACTTTATTCGACTTTCTCAAGAAAACTATTCTCCGGATCTGGGCATCTACCCCTTGGGTAGTTGTACGATGAAGTACAATCCAAAGTCGGCGGAGTTAGCGGTCCAGACTCACAAGCTGGAGAAGCTTCATCCTGAACAGGACGAGTCGACCGTCCAGGGAATGCTCGCGATCCTCTATCGTTTGGACAGAATCCTGGCAGAGATCACGGGGATGAGCCGTATGTCCCTACAGCCCGCTGCTGGTGCTCACGGGGAGTACTTGGGCTGTCTCATCATTCGGTCCTATCACGGGGCAAGAGGGGAATTAGAAAAGAGAACGGAGATGATCGTGCCAGACTCGTCCCACGGCACCAACCCTGCTAGTGCAGCGATGGCCGGGTTCAAGGTGGTCGTTGTTCCATCGAACTCGGAAGGAATGGTTGACCTCGACCAACTGAGGAAGTTAGCAAGTCCGCACACGGCAGGACTGATGATCACGAATCCTAACACGCTAGGAATCTTCGAAAAGAACATTCTCGAAATTGCGAAGATCGTACACCAGGCCGGTGGGTTGCTGTATTACGACGGAGCGAACTTCAACCCGTTGCTCGGAAAGGTCCGACCCGGCGACATGGGCTTTGACATTGTCCATCTGAATCTTCACAAGACTTTCGCGACTCCCCACGGTGGTGGGGGCCCTGGTGCGGGTCCCGTGGGCGTGACGAAAGAGCTAGAACGCTATTTGCCTGTTCCTCTAATCGGATTTGATGGAGAGAAGTATTTCTACGATTACAATGTTCCAAATACAATCGGAAAGATCAGAGCGTTCCACGGCAACATTGGGATTCTCGTCCGCGCTTATGCCTACATCATGAGCTTGGGAGCCGACGGACTGAAGATGGTGGCTGAAACTGCTGTTCTCAACACGAACTACATCCTGTCTCGAATTCTGGCGAGCGGCACGTACGACCTTCCCTTCGCCCGAGCTAGGAAGCATGAGTTTGTTCTCAGTGCAAAGAAGCTCTACGATTCGACGGGGGTCAGGGCAATGGACCTTGCCAAGCGAATGCTGGACAAGGGCGTCCACGCTCCGACGACATATTTTCCCCAGATTGTGGACGAGGCTTTGATGGTGGAAGTTCCAGAGACCGAGAGTCTTGCTGATCTGGATCAACTAGTTGAGGCCCTTCTCGGAGTGTATCGTGAAGCTCAGACCAACCCAGAACTAGTGAAAGACGCGCCGCATTATGCATCTGTCAGGCGCATAGACGATGTGAAGGCATCGCATCCGAAGACTCTGACACTGCACTGGAACAATCCCTCGGCACCGAAGAATCGCGAAATTTCGAACGAAGAGATGTCTCAACAAGAATCAAAGTCAGCATTGACATCTCCGCCTAGCAGATGATGAACGCGCGAGTCTGCGCTATGGACACGCCGGTGCTTCGTGAGACCCCACTATTTTATATATGGATATGAGTTTGGGAGCTATTTCGTATTCATATCGTAATACCTCTGCTTGGGATTTGTATATATTAGAACAAGTAGTTTCACTCCCTTACCTTGTCTATTGAGGAAATAGTCTCTCATCAACCAATATCATCTCACGGCTCACAAGTAGCTATTGTTGGAGTAGGTGGAGCTGGCAACAACCTTCTGAGCCAGGCAATCGATGGAGGAATCAG
>WNGN01000852.1_pt1 | contig 19460 bp, 13 predicted proteins | sample 5400561 | NCBI WGS metagenome assembly WNGN01 (sample SAMN13153379, study PRJNA577476) | soil metagenome | isolation source: 115 cm soil or saprolite under Garry oak tree replicate 2 | place: USA:California | collected 2016-06-15
GATGATCCCGCCGTTCGTCGCCTGCATGGTGCTGGTGGCGATGCTGTCCTACCTCGGGCTCCATGTGATCGCGCGGGAGGTCATCTTCGTCGACTTGTCACTGGCGCAGATGGCGGCGCTCGGCGGCCTGTCGGCGCTGCTGATTCACGTGGAAGCCGATTCGACCTGGGCCTACGTCTTCGCCCTGTTCGCCACCGCGGTCGGGGCCTTGCTGTTCGCGCTCACGCGCACATCGTCCCGGGAAGGCCGGCGCGTGCCGCAGGAGGCGTTCATCGGAATCGTGTACGTGGTCGCGTCGGCGGCGGCGGTCCTCGTCGCCAATAAGGTGCCGGGCGGCGGTGAAGCGATCGAGAAGACCCTCACCGGGAGCATCCTGTGGGTCACGTTCCAGCCCACGATCATCAAGCTGGCCGCGGTGTACGCAGCGCTCGGCCTGTTCCACTTTGCCCTCCGCCACCGCTTCCTGACGATCTCGTTCCACCCGGAGGAAGCCGAGCGCCTGGGATGGAGGATCAAGTGGTGGGACTTTCTTTTCTACCTGTCGTTCGGCGTCGTGATCACGCTCGCGGTACCGGTCGCGGGTGTCCTGATGGTGTTCAGCTTCCTCGTCGTCCCGGCCGTGATCGCCTTTCTGTTCACGCGTGACATGAAACGCCTCGCCTACATCTCGTGGGGCTCGGGCGCCCTTGCATCGGTCCTCGGTCTCTGGCTCTCGCTCGCCGGGGACCTCCCGACCGGCCCGTTGATCGTGTGCATGTACGGCATCGTGCTGGTGGGCGCGATCGTGCTGCGGAAACTGATGCATGCACGGGCCTGAACGGGGGGTCGACGTCGGAGCCTGAGAAACGTCACGGGATACGAGACGGAGGTCGGGATGAAGCATCGCACGGCGGCACGAATCGTCATCTGGGCGCTCCTCGCAACGGCTGCGTGCAGCCACGACAGCACCGGCCCGAGCGCACCGCCGACGTGCAGCTCCGCGGTGGCATCGCAGCTCACGCTCGCGGTAGGCGCATACGTGTCGATCGATCCGGCATCCGACGGCGGATGCGTCACGTTCGCGGCCAACGCGTCCACCACGGACTCCGCCGAATACCTGGTGGTGGCGCAATCCGCGGCTGGCACGTTCGGCCAGTCGTCGCCGTTCCAGCTCCGGACCGCGACCTTGGCGGCCACGGCTATGCTGGCGCAGCGCCTGGCGGAGCCTGCGTCGCCGCGCGCCACCGCGACACGGTTCGACGGCATGCTCCGGGTCCTGGGACACACCCGATCGTTCGCCGCAGCGACGGCGATGCGATCGGCTCCTGCGGCCGCCGCCCAGCGGGCGCTGGTCGCCCCTGCCCCACCCGTCGTGGGGAGCGTTCGCACCTTCGCCGTTTGCGCCTCGCTCGACTGCACCACGTTCAAGAACGTGAGCGCGCGCGCGCGAGCCGTGGGGGCGCACGTGGCCATCTACATCGACACCCTAGCGCCGGCGGGGGGGCTCGATTCGGTCCATCTCGACACGTTGAGGCAGGTGTTCGATACGCTCCTCTATCCGCTCGACTCCACCACGTTCGGCGCGGTAACGGATCTCGACACAAATGGCGTCGTCATCGCCCTGATGACTCCGGTCGTGAATGCCCTGGTGACGAAGACCGCCTGCACCAGCTCTGGCTTTATCGCGGGGTTCTTCTACCCGGGAGACCTGGATCTGTCGGCCCCTCTCAGCAGTTCCAATCACGGCGAGATCTTCTACTCGATCGTCGCCGATCCGACCGCGACCCTCAGCTGCGCGCACACGAGCGGCGAGGTGGACAGCATCGCCCCCGGTACCTTCGTCCACGAGTTGCAGCACATGATCAACTTCGCCGAGCACATCCTGAGAGGGACGACGACCGAAGAGGGTTGGCTGGACGAAGGGCTATCCAAGTACGCCGAGGAGCTGGCCGGCCGAAAGTACCTGGCACTCACGCCCCCGGACAACGGCACGTTCTCGCTGTACGCGTTCAACGACGTGGACGACGCCTATAAGTACCTGAGCGCCACCGGCGCTTCCCCGCTGCTGATCGAGTTCGACCAGGGCACCCTGGCGGAGGTGGGCGCGAGCTGGCTGTTCACGCGATATTTGGTGGATCAGTACGGGGCGGCCTTGCCCGGCAGGCTCGTCCAAACCACCTTGGCGGGGTCCGCCAATGTCGCCGCCCAGACCGGGCACAGCTTCGACACGACCGTCACCCGCTGGGCGCTTTCCAACTGGGTGTCCGACCTGCCGGGGTTCGCCACGCCGCCCGAGCTGAGCGACACGTCCTGGCACTTCCGCACGCGGACGTTCGCGTCGCTGTATCAGCAGGACTCCACGCGGTTCCCACACCCCTACCCGCTCGTCCCGACCGCCAGCGCAGGAAGCGCGCTGAGCCTCACCGGAACGCTGCGGTCGGGCTCGGGCGTGTACGCGCGGGCGCTCCAGGGCCCTGGGGCGCCCGCGTTCACGCTGTTCTTCAATGGCAGCGGGAGCGGGGCTCTCCCGGCTGCGGTCGTGCCCCGGCTCAGCGTGATCCGGATCCGCTGAAGCGGGAGGGCCGCCGTCTGCTTGACAGCGGCGCCCGGCACGGATAGCATAACTCCTTCACAAAAAAGGACTTGTGTCCTCGATGTCGATCCGCCGCCAGGAGGCCCTCGATTACCATTCGCAGGGCCGGCCGGGCAAGATCCAGGTCTCGCCGACCAAGCCCTTCAAGAACCAGCGCGACCTGTCGCTCGCCTACACGCCGGGCGTGGCGGAGCCGTGCCGCGAAATCGCCGCCCACCCCGACGACGCCTACAGCTACACCGCCAAGGGAAACCTCGTGGCCGTGGTCACCAACGGCACCGCGGTGCTCGGGCTCGGTAACATCGGAGCGCTCGCCGGCAAGCCGGTGATGGAAGGCAAGGGGATCCTGTTCAAGGCGTTCGCCGACATCGACGTGTTCGACCTCGAGGTCGGCTCCGACGATCCGCGCGACCTGGTGCGCTTCTGCCAGCTGCTCGAGCCCACTGTGGGCGGGATCAATCTCGAAGACATCCGCTCTCCCGACTGCTTCTACGTGGAACAGGCGCTGCGCGAGCAGCTGTCCATTCCCGTGTTTCACGACGATCAGCACGGCACGGCGATCATCACGGGGGCGGCGCTGCTGAACGCCCTCGAGATCGTGCAGAAGGACATCCGTAAGGTGCGCGTGGTGTTCGCCGGCGCCGGCGCCGCCGCGGTCGCCTCAGCCAAGCACTACGTGCGGCTGGGCGTGCCGCGAGACCAGATCACGCTGTGCGACGAGCGGGGCGTGCTGCACGCCGACCGCGACGACCTGGACGAGTACCGGCGTCGCTTCGCCGTGCGGGGCAAGGCCCGGACCCTGGCCGAAGCGCTCGAGCACGCCGATGTGTTCGTGGGCCTGTCGGTGGGGGGGATCGTCAGCGGCGAGATGCTCAAGGCGATGGCGCCCCGGCCGATCGTGTTCGCGCTCGCGAACCCCGATCCTGAGATCAGCCCGGAGGAGGCGCGGCGGGCGCGCAGCGACGCCATCATCGCGACCGGCCGGTCCGACTACCCGAACCAGGTGAACAACGTGCTGGGCTTCCCGTTCATTTTTCGGGGCGCGCTCGACGTGCGGGCCCGAAAGATCAACGAGGAGATGGAGATGGCCGCGACCCGCGCGCTCGCCGCCCTCGCCAAGGAGGAGGTCCCCGAGGCGGTGATGCGCGCCTACGGCGTCGAGCGGCTGCGGTTCGGTGCCGACTACCTGATCCCCAAACCGTTCGATCCGCGGGTGCTCTTGTGGGTGGCGCCGGCGGTGGCGTGGGCGGCCGTGGGCTCCGGGGTGGCGGGTCGCGTGATCGACGTGGACGAGTACCGCGCCGAGCTGGACGCGCGCCTCGGGCGTGCGCGCGAGGTGATGCGCGGCCTGTCGGGACGGGCGCAGCAGTCCCCCCAGCGCATCGTGTTCCCCGAAGGGGACGACCCGCGCATCCTCAAGGCCGCGCGCATCCTCGCCGACGACGGCATCGCGGAGCCGATCCTGCTGGGCGACCCGGACGCGATCCGCCGCCAGGCCGACGACGCGGACGTGACGCTCGAGGAGATCACGCTCGCGAATCCGCGCGCCAGCACCCATCTCGACGGCTTCGCGCAGGAGCTGTGGGAGCGGCGCCGCCGCAAGGGGATCACGCTGCGCGAAGCTCGCGACCGGGTGCGCGACCCGATGTACCACGCGCTGCTGATGCTGCGCGCCGGCCAGGCCGACGCCGTGGTGGCGGGGGTGGACATGTACTATCCCGATGCGATGCGTCCGGCGCTCGAGGTCATCGGGGCGGAGCCGGGTCGCCGCCACGTCAGCGGCATTTACATGATGGTGCTGCCGCAGCAGACGTTCTTCTTCGCCGATTGCACCGTGAACATCGATCCCGACGCCGAAACGCTGGCGGAGATCGCCTCGGCGACCGCGCAATTCGTGCAGCGCCTGGGCATCGAGCCGCGGGTCGCGCTGCTCTCGTTCTCGAACTTCGGCTCGGTGCGCCACCCGGCCGCCGACAAGGTGCAGCGGGCCGTCGCCCTGCTGCACGAGCGCGAGCCCACCCTCCAGGCGGACGGAGAGGTGCAGGCGGACACGGCCGTGGTGGAACGGATCTTGATGAAGACGTACCCGTTCTCCAAGCTCAAGGGTACGGCGAACGTGCTGATTTTCCCCAACCTGGACGCCGCGAACATCAGCTACAAGCTGCTCGACCGCATCGGCGGGGCCGACGCGATCGGGCCGATCCTCGTGGGGATGGCCCAGCCCGTCCACGTGCTGCAACGGGGCTCCGACGTGAACGACATCGTCAACATGGCGGTGATCGCCGCGGTGGACGCGCAAGAGCACGGCCGGCGACCGCAGACCGGGCCTCCCTCCAGCCCATGACCGCCCGCGCCACGCGCCCGGCCGAAGGGAAGCGCGCTTCCGCCCTGGAAGCGGCGGGGCTCGTACCGCAGCGCCCCGTGCACTGGAACCTCGGGCCGCCCGAGCTCTACGAGCACGCGGCGCGACGCGGCGAGGGCGTCATCGTCGAGGGCGGCGCGTTCTGTGCGGTGACCGCTCCGCACACGGGCCGCAGTCCCAACGACAAGTTCATCGTGCGCGAGGCCTCCACCGGCGACGACATCGCGTGGGGTCGGGTGAACCAGCCGCTCGCGCCGGAGCACTACGAGCGCCTCAAGGCCCTCACGCTCGCGCACCTCGCCGCGCAGGAGCTGTTCGTCCGCGACCTGTTCGCGGGCGCGGACCCGAATCACCGCTTCGGCATCCGCTTCGTCACGCCGAACGCGTGGTGCGCCCTGTTCGTGTACAACATGTTCCTCCGTCCCACCCCGTCCGATCTCACGTCCTTCGCTCCCGCCTGGACGGTGCTGCACGCTCCGGAGCTGCACGCCGACCCGGCGCTGCACGGCACCCAGTCCGGCACGTTCATCGTGGTCCACTTCGCGCAGCGGACGATCCTGATCGGCGGCACGCGGTACGCCGGCGAGCTGAAGAAATCGGTCTTCACCATCCTCAATTATTTGCTGCCGAAGCGTGGCGTCCTGTCGATGCACTGCTCCGCCAACCTGGGCCGCACCGGCGACGCCGCCTTGTTCTTCGGCCTCTCGGGCACCGGCAAGACCACCCTGTCGGCCGATGCGGAGCGCGCGCTGATCGGGGACGACGAGCACGGCTGGTCGGATCTGGGCGTGTTCAACTTCGAGGGGGGATGCTACGCCAAGGTCATCCGGCTCTCGCGCGAGGGCGAGCCCGAGATCTTCGCCGCCACCCGGATGTTCGGGACGGTGCTCGAAAACGTGGTGGTGGACCCCGTGACGCGCGCCGTCGATCTCGACTCAGCGGAGATCACCGAGAACACACGCGCCTCGTACCCGATTCACTACGTGCCGAACCACGTCCCCGGCGGCATGGGGGGGCATCCGTCGCACATCGTGTTCCTCACGTGCGACGCCTACGGCGTCCTGCCCCCGCTGGCCCGGCTGTCCCCGGCGCAGGCGATGTACCATTTCCTCTCGGGCTATACGGCCAAGGTGGCGGGGACGGAGCGCGGCGTCACGGAGCCCAAGGCGACCTTCTCCACCTGCTTCGGCGCCCCGTTTCTGCCCCTCGCTCCCAACGTGTACGCCTCGCTCTTGGGGGAGAAGATCGCGCAGCACGGGGTGCAGTGCTGGCTCGTCAACACGGGCTGGAGCGGCGGGCCTTACGGGATGGGCGAGCGGATCCGCCTGGGCCTGACGCGCGCCATGGTGCGCGCCGCGCTCGCCGGCACGCTGGACCGCACTCCCACCGCCCCCGAGCCGGTGTTCGGACTCGAGGTGCCGCTCACGGTGCCTGGGGTCCCGGACGCGCTGCTCTTGCCCCGCGGCACGTGGAGCGACCCGGCGGCGTACGACGCGCAGGCGGCGCGACTGGCGCAGATGTTCCGTCAGAACTTCGAGCAGTTCCGCGATCACGTGCACGCCGCCGTGCGAGAGGCGGGCCCGGCGCGTTGACGCGGTTCGAGGTCGTCCGCGACCCGCTCTGGAACAACATCCGGCTCGACCCCGAAGCGCTCGCCGTGGTCGACACCCCCGCCGTGCAACGGCTGCGCTACGTGCGGCAGCTGGGCCATGCGTTCCTGGTGTACCCCGGCGCGACGCACAGCCGCTTCGAGCACGCGCTGGGCGCATATCACCTCGCCCGCCGCGTGCTCGATACCCTGGAGGACGCGGGGGACGTGCGGCCGGACCCCGCCGAGCGGGCGCGCCTGAAGCTGGCCGCGCTGCTGCACGACATCGGTCATTACCCTTTCTCCCACGCACTCGAGGAGGCGGGCCTGCCGCGTCACGAGGCGCTCGCCGCCCGCCACCTGACGAGCGGCGCGCTCGCCGACCGGCTCACCGAGCTCGGGACCCCCGCCGAGCGGCTGTTGCCCCTGATCCGCGGTGAGGCGCGCGGCCCCCTCGTGGGTCTGGTGGCCGGCTCGCTCGACGTGGACAAGCTCGATTACCTGTCCCGCGATGCGTGGATGTGCGGGGTGCCGTACGGCGTGATCGACGTGGACCGGCTGCTCGCGGCGCTCACCGTGGCCGCGGGACCGGACGGGCGCCCGACGCTGGCGCTCCACGAGAAGGGGCTCGCGGCGCTCGAGTCGCTGCTGTTCGCCAAGTACCAGATGTACCGCAACGTCTACTGGCACCACGCGGTCCGCAGCGCGACGGGCATGTTCAAGCGGCTGGTGCGGTGCGCCATCGCAGGCCGGCGCCTCTCCCCCGACGCCGTGGCGCTCGCCACGGACGACGGCCTGATCCACGAGCTGATGGGCGACGACCCGACCGGGTTGGCGCGGGCGCTGCGCGAGCGCCGCCTCGCGAAGCGCGCGCTCGACCTCCCGGCGACGGACCTCCCGGCCGCCACGCCCGCCTGGCCCTCCGACGATCCGGACCTGCTGGAGCGGGTGGAGGATCGGCTGGCGCGCGAAGTCGGCCTCGCGCCGGGCGAGCTGTTCCTCGATTTCCCGGCCAAGCCGGACATGCTGGCGCTCGACCTGCCGCTCGTGAAGCGGGACGGCGCCGTGACCCAGCTCGGAGGGGCCGACGCGGGCGCACATCTGGGACTGCCGCGCGTCGCGGGCGAGTTGTACCGCTCAGCGCGGCGGCTGCGGGTGTTCGTGATCGGGGCGGCGACGGTGCCGGCGAAGGGTATCGTGGAACTGGTGATGACGCCGCGGGAGGAGATGGCGGCACGACTCGAGGAGGGGCGCCCGCTACTGACCGCCTAGCAGGCCTAGCGCGATCGTCCCCCGGGGTTCGTCACCTGCCCACCATCGCCCCCCCCGCTCCCTCTCCCGCTCGCATCGACCGCGTCCACCCGCACCACGATCGCGGTGATGTTGTCGAGCCCGCCGTGGCGGTTGGCTTCGCCGATCAGCTCGTCCACCTGCTCCTCGGGCATCCGCTTACCGCCCAGCAGCTCCGCCAGCTGGGGATCGTCCAGCATCCCGGTGAGTCCGTCGGAGGCGAGCAGGAACAGATCGCTCGGCTTCACCGTGCCGAGGTACACGTCGGGCATCACGTCGCTGTTCGCGCCCACGCAGCGGGTAATGACGTTGGAGTAGGGGTGTGAGCGCGCCTGCTCGGGCGTGAGATAGCCCGCGTCCACCTGCTCCTGCACATACGAATGATCCTTCGTCAGCTGCACCAGCTTGTCGTCCCGGTACAGGTAGGCGCGGCTGTCCCCCACCTGCCCGATCAGGAAGCGGCTGCCGTACAGCACCAGCGCGGTCACGGTGGTCCCCATGCCGCGCTTGTCGTGCTCGGTGAGGGTGCGCTGGAAGATGGCGCCGTTCGCCGCCCGGATCGCCGTTCGCATGCGGTCGGCTACCTGGTCGTCGGCGAGCCCCTTGAGGGATCCGAGCTCCCGCGCGACGAAGCGCACCGCCATTTCGCTCGCCACCTCGCCCGCGGCGTGCCCCCCCATCCCGTCCGCGACCACGAAGATCCCCCGGTCCGGGACGACGATGAAGTTGTCCTCGTTCCCCGACCGGATGATGCCGACGTCTGTCCGACCTGCGCAGGTGATATGCACGGGACTCCGCTAGGCCAGCAACCGGTACAGGAGCACGACCGCGGCGGCGCCACCGATCACGAAGACCGCCGCACTCGAGCCACAGCCCTTCCCCTTCTTGGGTGGCGGCGGCTGCTGGCCCACGGGCCGTCGGGGAGCAGGCTTCGTGCCGGGGCGGGCGGGGCCGGGCGGCTGCACGCCCGAGGCCGGGCGCACCGGCGCGGCCGGGCCGGCCGGACCGGCCGGGCCGGCCGGGCCGGCCGGGGCGTGAGGCGGCGCGGAGCGGGCGGGGGAGGCCGGGGGAGCCGGGGCTGAGGGAGGAGCGGCGGAAGCGGGAGGGCCAGGGGGAGCCGACGAGTGGGGTGTCCGCAGCACCTGGGTGCCGCCCCCCTTCAAGACACCCTGCTTCTCGTCCGCCGGCTCGAACAGGAGCTGCACGTCCCCCAACCGCACGATGGCCCCGGGCCCGAGCGGCGCCTCGCCTCTGACGCGCTCTCCTTCGACGAACGTGCCGTTGGTCGAGTCCAGGTCCACGAGCATCCACACGCCCTCGCGGCGCTGCAGCTTGGCGTGGCTGGTGGAGATCGACGGGTCCGGAAGCACGATATCGTTGTAGTCGGCGCGCCCCAGGTTTACCACCGGCGTCTTCACCGGGAGGCGCCGGCCCATGAGGCCGCCGCTGCGCACCAGGAAGCTCGCGAACGCCGCGCCCGAGGGCCGTGCCGGCGCCGCGGCGTCCATCCCGTGCATCGTGTGCTTCAACTGCTCCGGGCTGACACCCGACGCGGCCGACGGCGGCGAACTGGCAGTGAGCGGAGCCGCCTCCGCGTAGAACCGGAACTGCTCTTCCCCTATGCGAATCACGTCGGTCCGGGCGAGGATGCGCTGGCCCTGGACCTGTTCTTCGTTCACGAACGTGCCGTTGGTGCTCGAGTCCACCACCAGATAGCCCCGGGGCGTGTGCACGATCTCCGCGTGGCGGCGGGACACATCCTTCCCCGCAACCACCACGTCGCATCCGGCTTCCCGCCCGAACACCAGCGACGTGCCGGTGATCACGTACTCGCGCCCGTCCGTGAGGCTCACGACGCGGCCACCGGACGTCCCGATCGCCGCGGCCTTGGCGCCGGGTTGCGGCTGCACCGCCCCCCCTGCCCCCCCGCTCGCCGGGCCCACTGCCCCTGCCCCCGCCCCCTGGGGCAGGCTCAAGGCCTGCACAAACTGCGTGCTCCCGGAGCGGCGCTCGTCCACGAACGTGAGCTCGTGATCGCCGACCTCGACTTTGTCCCCGTGCAATAGCGGTGTCGGCTCGGCACCAAGGCGCACGCCGTTGATGAGCACGTCGGCCGCCGGCGTGGCCTTGCGGATTATCACCTGGCCGTCGGCCTGGCCCTGGAGCACGGCATGTCGGGGCAAGACACCGGCCCCCGAGAGGGGGATGGCGCAGCCGGCATCACTGCCGAGCACCACCTCACCTACCGGGATCGTGAACTTGTTGCCACCGAGTTCAAGCAGCGACATCTGAAGCGTCCAAGAGAGTCCGAAACAGGCCGCGCCGCAAGTTACGCCCGGCCGCGTAACCGCGCAAGGAAACACAGGTTACGCCCACGAGCCTCAGGGCTCCGGCCCACCCGCGATCACCGCCTCCTCGCGCCCGACGAGGCCACGCTTGATCCAGTGCCAAAACAGGAGCGATCCCACGATCACCGTCGCATAACTGTTGATGAAGCGCCAGACGAGGGTGTAGGTCGGCAGCTCGGGAGGGTGCACGTAGATCTGCATCACGGCTGCCGACAACAGCTCGGCCAGCCCCGACGAACCCGGCGTGGGGGCGAAGTAGAGCAGAAACGTGATGAAGGTTTGCAGCAGCAGGATGTCGACGAAGTTGGTGTGCAGGCCGAGGGTGCGCAGGGCGACATAACCGGCGAGCAGCTTGTTGGCGTGTGACGGCCCGGACAGGAGGACAGCCCAGAACAGCGCGAGCCACCCGCGCGGGCTCCCGAACGCCACCAGGCACTCGTGTGCCCGGTCGATCCCTTCCCGCAGCTGCTCGATTCGCGCCGCCACCCGGCCGCTCTTGTGCTCGGCACGTGTCGCCAGCCAGTGGACCGCGTCGCGCAGCCACACGGGGAAGATGATCGCGACGAGCATGAGGACGCCGAGGATGCCGAAGATGGTGAGGCTGGTGCGAAACAAATCGTAGTAGGTGATCCCGAGCACCACGTTGTGCTCCGCCAGCGAGCGTCCGGCGCCCATGTAGATGGCGAGCGGTCCCGCGAGCGCGAAGAATGCGACGGTCGCCACGAAGGTCATGAACGTGGAGGTCATCGCCTCGGGCAGGCGGACGCCGGCGCGACGCATCACCCACATCATGGTGGGGCCGGCGCCGGTCTGAAACGGCGTGAGGTACGCGGCCCAGGCGCTCATGCCGCCGGCGATCACCATGTCGCGCCAGCGCACGCCGGGATGCACGTGCCGCGCCACGACCCACAGCCGCGTGCCGCCGCCGAACCAGTCCATCGAAGCAAGTGCCAGACCGATGATGAGCCAGACCAGATGGAGGTGCGTGAGGCCGCCGAGAAACGCTTCGAGATCTTGGCCGAAGAAGACGAGGACGACGATGACACCGAGGCAGGAGATGACGGCGAACAGCTCGAGGCCGCGCCGCAGCAGCCGCGGGGTGAGGGCGAGGGGCATGTGGGGGCGAAACTACGGGGGCTAGGGACTGGGGGCTAGGGACTCGGGAAAACGGCCATATTCACCTGGCCCCAAGCCCTCAACCCCTGGCCCCTGTTAGTTTACAGGGTTATGCCATCGTCCCCCGACCGCGTGATCATCCGCAACGCGCGGCAGCACAATCTCAAGGGGATCACCGTGGAGCTGCCGCGGCGCGCGCTCACGGTGGTGACCGGCCCCTCGGGGTCGGGCAAGAGCACACTGGCGTTCGACACGCTGTATGCCGAAGGGCAGCGGCGCTACATCGAGTCCCTCTCGACGTACGCCAAGCAGTTCCTGGAGCGGATGCCCAAGCCGCTGGTGGACGCGGTGGAGGGGATCTCGCCGGCGGTCGCGATCGAGCAGAAGAACCCCACCACCAGCAGCCGGTCGACGGTCGGGACGGCCACCGAGATCTACGACTTCCTGCGCCTGTTGTGGGCGCGGATCGGGACGCCGTACTGCGTGAAGTGCGGCCAGGAAGTGAAGGTGGACACGGTGCAGGAGGTGGTGGACGCATTGAACGCGGAAGTCGGAACGCGGAAGTCGGAACAGGAAGACAACGGGGACAGTTCCGCGTTCCGCGTTCCGCGTTCCGACTTGATCATCACGTTTCCCCTTCCCTCCAGCGCTCACCGGCCCGACGTGGACGTGGCCGCCCAGCTGCGCGCGGCCGGGTTCGTGCGCGCCCAGCTGGACGGCGCCATGGTCCGCCTCGATCAGGCCGACGCCGAGGAGCGGGTGCGGCAGGCGGAGGACGTCCTGGTCGTGGTCGACCGTCTGGCCGTGTCCGAGCCGAACCGGGGCCGCCTGACGGACGCGGTCGCGACGGCCTTCAGCGAGGGGGAAGGCGTCGCGGTGGCGCTCGAGAACGGCGACCGCCGGCGTTTCTCCGCGCACCCGACGTGCTCCAATTGCGGCACCGCGGCTCCGGCGCTCACCCCGATCCTGTTCTCCTTCAACAATCCGCGCGGGGCGTGCCCCGGTTGTAACGGCTTCGGCGCGGTGCTCGAGTACGACGAGTCGCTCATCGTGCCCGACGCGCGCAAAAGCCTCGCGGGCGGCGCGCTCGACCCCTGGACCAAGCCGCGCTACGAGGGCCGCCGCCGCATCCTGCGCGAGGCCGCGCGCGTGAAGGGGATCCCGCTCGACACAGCGTGGCGCGATCTGAGCGGCGACGCCCGGCACTTCCTGCTGCACGGCGCGCGTGGGCGATTCCTCGGGATGTTCCCCTTCCTCGAGCGCCTCGAGGCGAAACGCTACAAGCAATACATCCGGGTGTTCCTGCGGCAGTACCAGCTCGCCAAGACCTGCCCCGCTTGCGGCGGGGCGCGGCTCAAGCCGGAAGCGCTGGCGGTGCGCGTGGGCGGCAAGACCGTGGCGGAGGTGTCCGCGCTCACGGCCGGGGCGTTGCGCGACTGGATCGCCGGCCTCGCGCTCACCGATTTCCAGCGCGCCGTCGCCGTCCACATCCTGGCCGAGCTGGGCGCGCGCGTCTCGTTCGTGAACGACGTGGGCCTGGGATATCTCACCCTCGACCGGCTCACCCGCACGCTCTCGGGCGGCGAGGCGCAGCGCATCGCGCTCTCCAACGCCCTCGGCGCCCACCTGGTCGATACCCTGTACGTGCTGGACGAGCCGACGATCGGTCTCCACCCGGCGGACACGGGCCGGCTGCTCGGCCTGTTGCGCCGGCTCGCGGACGCGGGCAACACGGTCGTGGTGGTGGAGCACGACCCGGCGGCGATGCGCGCCGCCGACTGGATGGTGGAGCTCGGGCCCGGGAGCGGCGAAGCGGGCGGCGGACTCGTCTACCAGGGGCCGGCGGCGGGTGTGCGCGACGCGGGCACGCTCACCGGCCAATACCTGTCCGGCGAGAAGCGCATCGGCGTGCCGTCGGCGCGACGGCCGGCCTGCCGCTGGCTCACACTGCGTGGCGCCCGGCTGCACAACCTCGAGAATGTGGACGCCCGGATTCCCCTGGGCACGCTCACCGCGGTCACGGGCGTGTCCGGATCCGGCAAGTCCACGCTCGTGCACGACGTGCTGTACCGCCAGCTGGCGGCCCGGCTGACGGGCGTACACGGCGCCAAGCAGCATCTCGGCGAGCCGGTCGGCGCGGTGCGCGCGCTGGAGGGGTGGGAAGCGGTCAGCGACGTGGTGCTCGTCGACCAGGCCCCGATCGGACGCACGCCACGGTCCAACCCGGTCACCTACATCAAGGCATTCGACGAGCTGCGCGCCCTGTTCGCCGCCGAGCCGCTGGCGCGCGCCCGCCGCTTCACGCCCAGCACGTTCTCGTTCAACGTGGCCGGCGGGCGCTGCGAGGCGTGCGAGGGCGCGGGCCACGTGCTGATCGAGATGGTGTTCCTCGCCAATGTGTTCGTGCCGTGCGACGTGTGCGGGGGGAAACGCTTCAAGAAGGAGACTCTGGAGGTCAAGGTCGGCGGCCGCTCGATCCACGAGGTGCTCGAATGGACCGTGGACCAGGCGCTCGCCCGGTTTCACCGCCACCCCCGGCTGGCGCGCGCGCTGTGGCACCTGCAGCAGGTGGGACTGGGGTACCTGCGCCTCGGGCAGCCGGCCACCACGCTCTCGGGGGGCGAAGCGCAGCGGCTCAAGATCGCCCGGGAGCTGGCGCTGGCGGGCGGGAGGGCGCGGCGGGGACGCAAGCTCTACATCCTGGACGAGCCCACCACCGGCCTGCACCTGGACGACGTGCGCACCCTGTGTCGGGTGCTCGATCGGCTGGTGGACGCCGGGCATACGGTCCTCGTGATCGAGCACCACCTCGACGTCGTCAAGCGCGCCGACTGGGTGATCGAGATGGGCCCGGGCGCCGGTGACGCCGGCGGCCGGGTCGTGGCGCAGGGGCCGCCCGAAGAGATCGCGCGGGTCGCGGAGTCGCCCACCGGTCGATACCTGCGGGATCTGGCGTGACGCGACGCCAGGCGGACCTCGCGCTCCTCACGGCCACGTTGCTGTGGGGGACGAGCTTCGTGGCCGTCAAGAGCGCGCTCGCCGACGCGACGCCATTCGCCTTCATCGCCGTGCGCTTCGGGATCGCGGCACTGGCGCTCGCCCCGGGCACCCGCTTTCGCCCCGGCCCCGACCGCGCGGAGCTCCGGGGCGGCCTGCTGTTGGGCACGCTCGTGGCCGTGGGCTTCATCTCCCAGACGGCAGGCCTGGTGATCACGACGCCGGCGCGCTCGGCGTTCATCGTCGCGGTGTCGTCGATCCTCGCGCCGCTGATCGCCCTGGCGCTCCTGGGGCAGCGGCCCAGCTGGCTCACGGCGGCGGCGCTGGCGCTCGCGATGCTCGGCATCTACCTGCTCACGGCGCCGGACGCGGGCGGCTTGAACCGCGGCGACCTGCTCACGCTCATCTGCGCCGCATGCTTCGGCGGCCAGATCGTGGCCGTGACGGCGTTGTCCCGGCGCCATGACGCCCGGCGCCTCGTGTTCTGGCAGATCGCCGCCACGGCGCTGCTGGGAGCACTCGCGGCCGGAGTGCTCGAGCGCCCGCACATCGATTGGACGCCCCGGTTCGTCGGCGCACTCGGGTACACGGTGCTGTTCGCGAGCACGATCTGTTTCCTCTTGCAGATGGCCGCGCAGCGACACATGTCGTCGGCGCGCGCGGCATTGATCTTCTGCTTCGAGCCGCTATTCGCGGCGCTCACGTCCTGGCTGGTGCTCGGGGAGCGGCTCTCGCTGCTGCAGTGGGCCGGGGGGGCGCTCATCCTGTTCGGCATGGTGGCGGCCGAGCTGCCGTTGCGGCCGGAGCCTGCGCAAAGGGCGGCGACACTGGACGATTGACGGCCCGTTGTGCATGATAGGACGTTAACTGCGCAAAGTGCACGGGTGCCGATGAATCACCGTCTGCGCTACGCCCTCCAAATCGCTGCCGTTGCGGCAGCCTACTTCGCCGCGGCTCGCGTCGGCTTACTCGCGGCCGTGGCGCAGCCGGTCGTCTCGTCCGCCTGGCCTCCCTCGGGGGTCGCGCTCGCCGCCCTGCTCCTGCTGGGTTTACGCCTCTGGCCGGGCGTCGCGCTGGGGGCGTTTCTCCTCAACTGGATGGCAGGCGTGTCCGCGGCCGGCGCAGCGGGGATCGCCCTGGGGAACACGCTCGAAGCGGTCGCGGCCGCCTGGTTGCTCGCCCGCGTGGTGGATTTCCGACCCGCGCTCGAGCGGGTGCGCGACGTGATCGCGCTCGTCGTGGTCGCGGCGCTCGCGAGCACGACGCTCAGCGCCACGCTCGGGGTCGCGAGCCTGTGGGCGAGCGGAGCCGTTGCGCCGGACGCGCTGCGGCGTCTCTGGTTCGTGTGGTGGTCGGGCGACGCCCTGGGCGACGTGCTCGTCGCACCGCTCGTGCTCACGTGGGCCCGTGCGGCACGTCCTCCCTCGCGAGGGCTCGAGGCGGCGGGCCTGCTCGCCGCGCTGTTGCTCCTCACGGCACTGCTGCTCCGCAACCCGCTCTCCTACGTCTACGCCGTCTTCCCGGTGGTGGTGTGGGCCGCGCTGCGCTTCGGGACCCGTGGCACCGCCACGACGACGGCCATCGTCGCCGCGCTGACCGTCGGGTACACGCTGCGCGGGCTCGGCCCGTTCGTGGCCTCGACCGCGACCGAGAACCTCGCCCTGTTGCAGACCTTCCTCGGCCTGACTGCGGTGACCGGGCTGGTACTCGCGGCGGTCGTGACGGAGCGGGGCGTGGCCGAGGGAGCCCTGGAGCAAGAGGTCGCCTTCGTCCGGCTGCTGCACGACGTCGCCGTGGCCGCCAACGCGGCGGACACCGCCGAGCATGCGCTCCAGACGGCCGTCGCCCGGGTCTGCCGGGTGACGGGATGGCCGGTGGGTCACGTGTACCTCGTGCCCCCAGACGAGCCGGAGCTGGCGCGGCCCAGCCCGATCTGGCACGACGACCGCCCGTCGCTGCGGGAGCCGTTCCGCCGCGTGACCGCGGTGACCACGCTGCCGCGCGGCGCGGGGCTGCCGGGCCGCGTCCTCCACACCAAGCAGGCCGCGTGGGTCCCCGATGTGACGCGCGACGACAACTTCCCGCGCGCCGGCGCGGCCGCCGACTCCGGCCTGCGTGCCGGGATCGCGTTTCCGGTGCTGGTCGGCCCGAATGTCGTCGCCGTGCTCGAGTTCTTTTCTCCCCATGCCATCGCGCCCGACCACGCGCTGCTCGGGGTCTTGTCCCAGATCGGCACGCAGCTGGGCCGCGTCATCGAGCGGGAGCGCGCCGCGGAGGTGCTGCGCGAGCGCGAAGCGCTGCTCGGCGCAGTGTTCGACCAGTCGGCCGTCGGCATTGCCGTGACCGATCGCAGCGCCCGCTTCATCCGCAGCAACCGGGCGTTCCAAGAGATGATCGGATACGACGGCGCGGAGCTCCGGTCTCTGTCGCACGTCGACATCACGTACGCGGACGACCTTCCCCAGAATCGCGAGCTGATGGCAGAGCTGGCGCGCGGCACCCGATCATCCTACACGTTCGAGAAGCGCTACTGCCGCAAGGACGGCCGGTTGATCTGGGCCCACGTCACCGTGTCGGCGCTCCCCGCGGAAGCCGGCGCGCCGCAGCGGTTCGTCGGCATGGTCGAAGACGTCACGGAGCGTAAAGCGGCGGAGGCGGAGCTGGAGCGTCACCGCGCTCAGCTGCGCGGGCTGGCGGCGCGGCTCGAGGCGGCCCGCGAAGCGGAGCGCGCCCGCATCGCCCGCGAAATCCACGACGAGCTCGGCCAGGCGCTCACCGCCCTGAAGATCGACGTGCTCTGGCTCAAGAAGCGTGTCCTCGAGTCCTCCCCCGAGCTGACACGCAAGCTCGACGGCATGACGGCGATCATCGACAGCACCGCCCAGGGGATCCAGCGAGTCGCCGCCGAGCTGCGTCCCAGCGTCCTGGACGAGCTCGGCCTGCGCGCCGCGATCGAGTGGGAGGCCCGCGAGTTCGCCACGCGCACCGGCATCGAGTGCCGTGTGGAGCTCCCCGAGGGACAAACTGCCGTGGACCCGAGCCGGGCCACCGCGGTGTTCCGCATCTTCCAGGAAGCGCTCACCAACGTGGCGCGCCACGCCGCCGCCACCCGCGTGCTCGTCCGGCTCGGCATGACGCCCAATGCGCTCGACCTCACCGTCGAGGACAACGGCCGGGGCATCCGGGAGGGCGCCCTACACGACTCCCGCTCCCTTGGCCTGCTCGGCATGCGGGAGCGCGCGGAGAATTTTCACGGGAACGTCACCATCGCTGGGAACCCGGGCGCAGGCACCACTTTGACCCTCATCATGCCGCGTCGCGCATGATCCGGATCTTCATCGCCGACGATCACCACCTGATTCGCGCCGGCTTCCGCCAGCTCGCCGCGGAGGACACCACGCTGCGGGTCGTGGGCGAGGCGGCCGAGGGGCACGATCTGCTGCGAAAGCTCGAGGGGAGCGGTACGGATGTGTTGATCCTGGACATCGGGATGCCCGGGCCCGGGTTCCTCACGCTGCTGGGGCAGCTCAAGCAGCGCCTTCCCCAGGTGCGCGTGCTAGTCGTCAGCATGCACCCGGAGGGGGAGCTCGCCATTCAGGCCCTGCGCGCCGGCGCCGCCGGGTACGTGGCCAAGACGGAAGCGCCCACCGACCTGATGGCGGCGGTGGCGAAGGTCCACGCGGGGGGGCGTTACGTGAGCCCCACGCTCGCCGAGCGCCTCGCCGACGCGCTCGCGGCCGGTCCGTCGAGCGGGGCGCACCGGGACCTCTCCGCCCGGGAGTACCAAGTGCTGTGTTTGCTCGGTGGGGGCAAGAGCAACAAGCAGATTGCGGCCGGCTTCAGGGTCGGCCCCAAGACCATCTCCACATACCGCAGCCGTATCCTGCGCAAGCTGGACCTCAAGACCAACGCCGATCTCGTCCGCTACGTCATCGAGCACGACCTCACGACATGAAGCGCGGTGCCGCTGTCGGACGCGACGGACACGTCGCCTCCCAGGCCGTACAGGCCGTGCCGGCCCGCCCCGATACCGTGTTGCGTCGGCGCTGTGCAGTTTGTGCACTTCACAGCCATGCACCCCGCCGCGATTCGTGTCGTTCTGGTTGAAGACTCCAGCCTGGTTCGGCTGCGCCTGGCAGGAATGCTCCGCGACCTGTGGGACGTGGAGCAGGTGTTCGAAGCGGGGAGTGTGGCGGAGGCGGAGCGGCTCCTCCCCGGCGCGAAGCCTCACATGGTCGTGGTGGACATGCGGCTCCCGGACGGCGATGGTCTCGAGGTGGTCGCGGCGGCAAAGCGGCTCATGCCGCAACCCGCCGTGGTCGTGCTCACCAACCACGGGTACGACCAGCTGCGCGCGACGTGCTTGGAGGCGGGCGCCGATCTGTTCCTCGACAAGCGCACCGAGTTCGACCGGCTGCCCGCGATCGTGGCGGACCTACGCGAGCGCCGTGACTCGGGCGCCACCGCGGCGCCGCGAGGATCGGCATGACGCGACGCTCGGACCAGGAAAAGTTCGACCGCTTCACCGCGCTGGCAGCCCGCGTGCTCGGCGTGCCGATCGTGTCGCTCTCGCTGGTGGGGCCGCGTCACGGCGTCGTGATGAGCAGTGCCGGACTGCCCGCCCCACTGGTGCTGCTGCTGGCCCACCGGTTCAGCCGCCACCTCGCCGCGTCGCGCCGGCCGCTCGTGATCGACGACGCCCGCGGGCATCCGCTCGGCGCGAACACCCCGGCCGTGCGGGACGGTCTGGTGATCGCCTACGCCGGCGTGCCGCTGTTCGACACCGGCGGCCGCACACTGGGGACCCTGTGCGTCATGGATACGCGGCCGCGCGCCTGGACGCGGGACCAGCTCGAGCGGTTGTACGACGTCGCCTGGGTGCTGCGACATGCGGTGGACTGGCGGGCGCCGCAGCGGCTCGGAGCGGAGCCCCGCAAATGGCGGCGTGCCGCCCCAGGCCGGAGCACGCCGCGCCCCAGCCACGGTTGAAGTACCTCCCCCTGCTGACGATATTTGGTCCACCGCACATTCCCGAGTAGCTCAGCTGGTAGAGCAGCCGGCTGTTAACCGGCGGGTCGCAGGTTCGAGTCCTGCCTCGGGAGTTCCGTAGTCCCCCCCCAACGAGTTCCAAACCGCCCGGAGTCGGACTCCAGCTTCTTGGCGAATCGCATGGGCGCCCAGAGTCAC
>WNGN01004531.1_pt1 | contig 19450 bp, 12 predicted proteins | sample 5400561 | NCBI WGS metagenome assembly WNGN01 (sample SAMN13153379, study PRJNA577476) | soil metagenome | isolation source: 115 cm soil or saprolite under Garry oak tree replicate 2 | place: USA:California | collected 2016-06-15
GAGGCTGACCAGCTCCCCGTATTGCGGGTGACTGCCGGCGGGCTGCGTCGTGACGCCCTCCACCCCACCAATCGGCTCGATCGACTCGAGCGCCTCGAGCACCTCGGTCACGTGAATGCCGAGCCGCTGGCGCTTCGCGTCCCAGCCTGGAGCCTTGGTGACCTGGCTCGTGCCAAGCCCGAGGCGCAGGCGGCCAGGGACGGAGAGGGTTTCGAACCGGCGCCCCAGGCGGGTGGCGTTGTCGTCGGGCGCGATGAGGGAGTTCAGCTCCTCTTGCTCCTTGCCGACCGCGCTGCTCTTCTCGATGTCGGCGCCGAGCGATTCGACCCGGCGCGAGAAATCCGCTTCGTTCTCCGCGGCGAGCCACTCGGCTGCGAGCCGGCCTTCGAACGTGTGGCCCCCGCCGAACTCGCCGAGGATCAGGTCCAGCTCGCCGACGACCAGCTCGAACAACTTGATCTTCCGGTCGAGCAACTCGAGGATGTACGACTCGATCGTCCCAGCCGCGGCGAGGTTCACGATATGGACCTCCCGCGTCTGCCCGATGCGGTGCAGGCGCCCGATGCGCTGCTCCACCACCATCGGGTTCCACGGCAGGTCGTAGTTCACGAGCACGTTGCAGAACTGCAGGTTCCGTCCTTCGCTCCCCGCACGGGTGGCGATCAAGACGCTGCGCTCGTCGGCGTGGAAGGCGCGGATGCGCTTGTCCCGCTCGGGCGTCGCGTGCGCACCCCAGTAGACGATTGCCTTGCGGCCCAGAGCTTCCACCCGCTGCTCGATCAGCTCGATCGTGGGCCGGTGGTCGCTAAAGACCACCACGCGATCGGGCGTTTCCTTCAAGATGGCGGTCAAGACGTTCAGCTTGGCGTGCGTCTTGATCTTCCGCGCCCGCTCCGCGAGCCGCCGCGCGACGGTGCGGTACTCGGGGCTGATGCGCTCGCTCTCGGCGAGGTGCTCCAGCGATTCGGCGAGCGCCTTCGAGGAGGAACAGAGGCGCTGGCGGAGGTGGATGACTGCGAGCTGCAGGATGCCCTTCTTGGTGCGCCGCCGTCGGGGGGAGGGGGTGGGGGGCTCGTCCTCCGACTCTTCCGCCTCGATCGGCTCTACGAGCCCTTCCCGGTAGAGGCGGCGCAGGAACTCGGTGGTGCGATCGTACAGGTCCCGCTCGGCGGTTGTGAGCCGGACCTCGGGGTGCCGGGGCCGGCGTGCCGGCAGGTTCAGGTCGTCGACGACGCTCGATCGCCGCGTGCGGATCATCACTTCGTGCGTCAAGGCGCGGAGGGCTTCGGGGTCGCGGGGCTGGCGGTGGTCGCCCGCAACGAGGTGTGCTTCGCGGAACTCCGCCCAGGTGCCGAGCTGGCCGGGCCGAAGCAGGGTGACCAAGTTGTACAGCTCGCGTAGGTCGTTCTGCAGGGGCGTCGCCGTGAGCAGCAGAATGAAGTCCCGCTCGATCTTCTCGATGAACTGGTAGGTGGCGCCGCGGTGGCTCTTGATCTTGTGCGCCTCGTCCACGATCACGAGGTCCCAGTGGTGCCGCAGGATTTCCTCGGCGTGGCGGCGCGAGCGCGCACGGTCGTGCGACACGACCGCTTTGGTGACGTGCTGCCAGTCATCCGGATCGGTCGGGGCCTCGAAGCGCTCGAAGAACTTCTCCTCGAGCTCTCCCTGCCACTGCCCCACGAGCGAGGCCGGCGTCAGGATCAGGGCGCGGCGGGCGAGCCCGCGGATCGCCAGCTCCTTGTAGATGATGCTCGCCTCGATCGTCTTGCCGAGGCCGACTTCGTCGGCGAGGATCGCGCGGCCGCCCATCTGTCGCAGCACGCGCTGGGCGACGTCGATTTGGTGGGGCAGCTCCTTGATCGCGTTGGCGTCGAGGGTGATCAGCCGGTCGAAGCCCGGCACGAGCGCGATCCGCTCAGCCTCGCGCCGCAGGTCGTACCAGGCGCGGTCTGTGGGGGGCCCCTTCAGCTGCTCGGCGAAGAGCTTCAGGGACCGTTCGTCGACCGCCCAGGTTTCATCGGGCGGAGCGGAGGGGCTGAGGGTCAGTGCTGGGATTCCTCGACGATGCGCCGGAATCTTGGTTGGTCACGAACGGAATCAAAGCCGGGGGCACGCAGCCAGTACGAGAGTGAAGCACCACGCGGCTGCACGCGCTCGAGCAGAGCGAGCGCTTGCTCTCGCTCTCCAACGGCAAGGAAAGCCCAGGTTAGCAGCACGCCTGGCAATGGACCCGGACGGTTCAGATCGAATCCCGGCGTCATGCGGCCGATCCGCTGCCGGGCAAGACCGACGTGACCCGCACGGGCGTCGAGCATGACGAGCAACGTCTGCTCTGGAAGGTGACTCCCCGAAGGAAGATTCGCCGCGACATCGGCGTCCGCCCGAGCGCCACCCGTGTCGCCCACGGCCAGGCGATTGAACCCCCTCGAGACCCACGCATCGTAGAAGCCGGGATCGACCGCGAGGGCGCTGTCAGTCCACACGCGAGCCTCATCGTAGCGGCGCTTGAGCGCGGCCTGTATCCCCAGCAGCGTGAGCGTGGTGGCGCGATCGGGGTCGAGCGCGAGCGCTTGATGAAACGCACGGATTGCTCCGGAATCATCGCCCAGCTCCCGGAGCGCCGTCCCGATCATATTCAGCGCCTCGGCATCGCGCGGGTCGAGTACCGCGGCTCGCTGGTACGCCGCGATGGCGCCCTCATACGTGCGGGGATGCAGCACCTCGAGAAAGCGCCCGCGGGCGAGCCACGCCTCGGCAGCGGTCGAATCGACGCGCAGGGCGCTGTCCGCGCTGGCGAAGCCCAGTGACAGCACGCTATCGGGCGAGAGATCGCGATAGGAGAATCCGTAATACACGATCAGCGCATACCCGTACGCCAGCCGCGCCAGCCCTTCCACGAATCGCGGATCGAGCTGCACCGCTGTCTGGTATTCGCCGATCGCGCGGATCACCGACCGTTCGGTCCGTTGCGCCAGGTAACGATTGCCGCGCAAGAAATGGTCGTACGCCTGCGGCTCCCGTGTCGCCTTGGCGTTCAGCGACGCCTGCTCGGACGCGTTCAGCTTGCCCGCGATCTCACGCCCCACCGCGGCCGCGACGTCCCGCTCGATGTCCAACAGATCAGCGTCGGTGCGATCGAACTCCTCCCCCCAAAGCCGGTCGCCGTTCTTGGCGTGCAGCAGCTCCACCGTGACCCGCAATCGTTGGCCATCGCGCCGCACGCTTCCGTCGACCAGACTCGCGACGCCGAGCGCGCGTCCGACGGCCGCCGGGTCGTGCTCGGCCTTGCCGCAGTAGCGCGCCGCTGCGACTCGAGACTTGACGTCGAGACGGTGGATCTGTCCCAGGCGGGCCGTAATCTCCTCGGTGAGACCATCCGCGAGATACGCGTCGGCCGTGTCGCGGGAGAGATTGTCGAAGCACAGAACGGCGACGCGGTTTGCCCCGTGCCCGGGAGTCCACATGAGTCCCAGCGCCACGAGAATCAGTACCACACCAGCGCCGACCGCCAGCGTCCGGGACCTCGTGAACACACGCCGTGGGCGGGAAGCCGACCCCGACACGGCCGCGGCCAGCGCAGTCGCGAAGTCGGTCGCATGCTGCCAGCGATCCGCCGGTGCTTTCGCGAGGGCACGTTGCACGGCGGCGTCAAACCCCTCTGGCAGCCCGGTCCGATGCGTCGCGAGTGGACGCGGCAACTCCACTTGCTGCTGGCGCAACACGCTCTCGGCGGTGGCGCCCTGGAATGGCGGCACGCCCGCGACCATCTCGTATACGACGCATCCCAACGCATAGATGTCGGCGCGACCGTCGATATGACGCTCGCCCGATGCCTGCTCGGGGCTCATGTAGTGCAGGGTGCCCACGGCGACGCCCGCTTCGGTGAGCGTGTCGCCCGGAGCGGCGGCCGCGATTGCGCGAGCGACGCCGAAATCCGCGACCAGGGCGTGCCCGCCGTGCTTTTCATCGAACAGGATGTTCTCCGGTTTTACATCGCGGTGCACCACGCCGTGGCGATGAGCGTAGTCGAGCGCATCCGCCACCTCGCGCGTGATCCGCACGATGTCGTCCAGCGGCAGCCGCTTTTCTCGATCGATGCGCTCGCGCAGCGTCCCACCCGTCACGTACGGCATGACGTAGTACAGACAGCCGTCCGACTTCCCCGAATCGAATACCGGCAGCACGTGCGGGTGGGTCAACTTGCACGCGATGTTGATTTCCCGGAGAAAGCGCTCGGCGGTGAGCGCGGAGACGACGTCGGAACGCAGCACTTTGACGGCGACAGTGCGGTTCAGCTGGCAGTCATGCGCGCGGTACACCGTTGCCATTCCGCCGCGCCCTTGCTCGTGTTCCAGGGTGTACCGCGGCGCCAGAGCCGCGCGCAATCGGCGCAGGTCGTCCGCCATGCGGATAGGATACGGGCTTTCCTGGCGAGCGGCCACCACGTGCCGTATGCTAGACGCTTGCGTTGCCGGAGCCGCACCGCGTGTCCGAGGTACCTTCGCTGCAGATCCATTGTCTCGGCGCTCCCACCGTTCGCGTCGATGGAAGACCCGCGCCCGCGCAGGTGCTCTGGCACAAGCACCTCGCGCTGCTCGTCTACCTGGCCTTGTCTCCCGACCGCACCCGGTCCCGCCCACATCTGCTCGGTTTGCTCTGGCCGGAACGGCCCGAAGCACTCGCCCGGCAGTCACTGAACGGCGCGGTGCGCCGTCTCCGCGCCGAGCTGGGCTCGGGGCGGATCCGGTCCGAAGGCGAGAATCTGACATTGGCGGAGGAAGGGCTCGACGTCGACGCGCTGCGGTTTGAGGCGTTGCTATCACGACGTCCGGCCGCCGCGGCTGCATGTCTCACCGGCGATTTTCTCGAGGGCTTCGCATTGGACGACGCCCGCCCGTTCGACGACTGGGCCGACCAACAGCGCGAGCGGTATCGCGCGCTCGGTGCCGCAACCTGGACTGCGGCCGGCGAAGAAGCGCTCAACGCGGCACAGCCTGCGACCGCCGTGGATGCCGCGACGCGCGCCCTCGCGCTCGAGCCACACGCCGAACCGGCTGTGCGCCTCGTGATGCGTGCGCTTGCGTCGTCCGGCGACCACACCGGTGCGGTCGCCGCCTTCACGCGATTCGCCGATCGGCTGCACGAGGTCGGGACCAAACCAAGCCGCGATCTCGCGGCGCTCGCCGAGCGGATCGGGGCGCAGCCGACGCGACGCATCTCACGCGAACAGGCTGAGCAAAAGCCGCCCCTGGTTGGCCGCGAACGCGTGCACCGGGAGGCATTTACGGCCGTCACCGAGGCGCTCGACCACGGGCCGCGGGCCATCCTGATTGTGGGCGACGTTGGCGCCGGTAAGACGAGGCTGCTGAATGAGTGCATCGAGCGTCTCACGCTCGGGGGAGCCGTCATCGCAACCGCCCGGCCGCTCGAAAGCGATCGCGACACTCCGTGGAGTACGCTCCGTTCTCTCCTGCGTGGCTTGCTCCATGTCCCGGGCCGCGCGGCCGCCGATCCGAGCGCGCTGGCCGTTCTCGATGCACTGACGGCTGCTAGTCACGACCACGCCGGGGTGACAGACGCGCTCGCTGCGCTGCTCCACGCCATCGCGGACGAACAGGCAGTCGGGCTCGGTGTTCATGACGCCCATCTATCGGACGATGCCAGTCTGGAAGCGCTCGGCGGCGCGCTGACGCAGTCGCCAGCAGCGCGAGTCTGCCTGATCCTGACCTCGCTGAACACGCCGGATCAAATGCCGCGCTCCCTTCTCTGGTTGCGAGGCGAGATCGGTCGTCGCATTCCCGGGGCCGCCGTAACACTCAAGCTCCTCACCGCCACCGAGACACGGGATCTCGTCGCGTCGCAAAGCTCGTGGTGCCAGAGCGATGACGCACGGGACCGGCTGGCGCGTCGGATTTATTTCGAGACGCAGGGGAATCCCTTTCTGATCGTGACGCTCCTGCGCGCGCTCGCCACCGCGTCCACTCTCCGAGAAGAGGCTCTGGCGTGGCCGCCGCCCGGCGGAACCGCCGACAGCCCTCTGCCCATCTCGATGCCCAACCTCGCGCGCCGGGCGATTTCCACCTGGGTAGCCGAACTTGACGCGGACTGCCGAGCCGTGCTCCAGGCAGCGAGTATCGGCCCGCCCACGATCGATCTCGATCTCATCGCAACCCTCACGCGCCTGGCGCCCGCGCGCGTCGAGGATATCCTGGCCCAGCTCGAGCGCCGGCGGCTCGTCGCATGCGATGGGGAACGATTCGCGGTCTTCGCGCCGCTCGTCGCCGACGTCGTGGCGAACGAATGGCTGCTGCCGGGCGAGCGCCGCAACCTGCGCGCGCGGGCGGTCGCAGCCCTCAAGCTGCGCGGCCTCAAGTAATTCATCGCAGCGCCCTCGCAGTTCATCGGCACGACATCACGCTGACCTAGGTTCGCCCCTCACGTCGCGGCACCACGCTGCGATCAACTCCATCAGGAGGGGCGCATGAATCGTTTGAAGATCGCAGTCTCGCTGGTCGTCGTACTCGTCGCGGCGGTGGGTGTCGCCGCGTGCGCGAGCATCATGCACGGCACCGGCCAGAAGCTCAACATCGCGAGCGAGCCGGCAGGCGCCACGGTGTCGGTCGATGATGAGGTGGTGGGTGTAACGCCGGTCGTGGCGAAGCTCCGCCGGAATGACCCGCACACCATCGCCGTGAAGCTCGATGGTTATCAGCCGTTCCAGATCAGGACCACGCGTCACATGGACGGCTGGGTACTGGGCAATCTCGTATTCGGTGGTCCCCTGGGACTCATCATCGATTTCACCGACGGGGCCGCCTACAAGCTCAAGCCTCAGGACATTGCGGCTCAGCTGGCGCGATCGAATGCCAGCGCCAAAGTCGAGAACGGCACGCTCTACGTGTTCTTGACCCGCGACGCGGATTCAACATGGCAGAAAGTCGGGCAATTGCAGCCCGTCCGGTAAGCCCCATCAGCCCGCAGCGGCGCTGCTACCGCTGCGGGCGTCTCGCGGACACGACGTACGTGTCTAACATTCAACCGCGGTAGCTGACCGTTCAGGAGGCAGCCACATGATCTCCCGTCCTTGGCTCCGATTCTACGACCCCGGCGTGCCGCAGGCACTCACGGTGGAGCCGCGCACGATCCCGCAATTCCTCGCGCAGGCGACCGCCGAGTTTCCCGACGCGACCGCCGTGATCTTTCTGAATCGCAAGCTCAGCTACCGCCAGCTCAGCGATGAGGTGAACCGGTTCGCGACGGCATTAACGCGGCTGGGCGTCCAGAAAGACAGTCGCGTCGCGATCCAGCTGCCGAACTTGCCCCAGACTGTCATCGCCTACTACGCCACCCTGTCGCTCGGCGCGCAAGTGGTGTTGACGAATCCGCTGTACACGCCGCGCGAGCTCGAGCATCTGTGGAAGGACGCTGGCTGCCGGGTGGCCGTCGTGCTCGACGCCATTTATGAGAGCAAGATTCATCCGGCGCGCGACCGGCTCCCGATCGAGCACTACATCATCGCTTCGATACCGGAGTACCTGAAATTTCCCCTGAACTTCCTGGCGCGCCTCAAGCTTGCCCGCACCCAGCCGCCACGGGTGGCGACGGTACAACCCGGGCCGGGCGTGCACTTTTTCCGGAAATTGATCCGCCAGGCCTCGCCAGAGCGCCCCAGGACACCGCCGACACCGGACGACCTCGCGGTGCTGCAGTTCACAGGCGGGACGACCGCTCGTTCCAAAGGCGCCATGCTGACGCACGCCAATTTGGCCGCCAATCTCCAGCAGACCGGAGCGTGGTTCACCGGACTCAAGCGTGGTCACGAAGTGATGCTGGCGGTTCTGCCGCTGTTTCATTCGTTCGGCATGACTGCCGCGATGAACTTCCCGGTGAGCTGGGCGAGCGCGATCGTCCTGATCCCCGATCCGCGGGACGTCAAGGCGATCGTGCACGGCATCGCGCAGCATCGTGTTACGCTGCTCCCTGCGGTGCCGGCGATTTTCAACGCAATTCTCAACTACAAGGGCATCGAACGGCTGGATATCCGCAGCGTGCAGCGTTGCTTCTGCGGCTCGGCTCCGTTGGCGCAGGAAGTATTGCGGCGCTTCGAGGCGATCACCGGGTCCCGGATTGTAGAAGGATTCGGGCTGTCGGAGGCTTCGCCGGTCACGCACATGAATCCATTATCGGGCGTCCGGAAGACGGGCAGCATCGGCGTTCCGATTCCGGGAACCGATTCCAGGATCGTGGACGTCGACAAGGGCCTGACGGAGACGAAGCCGGGTGAACCGGGCGAGCTCGTGATTCGAGGGCCACAGATCATGAAGGGCTACTGGAACATGCCGCTGGAGACCAAGTCCGCGTTACGCGACGGCTGGCTCTATACGGGCGATCTCGCCGTCATGGACGAAGACGGTTACTACCGGATCGTCGGTCGCATAAAAGAAATGATCAATGTCTCCGGCTACAAGGTGTTTCCCGACGAAGTGGATGACGTGCTCATGAGTCATCCGGCCGTCCTGGAAGCGGGAACAATTGGCGTCCCCGACCCCAAGCGCGGGGAGCGCGTCAAATCGTTCATCGTCGTGAAACCGGGCAAGCAGGTCACTGAGCAGGAGCTGCTCGCTTTCTGCCGGGAGAATCTGGCTGCCTACAAGGTGCCGCACGCCATCGCATTCCGCACCGAGCTGCCGAAAAGCGCCGCACTGAAGATTCTCCGGCGCGTGCTCCTCGAGGAGGAGCTGGCCAAGTGAAGCCCGGGAGGATTCCGCTCTGGCTGAAGGTGGCCTATAGCGCGTTCGTCGCGGTGCTCGTCCCGTACTACTGGCGCACGTACGGGCCCGTGAACTTTCTGTGGTTTTGCGATATCGCGCTGCTGGTCACGCTTCCGGCGCTCTGGCTCGAGAACGCATTCCTGTTCAGCATGCAAGCGGTCGCGATCGTCTTGCCGCAGCTTCTCTGGGTCGTCGACTTCGCCGCGCACCTTGCCGGCTTGCACTTAATCGGAGCGGCCGCGTACATGTTCGATCCGAAGATCCCGTTGTTCGTACGGGGACTGTCGTCGTTTCATGGGTGGCTGCCGCTGCTGCTCCTTTGGGCGGTGTGGCGGCTGGGATACGATCGACGTGCGTTCCCGGCACAAACGGCATGTGCACTCGTCGTGCTCACGGTGTGTTACTTCTTTACGCCGCCCCCGCCGGCGCCAGCGAGCAACCCTACGGCCGCAGTCAATCTCAACTGGGTGTTTGGGCCGGGCGAGAACACGATGCAGACCTGGATGGCGCCGGGGTGGTATTTCGTCTTGCAATTGGTGTTTTGGCCTGTCGTCATCTATCTGCCCACCCATCTGGCGCTGATGAAATGGATGCGCCGAGGCGATGCAATTTGAGGGGCAAAACAAAGCGGCCGCGTATGCGGCCGCTTGGATTGCCCCTCCTGGGATCGAACCAGGACTCTCCTGATCCAGAGAGTCAGGCGTGTTGCCAGTTACACCAAGGGGCACTGATGGAGCTGAGGGGGCTCGAACCCCTGACCTCCTGGGTGCGATCCAGGCGCTCTCCCAGCTGAGCTACAGCCCCGTGAGGGCCCGGAAAATAACCTCCCCTCCTCTATTATCCAAGCAACGCGGCCCCGCGCCCGGACGCAAGTCTGAGGAGCAGGCTCGATGACCGCCGCTCCGTCGCCCGTCGCCATCCGCACGGCTCGTGCCGGGCTCATCGTCCTCACGCTCATCAATCTGTTCAACTACCTCGACCGCTGGATCGTCGCCGCGCTCGCCGAGAGCATGAAGCGCTCCGAGCTGCACCTCTCCGATACCCAGCTCGGGTTTTTGATGACCGGCTTTCTCTTCGTGTACCTGCTCGCGGCGCCGCTGTTCGGCACGCTGGGCGATACGCGCTCGCGCAACCGCCTGCTCGCGATCGGCGTGGCACTCTGGAGCGTCGCAACGGCGCTCGCAGGCTTGGCCCGAAACTATGTCGGGCTGTTCGCCGCGCGCGCCGCGGTCGGCGTCGGCGAAGCCGCCTACGGGACCATTTCACCCGCGCTGCTCGCCGATTACTTCCCGCGACAGCAACGGGGCCGGGCGTTTTCGATCTTCTTTGCCGCAGTCCCGATCGGGTCCGCCCTCGGCTACATCGTGGGCGGGCTGGTCGACCGCTATTTCGGATGGCGGCAGGCGTTCTTCGTGGCGGGCGTGCCGGGGCTCATACTCGCCGCGTTCGCGTTGCGTCTCTACGATCCGCCGCGCGGCAACCAGGACACCGCCGAGGAGTCGCCGCCTGGACATACGGGACGCTCCTATCAGGCGTTGCTCCACAATCGGCCCTACCTGCTGACGGTGCTGGGCTATGCCGCGTACACATTTGCGATCGGCGCGCTGGCATTCTGGACGCCGACGTTCCTCGAGCGCGTGCGCGGCATCCCCAAGGCGCACGCCACGGTACAGTTCGGCGCGATCGTGGTCGTCACCGGCTTTGTCGGCACATACGCCGGCGGCTGGATCGGCGATCGGCTGCTGCGGTCGTCGCGGCACGCCTACCTCTGGCTCTCGGGCGTCAGCACGCTGCTCGCCGCGCCGCTGACGTTGGTTGCGCTCGCCGCGCCTCAGGCTCAGGCGTATTGGCCGGCCATCGTAGTCGCGGAGCTGTGCCTCTTTGCCTCGACCGGGCCGATCAACTCCGCGATCGTCAACGAGGTCTCGCCGGCCATGCGTGCCACCGCCATGGCGTTGTGCATCTTCACGATCCACATCCTGGGCGACGTGCCGTCCCCCTCAGTCGTGGGCATGATCTCCGATGCGCGCTCGCTTAGCGAGGCGGTGCTCATCATCCCGGCAGCCGTGCTGATCGGCGGACTGATCTGGACGTACGCGGCCTGGAGCCTGTCGCGCGCGCACAAGGCGGTCGCGTGAGAGCGCTGCTCCTTCCGCTGCTCCGCAGAGTGCTGCGGATCTTCTTCCGGCGGATCGAGGTCACCGGAGCGGAGCGCGTGCCCCAGACCGGCCCCGTGATCTTCGTGCTCAATCATCCGAACGGACTCATCGACCCGGCGTTCCTCTTGTGCCTCGCGCCACGGCGTGTCTCGTTTCTCGCGAAGGCTCCGTTGTTTCGGATGCCGATTATCGGCGCGATTTGCCGTGCCTTCGAGGCGATCCCCGTGCAGCGCCGCCAGGACCCGGAGTCCGATCTCAGCAAGAATGCGGAAACGTTCGAAACGGCGCGCGCCGTGTTGCTCCGTGGCGGCACCATCGCAGTCTTCCCAGAGGGCGGCTCACACAGCGATCCCAAGCTGCGGCCGCTCAAGACCGGCACCGCGCGCATCGCACTCGGCGCCGCCGCGGCCCTGCCTCCCGGTCTGGTCATCCAGATTGTGCCCGTCGGACTCTATTATCGCGCCAAGCAGACATTCCGCAGTGTCGCCCTGCTGCATTTCGGAAATCCGTTTCCGGTCGAGCGAATCCCGCTAGCAGCAGGTGCGGGGCCGCCCGCCGAACCGGTGCGCGAGCTGACCGCTCGTCTCGAGGAGGCGCTACGGGCGCTCACACTCGAAGCGGAGGAAGTAAACGTCCATACGCTCGTCGCTCGCGCGCAACACGTCTTCACCGCGGTGGATGACACGGCAGAACGGCTACCGTCGCTCGCCCACGAATTCGCGCTGCGTCGACGATTTCTCGTGGCCTATGACGTCGCGCGTCGCTATTGGCCGGAACGCGCGGCTCGCCTGCAGGGCCGGCTGGAGCGCTACGAAGCCGCGCTCGACGCCGCCGGGCTCGATGCGCGGCACCTCGCGCCGCGCCGCTACGGTTGGCGTCGCGTTGCGAGCTACGCCCTAAAGAGCGTCGTGTTCCTGACGCTCGGCTTGCCGGCCACGCTCCTGGGTGGGCTGATCAATTATCCCGCCTACCGGGTGGTCGGCTGGGTGGCTACGGGCGTGACCAAGGGTGAAGAGGACGCGCTCGCAACCGTCAAAGTCCTCGCGGCGACCCTGCTGTTTCCGCTGACCTGGATGGCGGTGGTGGCGGTCGTCTGGCTCTGGCGCGGAGCGTGGGCAGTGGCGCTCATCGCGCCGCTGCTCCCGCTCACCGGCTATGTGGCGCTACACGTCGCCGAGCGCTTCGATCGCGTGCTGGGAGCGACGCGCGCCTTCTTCATCCTGCTGTTTCGCAGGCGCGCGTTCCTGCGATTCACGGCCGAGCGGAACGAAATCCAACGCGAGATTGCCGAGCTGGGCCGCGAGGTGGACGCGATCTACTCGCCTAGCGGCCCCCAGTCGCCCTGAACAACGCCGCGTATGCCGTGCCGGCATCGATGCGCGCCTGCGCCAGGCGGTCCTGCGCCTCGAGCTGGGTGCGCTGCGCGTCGAGGACCTGCAGCAGGTCCGTCGCTCCCTCGGTGTAGCGCAGCAGCGCCAGCTTCGCGGCGTGCTCGCTCGCCGCGCTCGCTTCCAGGTCTTGCATCGCCCTCAGGACTACGGCCCGGTACCGCGAGCGGGCTTCGTCCTCGCCCGCCTGCGCCGCATCTACGTCCGCCTTCACGCGTCCCAGGCTGAGCAGCGGCCAGCTGATCACCGGTCCGACGGCGTAGCGGAGCGTGCCCTGAGCGCCGACCGTGCGGAGCGCCGGCGCGACATAACCGGCGCTGCCGCCGATCGAGATCCTTGGCAGGTAACTCGCTTTCGCCGCGCCAACGAGCGCTCCCTGCGCCGCGGCTTGGCGCTCAGCGGCGGCGACGTCCGGCCGGCTACGCACGACCGCTTCCGGATTGCCGACCGATGCGACGTCGGGAAGCGCCGGGAGCGGGACCGGGTGGTCCAATTCAGCCGCGACGGCGGCTGGCGCGCGGCCTACCAACACGCCGATCCGATACTGAGCGGCTGCAACTTGCGCTTCCCTCGTGGGGATCGAGGCCAGCGTGGAGCTGAGCTGCGCCTGCGCACGCTCGGTATCGAACGCGCTTCCCCGCCCCGCCTCGAGCCGCTCGTGCGTGATCTCGAACGTGCGGCGCTGGTTCTCGGCGTTGTCGCGCGCGACGTTGAGCTGCTCCTGCGCGCCTCGCAGCTCGAAATACGTCAGCGCCAACTCAGCGGTGAGGGAGACCTGCACATCGCGCAGCTCCTCCTGCGCGGCGCCTACCATCGCACCGCGCGCCTGAGCGGTCTGGCGGATCTGCCCGAAGACATCCAAGTCCCACGACGCAGTAACGCCTGCGTCCCAGACGTTTTGATCCGGGAACGCCCCGGCAAAGCCGGGGAAGGTCGAACTGGAGAGCCGCTGCCGTGCATAACTCCCAATGAGCCGCGTGTCCGGAGTCAAGTCGAGCAAGGTGCGCACGCGTTCCGAGCGCGTCGCGCGTACGCGAGCCTCGGCCGCCTGCACGTCCTGGTTGGCACGCGCCACTTCCGCGATCAACCGATTGAGCGTCGTGTCGCCCAATTGCTCCCAGTAGTCCGAGCGCGGCGGGGGGGCCTGATCTGCGGACTCACGGGCAATCGCGTTCGGCGTGACTGCGTGCGGCGTGGAACCCGACGTGTCGCTCGCCTCACGGAACGACACCGGGAGGTGTAAGGCTGGCGATCGATAGGCCGGAGACGAAGCGCATCCTGCGAGCGCGACGAGACCGAGAATGAAAGCGCTACGCATTGGCCGTCTCCGGAATCATGGCTGGTTGAACCGCGAGCTCTTCGGTGATCGTGACCGGCTTCGGTGCGTGCTCGGCCGCGATCAGCGAGTAGAACACCGGGACCACGAACAGCGTGAACAGCGTGCCGACGCTCATGCCGGCCACGAGCACCGTGCCGATGCTGTTGCGTGCCGCCGAGCCGGGGCCGGTCGCGAATACCAGCGGCAAGTGCCCGAACACCGTGGCCGCCGATGTCATCAACACCGGCCGCAGCCGGGTCAACGACGCCTCACGCAGCGCGACCAGCTTCGCGACGCCCTGCGCCTGCAGCGCGTTCGCGAACTGCACGATCAGAATCCCGTTCTTGGCTATCAATCCGACCAGCGTGATCAAACCGACCTGCGAGTAGATGTTGATCGTCGTGAGATTGAGGAAGCTGAACACCAGCGCGCCCGAGATCGCGAGCGGCACCGAGCCGACCAGCACGACGAGCGGGTCGCGGAAGCTCCGGAACTGCGCCGCGAGCACCAGATAGATGAGGATGACGGCGAAGATGAGCGTCGTGGTCAACGCGGCGCCCTCGAGCCGCATCTGGCGAGATTCGCCGGCGTAGTCGATGCCGATGGACGGGCCGGCGACCGCCGCCGCCGCGTTCTCCAGCACCCGTAAACCCTCTTCCTTCGTGACGCCCGGCTTCACGCCCCCGAAAATCCGGACCGCATTGCGCTGTTGGAACCGGTTGAGCGTGCGCGGCGCGGTCGTCGACTCGATGCGAGTGAACGTCGCGACCGGGACGAGCCGGCCGCTCGGCGTCTTGATTTTGAGATTGAGCAGCGGCGCGACCGTGGTGCGGTCTTCATCGCCGATCTGCGGAATGACTTTGTAGCTACGATCGAAGTAGTTGAAGCGATTGACGTAGCCGCCGCCGAGCAGCGTGCCCAGCTCGCGACCGACGCTCGCGAGATCGAGCCCCAAGTCCGCGACCTGATCGCGGTCGATGACGACGCGCGCCTCCGGCAGATCGATCTTTAGGTCGGTGTCGACGTATAGGAACTTGCCGCTCTGCCAGCCCGCACCGATCACCGCCCCGGCGGTCTGCAGCATCTGCTCGGGCGGCAGATCGCTCGCGAGGATCAGCTCGACGTCATACTGGCCGGGCGTGGGCAGCGGTGGATCGAGCCGCGGGAAGACCTGGAGCCCGGGCACCTGCGACACGGCGTAATAGACCTGGCCATACATCTGCTCGGTGGTCCGCGACCGCTCCTTAAAATTCTTGGTGACCATGCCGCCGAAGCCGCCCCAGGGAGCCGTCAGCGACCACATGAACTTCGCTTCGGGGAACGACCGAATCGCCTGCACGACCTGCAGCGACGCGCGATTGGTCGCTTCTAAGGACGCGTCGGGCGCCGCCGCCATGAAGAGGCTGATGTGGCTCTGATCTTCGACCGGAGCCAGCTCGCGCCGCGAATACTTATAGAGCGGCCACGCCGCGATCATCACGAGCACCGCGCCCGTGACAATTGCCCAGCGCATCTGCAGCGCGCCCTCGAGCAGCCGCTCGTAACGGCGACGGACGGCCTCGAACGCCGCCTGCACCCACTTCGTCAGCCGTCCTTCCTGACCGGCCTTATGGACGAAGCGTGAGCTCATGACGGGCGACAGCGTGATCGCCACGATGCCCGACACCACGACCGCCGCGGCGAGCGTGATCGCGAACTCGAGGAACAACGAGCCGGTCAGCCCACCCTGGAAACCGATCGGGGTGTACACCGCCGCCAGCGTGATCGTCATCGCGATGATGGGACCGACGAGCTCGCGGGCGCCGATGAGCGCCGCCTGGATGCGCGTTTTCCCCTCACGCACGTGGCGCTCGACGTTTTCCACGACCACGATCGCATCGTCCACGACGAGTCCCACCGACAGCACGATCGCCAGAATCGTGAGCAGGTTGAGGCTGAAGCCGAAGGCGTACATCACAATCCCCGCGCCGACCAGCGACACCGGCATCGCGACGAGTGGCACGAGCGCGGTCCGCACCGAGCCCATGAACAGGAACACGACCAGGCCGACGATCAGGATCGTCTCGACCAGCGTCTTTGAGATCTCGTGCAACGCGTCGGTCATGAAGACCGTCGCGTCGTACGCGAGCTGCATGTCGATGTCGCTGGGCAGCGTGCCGCGGATCCGGGACATCTCCTTGTGGAGACGACCCGCCACTTCGATCTCGTTGCTGCCGACGAGCGGCCAGACGCCGAGGTAGACGGCTTCTTTGTCGTTGAACTTCGTGATGAAGTCGGCCTCTTCGGCGCCGAGCTCGACGCGTGCGACGTCGGAGAGCCGGACGATCGCGCCGTTGCGCTCGGCCACTACGAGGTCCTTGAACTCCTGCGGCGTGCGCAGATCGGTGTTCGCGAGCAGGCTGACCTGCACGAGATCGCCCTTGGTCTTTCCGACCGCGGCCAGATAGTTGTTGCGCTGCAGGGCGGCCCACACGTCGCCCGGCGCGAGGTTCAGCGCCGCGAGCCGCTCCGGATCGATCCAGACCCGCATGGCGATCGGCCGGCCGCCGACGACGTCCACCCGCTGCACACCCGCAAGGGTGGTGAGCTGGGGCTGCAGGTTGCGCGTGAGCCAGTCCGTGAGTCCCGGGATGTCGCGCTGCGACGACGTGAAGCTCAGGTAGAAGGATGCGTACGGCCGGTCCGCCTTTTGGACTTCGACCATCGGCGGCTGAGCCTCAGCGGGAAGCTCCGATCTGACTTGCTGCAGCCGCGCGGTGACCTCGGCGAGCGCCGCCGTGGTGCTGTGATTCAGCTTGAGGTGCACCGTGATCGTGCTGAGACCGGCGCGGCTGCTGGATTCCACGTAGTCCACGCCGCCGATGGCCGACACCACCCGCTCGATCGGCGTCGTGAGAAATCCGCGCACCGCTTCGGCACTGGCGCCGTAGTACACGGTCGTGATGACGACCGAGGAGCTCTCGATCTTGGGATACTGCTGCACGGGCAGCGAGGTGATCGTTCGCCACCCGACCAGCAGGATCGCGAGATTCGCGACGATCGCGAGAACGGGGTGCTTGATGAACGTATCGGTTATCGAGCGCATGAGGATGCCTGGTTAGCGAAGGGAATCGCCGGCGACAGCGACCAACACCGCTTCGCGCAGCTTGAATGAGCCGGACGTCGCGACGCGCTGCCCGGGAGTGAGACCGCTGAGAATCAACACCTCATCGCCGACCATCGACCCGCTCTGCACCGGCTGTTCGTGAACGCGGGTACGGCCGGTCGAGTCGGCTGCTACCACGAAGACGTGATCGCCGCCGGGGCCCTTGCGCAGGGCGCTGACGGGAATCGCGACGACGGGCGCCGCCGGCCCCACGGGCACCTCCACGCGGACCGACGCGCCCGGCGACGGAGCGCGGCGCGAAATCCGCGCGCGTACCAACGCGTTGCGCGTCACGGGGTCGACGCGCGAGTCGAGCGCGACGATCCGCGCTTCGATCGGATTCGCGTCACCCGGGGCAAAGACCGCGACCGATTCGCCGGCGCGCAGCTGCGCGGCGACCGCCTGGGCCACCGTGAAATCCACATGCGCGGCGGCGTCAACGCCCTGCAAGGTTGTGAGCTCGGTGCCTTCGTTCAGGTACTGGCCGGGATGGATGTCGGCGAGACCCACACGAGCCCGAAACGGCGCGCGAATCGTCTTGCGCGCGATGATGGCGCGGGTGCGCGCTATCTGCGCGACCGCGACGTCGCGCGCGGCGCGCGCCTGATCGACTTCTTCCTGAGAGGCCGCATCGGCCTGCCGCAGCCGCTCCAGCCGCGCCAGTGTCGTATTCGCGAGATCGGCCTGGGCGGTCTGGGCCTCAAGGTCCGCCTCTTCGACCGAGACGTCGAGGGCCACCAGAATGGTCCCCGGCTCGACGATCTGTCCCGGAATGAGCATTACCTGGCGCACTGTGCCGGGCAGTTCATTCCGCAACGTGATCGAGTTCAGGGCGAGCACGGTCCCGATTGACGTCGTGGTCGGACGGTAGGAACGCTGCTCCGCCACGGCCGCCGTGATGGATTCAATCGGCTCGGGCTGGTGCGCCGCCGCCGCGTCAGCCTTATGGAGGGAAGCGCGTTTCCACGCCGCGAGACTGCCTCCCGTGACCAGCAGCGTCAGCAAGAGTACGGCGGATCCAGTCAAGCCTCGATTGCCTGTGCTGAAAAGACTGCGCATACGGGGTCATCTCCTCGCTGTGTGAAACAGACTCGGCGAACATCTGGCTACTGCCTCTAGTCGAACGAAGGGAAACGAAATCGACATCATCGGCGCCCGTGTCACGGCAGTGACGTTTGTTGCGAGTCGACAGACGGGCAATCTGATGACTGTGCGATAACGTGTTTACAACAAGCAATAGTTCCCGAGAATAACGGACGCGGATTGGGAGTCTTGGAACTCGTCGGCCGTTCTTGACATTCCGTGTTCACAACGGAGGTTCGAGGGTATGGCGAATCCGGCACAGGAAGCCACGGTGAGTCTCCTGGTGGCGGCCGGTCATCTGCTGCAGGCGTTAGAGGAGATCTGCGCGCGTCACGGGATCACGGCTGAGCAATACAACATGCTCGGCGTGCTGCGTGCGTCGCATCCCGGCGGCCAGCCGCGCAACAAAGTCGCCACGCATTGCACCCACCGTGCACCCGACGTCACCCGCATGCTCGACCGCCTGGGGCGCCAGGGGCTCGTCGCGCGCGCACCCGCTCCAGAAGACCGGCGCTGCTCGATGGCCCGGATAACAAAGGCGGGGTTGAAGCTGCTCGCCCGCATCGATCCCGAAATTGGCGCCGAGATGCGCCGGCTCACGAAGTCTCTCAGTTCCACCGAGCTACGTCAGCTGACACGCCTTTCGGAAGCGCTCGTCCCCTAGAAGCGCTCCGGGAACAATGTGTGTTGTGAACAACGTTCTCGCGTCGTTCACTTGCTCGCACACATTTCCTGGAGGATGGTATGTCGTCGCGTCTACGCTCTTCCCTCACCATCGCAATTACTCTAGCCGTCGCGCCCGCCGTCGCGCGTGCGCAAGCGACGTCCCGTGTCAGCGGCGAGCGCCTCACCGCCGCGGCCGCCTTTGGCGGCTTGTCCGGCGCCGCCAACCTCAACGACGCCGGCACCGCCGACTGGCGACTCGGCTGGGCGGCTTCGGTCAACGCGACGTATTGGGTGCATCCATTGATCGGCCTGCGCGCCAGCGGGAACTGGGCGCAGGATAGTGTACGCTCCGCCGCGATCGTCGGACGCGGCAAGTTCAACAAGTTCGCGTATGACGCTGGGCTCGTGTTGCGCTACCCGGTCGCGGCAGGCACCGGAACGTTCATTCCCTACCTGCTCGGCGGCGCGGGCGCCATCAGCGTACATCAGCTGGATTCCGACAGCACCTGGACGAAGTTTGCCGGCAACTTCGGCGCAGGACTCGAGTATCGCTTCGGTCGCGTCGGCGTGCGCGCGGAAGGCCGCGACTTCGTCTACAAGTTCGACCGGAACGGTTTCGACAAGACGCAGCACGACGTCGCCTGGCAAGGTGGGGTGACCGTTTCGTTCTGATCGACTGAGGGCTTTCGGCACTCGATGGATTCAGATGACGCTGTAGCGTTGCTCAAAGCCGCTATCCCTCGTGAACCAGGTGTCTGGGCCGACCTCGGTGCCGGCACAGGCACCTTCACGAGGGCTCTAGCGTCTTTACTCCCCGAGGGCCGAGTCTACGCGGTCGATCAAAATGCGCGCAGTCTATCCAAGCTGAATAACCACCGGCAGCGCGGCACGGCGACGATAATTCCGGTCGTTGCGGACTT
>WNGN01000855.1_pt1 | contig 19428 bp, 15 predicted proteins | sample 5400561 | NCBI WGS metagenome assembly WNGN01 (sample SAMN13153379, study PRJNA577476) | soil metagenome | isolation source: 115 cm soil or saprolite under Garry oak tree replicate 2 | place: USA:California | collected 2016-06-15
AGTATGGAAGCGGCATACCTGGATCAGCCCTTCAATTTTGAAAACATACAGGATACGCTTGTCCGGAACAGTCAAGTATTCACGGGAGAGAAGATCAGAATCATCTTCGACTCCATCGACAAACTAGTAACAAAGGTCCCGCTGAAAGACTTCGTCAAGAGCTTCACCGAACTTGCTGGGAAACTCAAAGACTCAGGCGCGACTCTCATCGTCACCGTCGACATGTCCCAGCTGCCAAAGGATCTGGCTAGTTCCCTAACTGACATGGCTGACTGTGTCGCCGATCTCTCTAAGGACGCGTCGGATCCGAATGAACGAGAGTTGAAGGTTCAGAGGCTTAACCAGAAATCCGCGAAAGTAGATGCCGAGACTTTTGAAATCGATGCTGGCAAGGGGCTAGTTTTCGTCTAAGATCGTATCATCTACTTAGCAGACGAATCCACTAGCCCCTATACAGCGGTCCGATTCAGTTATGGGCAGTTAGAGGAACTTGGTGCCGATGCCCATAGCCTCGTTCGTCTTCGCGATAGACCTGCGTCCCTCGGTCTCCAATCCTGTAAGCGCGCGCACGGCGTCCACGTTCTCCGGCACGACCACGCTTTCATTGTGCACCTGATACACCATGTTCGCCTCGCCGTCGGTCACGTCGAGGATATCTTCCCAGAAAGCAACCTCCCACATGTCAGCCCTCACACGTCCCAGATCCCGCATCATCTCAGCCACCGCATTCATGCTATCCACTCCGTCAGAGGTTCTGACTGGCGCCAGCCTCGGTGCGCTCTTCAACGCCTTCAGAACATCCTTCTTCTCTGGCTCCCCCTTGAGCTGGACCATCGCAAAATGCAAATGCCCTAGGTTGAAGGGCCCCCTAGCAGCCATAGTCGTAATGTTCAGTTTCGGAATGATCGTTTGAGCGTCCGGACCTTGGTGTGAAGGAATGTGAGCCTCCGGGACGACCGTATTGATGAGCCCAGCCTTGTGGCTCTCCCACGGATCAGTACCCCTTCTAAACAAGACAACCCGCGCTTTCTTGACACCAATCGTATTCTGAAGCGTTCCAACAGTTCTGCAAATTCCGGTTGTGTTGCAGCTCACTACTCTCGTCGCACCACGGTTGAGACTCTCCTCATAATTACACTGGGCGACAAAAGATGAACCCGTCAGCTCGTGTTTTTCTCCACCTTGAAAAATTGATTTGATCCCGGCTTTGTCATACATGACCTTGTTCTTTGCCCCCAATCCCGCTGGAGTGCAATCAACAATTACGTCGATCTTTCTCAACAACTCCTCAAGTGTCCCAGCAACCTCAACCCCAGCCTTCTTCATGTCCGGCAGTTTTTCTGGGACTGAAGCGTAAATCTGGTAACCTTTCTTCTCTCCGAGCTTGACGCGGTAGTCTCCAACAACATCAGAGACTCCGACGAGTTTCATGTCGTTCTGTTTCGAGACAGCGTCGGCGACGCGTTTTCCGATGACACCGAATCCGTTTACTCCTACCCTGGCCGCGGCTTTGGGCATTTTGATGATTCTCTCGAGAAAGACGTTGATATGGCTCTCTTTTAGCCCTAACGGGTAAAATCCTGCATCTGGAGACGGGCTTTAATACTAGCCCGCCGATCAAAAGAGTAAGCTTTCAGCTTAACAAGTATAGTGAGGAATTAAGGAAGGTCAGTGAATTATGGAGGTTAAACTTTCATGGTTGAACCGTCGCAGTACGCTTCGACAACAAAATATATCGTAAAAGCAAAATTCGATGTCCAGGGCGTCGTAGAGAAGCCTGATGTTGTAGGTGCCGTTTTCGGCCAGACAGAAGGCCTCTTCGGCCCAGATCTAGATCTTAGAGAACTGCAAAAATCCGGACGCATAGGCCGGATCGAAATTAATCTAGACTCCAAACACGACAAGACAGCCGGGTCAATAGTCATCCCATCGAGCCTCGACAAGGTCTCAACAGCCATCATAGCCGCTGCCATTGAGAGCGTTGACCGCATCGGACCCTGCGAAGCAAAGATTAGCCTTGAGAAGGTTGAGGATGTCCGAGAGGAGAAGCGCAAAGCAATCCTCACCAAGGCCAAGGATATTCTTCGGAAATGGGTCGTCGAATCCTCCCCTAGCACCGAAGAGGTCGTGAAGGAGGTTGCCGGATCACTTCGCGGAGTCGATGTCATAGAATACGGCCCCGAGAAACTCCCAGCCGGACCTGAGGCAGAGAGAGGAGACATCGTAGTCGTAGAAGGCAGAGCGGACGTTATCCTTCTCATGAAGGTAGGCATCAGGAACGTAATCGCGCTAAATGGCACAAAGGTTCCAGAGACCATCATCAAGCTCACGAAGGACCGAGAAGTCACAGCGTTCCTCGACGGAGATAGAGCCGGTGATCTGATCTTGAAGGAGCTGACACAAGTTGCAGAGATCGACTATGTGGCTCGCGCTCCTTTTGGGAAAGAAGTAGAAGAACTCACACCCAAGGAAATCATGAGGGCGCTACGCGAACGCGTGCCGCTCAACATGGCAAAGCCTATCGAGAGACCACAATTCGCCAGACCCGAAAGAACCGAACGTCCTTACCAGGAGAAATCCTACACAGAGCGAGCCTATGGTCCAAGAGAACAGGGCTACGGTCCTCATGAAATTACTGTTCGCGCACCTGTTCCAGCGGAGAAACCAAACCTCCCTCCGCCTGTCTTTGACGCCGCGAAAGACCTCCGAGGAACCTTGGAGGCTGTCGTGTTCGACGAGGCGGGTAAGGAGTTGTCTAAGATGCCCGTAAGCGAGCTCGCGGAAAAGATTCCCAGCCTTGAAAACTCTCACCTTGTTCTCTTCGACGGCGTGGTCACTCAGAGACTTTTGGACATCGCCGCCGGAAAGGGCATAAAATACGTGATTGGAGATCGAGTATCGGACGGGGCGAAAAAGCCTGCTAACGTTAGCGTGCTGACGCTCAGCGACTTATCCTCGTTTGGTCCCAACTGAAAGGTTGGCTTGCGCAGCCGGAACGGCAACTAGCTGGTCCTCTGACACACCGAGAATTTCTAGGATACGTGCTGCAGCAGGCACGATCTGATGTTGAACATAATAGTCGTAGTCCACATCCTCAATTGTGACCTTGTAGTGAGGCTCCGCCTTCTGGTACAGTTTTCCAGGTCTCTTGGTTATGACAAAGCCGACTTTGTCTCCAGCCGTAATAGGCCAACCGTCCTTCGCCATCTTCTTCGCCGCCTCCACATGTGGAGCATTCACCTCGTATGCTTCGACGGGCTTTGTTAGAGTCTTCCAGACGATGAATGATGATAGCGGAAGTTTCTTCGATGTTAGATTCCTCGTCAAATCTTGCACGTAGCCAGCCGCTCGCGTCGCGCTAGCGTCTTCCAGGACCATTCTCAGAACCATCCTCTGTACGTCCCGGGCTAGGTTGGACCAATCCCCTCTGACCGCCTCGAGACCTATGACATCGATCTGACCATCGGTTCTTAGCGCACCATATTTTTTCTTGGCCTCCGTGAAGAGTATTCTCTTGTAGACTTCGGATAGGTTGATTTCGAGCCCGAGCTGTCGGTCGATCTCAGCATGGAACTTCTGGACGAGTTTTTCATCGTAGTTCACGAAGAGGCTGTCCGTATCACCGTAGAAGACGGTGAGTCCGAGGCTCTTCGCGAGCGATATCGCGCGGTTGATTGTCTCTCTGCCTAAGGCAGCGGCTGATTCCGCGACCTCCTTCGAGTACCATCGTGCGCCAGCCCAGCCCGCATAGCCGTAGACAGCGTTCGTCATGACTTTGACGGCTTTCTCGCGAGCCTTAAGCAGGGGATACCGTAAATCGCTCGGAGCTGTGCGCTTGAGCTCGGCCTTGGTTGTCTTGCGTGCTTGGATGAGTTTGGTGAGAATTGTTCTGTAGAACCCGGAGGGGTTCTTTCTGAATCGGTGTTTGACTTCAGGGACTTCGAAGATATCCTCCGTCTCTTTCCCGGTGACCAGTGTGTCTGGAGAAATGTTGTATTTGATCATCAAGCTTGGGTACATGGACGAGAAGTCGAGACTGGCCACGTTATCGTGCAGCCCGACCTTCGGCTCGAGGACAATCGCTCCCTTGTATGGTATGATCGGCTGTTCGGTTCTAGAAGGTATCAGCTGGCCAAGGTTATGGGTCTCCATCATTAGGTAGTTGTCGACGCGGAATCCTACGGCCGCGGCTATCACTTGGTCAGGAGGTAATCCCGAGAGAGCGGATATTTGTATGACATAGTCGATAGCTTCCTCTCCGATCTTTAGGATCGTCTCGGTTTGCTTTTCCACATGTTTGACGAGGATCTTTCTCTCGTCTGGTTTTGACCAGTAGTCGAAGTAGGATGTCTCATCGATAGTCTTCTCTTCAGATAATTTGATCCCGAGGTATTTTGCGACGTTCTCAATTGTCTTGTTCTTGACCTCGTACAGATCCTCGGCGAAATTGAGAAGATCAACGTTCGCTCGTCCGATCAGCGAGTAGTGGCCGTAGAGGCTCTGATGTGGCGGACCCTCGTCTCGGCCGACTCTGAGCGGGGTCTTGGTCTTGTTGGCCCTCTTCACAAGGTAGGGCCAGTGGATACTGTTTCCTTCGAAGCTCAGAACAAAGTCTGGATTGTTCTTGATGACGTCTTCGCCGAGCCTCTGAATGATATCTGTATCCGAATCGGCATGGGTTAGCAAAACTTCGTTTGAACTCTCCGTTCTCCAGCCAATGATCCGGATTGGGTCTCGTATGGGACTGGGTGCACCTATCTTACTAACCGATAGAAGTGAGAACGAGAGGAGATCCAGGCTAGGCGGTTCCTCCTTCGGGACGGGGCGAGGATGGTCTGTTGCTGTTAGTGTTTCTTGGACATTGAACTTCTTTGGGTCGACCTTTGAGGCTGTGGTATCCGCCTCGTACCACTGACAAGGCTTGATTCCGTGATCATACTGGTACTTTATCGCTAGTCGGAGCTTCTCTTCGTAGGCGGCTTCAGCGCCGGTCTTTTTCAGCGTTTCTCGTGCAGCCTTCTCCAGGAAGTCTGGGTCTTTGCAGAACACCTTGAGGACCACTCGTTCGTCGGCCAACAGTTTCTTCCTTTCAATCGTAACGTTTTCGATAGTAGGATGAGGTTTTTCGTCTTCTAGCCTTTTTTTCAGTTCCTCTGGGTCCTGCTCTCTTCTCGGTAGGAGGTAGAAGTAGGCTCGGTAGTTGTTGTCGATGACTAGGACTCGTTTTCCTTCGTGGGTGATGCCCCAGAGCCAGATCGACGATTTTCCTTCGTAGGTATCATGGTTGAGGTCGAGAAGCCAGAAGGTCTGTTTCATGCAGACCCTCTGTCTTCTCGTCTACTTTCGATCTGGACCATCCACATCACGAGGATTCCGGCTATGACAAGCGTGAGTCCCGATGGGAATGAGCTGGCAGCCACCTCCAATAGCGGATTGTAGGCGCAACCACTAGCCGGACAGTTAATCGGAGTGTTGAGCGCGATGAATCCTGTCATGGTCATAATTGCGCCGATGATAACGAAAGCGAATCCTAAGGTCCGGAATGTATGTCTCCAAGGAGGCGCGGGGTTCATTCCGGTCCGACCAATCAAGTCGGCGTACAGTAAATGGTTTAAATTCGCCTGTTAGCGTGGAGGCTCCTTGGGATAGTTAGCGTCATGGCGGAGAAGGCCAAGCAGCCAGCAGACCACTGGGGAATCGCCCACATCTACTCAAGCTTCAACAACACCATGGTCCACATTACCGATTTAACTGGCGCAGAGACGATTTCTCGCAGTGCAGGGGGTCAGCATGTGAAGGCTGATCGATTGCAAGGGACCCCTTACGCGGCGATGCAAGCAGCTGCGGCTGCTGCAAAGGTTGCGAAGGACAAGGGGATCACTTCTCTGCATATCCGTGTTCGTGCGCCTGGAGGTCACGGAGCCCGAACTCCCGGTCCCGGCGCACAAGCGGCGATTCGAATGCTGGCTCGTCATGGGTTTCGGATTGGGAGGATTGAGGATGTCACTCCTGTTCCACACGACGGGACTCGTCGACCAGGTGGCCGACGCGGCCGCCGCGTCTAGGCCTTCCGGAGTTTTCTTCAACGTCCTACGCTTCTCAGATTCGGAAGATGATAGGCAAGCATCAGACGTGGCGGGCCGAAGAATGCCTGAACATGATTGCCTCTGAGAACGTGACGAGTCATGCTGTTAGACAGCTTCTCTCCGGTGATATGGGCCACCGGTATCGAGCTGATGATCGGTTCTACAAAGGGACCAGGTTCATGGACGAACTTGAATCCTTTGGAGAGAAAATAGCGTGCGAGGTTTTTGGTGCCGATTGGGCCACGCTCCGGCCCCTGTCTGGACACTTGGCTGATATGATCGTGGTCTCTACCCTCGCAAGGCCAGGCGGTTCTATTCTCACCGTCAGTCCGGCGGATGGAGGCTATCCGGGTCTAAGCGATCAAGCTGGATATCCAACATTCGTGAATGTTCGGAATCTGTATTTTCCATTCGATTCGGAACGGATGAATATTGATGCCGAGAAGGCTCGCGGGTTGATAGAGGATGAAAAGCCCTCGCTTGTCGTCTTTGGCCAATCCTTCTTTCTATTTCCACATCCTGTCAAGGAGCTGGCAGATGCTTGCAACAAGGCAGGATCTCGGGTGGTTTACGATGGCTCCCACGTGCTTGGATTGATTGCTGGGGGCGAGTTCCAGAGGCCGCTTCAGGAAGGCGCGGAACTGTTACTGGGATCTACTCACAAAAGCCTGTTCGGTCCGCAGGGAGGAATAATCGTTGGAAAGAAGGAGGTTGAGGCGGAAGTTAAGGGCCGACAGTTTCCCGGTCTGGTGGACAATGCTCACTGGAATCGAATTGCTGCATTGGCCTATGCGCTGGATGAGGCGCGCAGAAACGGTGGAAAATACGCAGCACGAGTAATTGAAAACGCCAGAGCGTTGGCGAAGGGGTTGCACGAGAGAGGCGTGCCAGTAAAGTGCCCAGAGTATGGGTTTACGTCGTCTCACCAAGTCTATCTAGACATCAAAGACGAGAAGGAGATCGATAAGCTAACTCAGCGGCTCGAGGACGCAAATATTATCGTAGATCGCGGGATACGGATAGGCACCTGCGAGGCCACGAGACGCGGAATGAAACCCAGAGACATGGATAAAGTGGCAGAGCTCATTGGTCAAATCTTCAAGGGCGAAGACCTTATGAAGATTCGCCGACAAGCAACCAGATTGAGGCGCGAATTCAACTCAATCCTCTACGTCTAGAGGCAAGAATCGTCAGTAAGCATGTTCTTATTCGGGCACCCCCTCCTCAAGAGTATGGCTCTGCCCAAGCAGGGTGACACTGTGAAGGTTACTCTGTTGAACCGTGAGACGATCGAAGGTGTTGTTGAATGGGTCGATGGTAATGGTCTCTGGGTGAAAGGGGCTGAGAGGTCGAGATGGGTTCCTTTGGAAGCTTTCACGGCGCCGCACGATTCTCATCCGATTGATGCCAAGGAGGAGCAGTCCGCAGCTTAGCCTTGATGAACGGGCGCAGTATGGGACTTGGGTCGAACGTTGAGTCTTCCGTTTAGTCTCGCTTGGGCATTGTTTCTTGTCTTCGAGAGGATTGTGTCGAGACTGCCTTGGCCGCTTCAAAGATTGGTGATAATGCAGTTTCCCGATGAATTCGAAGCTCAACAAGTAGTTATTCGGTCTAGGACTCTTCGATAGAAGACTCGCGTTTCCAGACTAAGATTGCTCCGAAGAATCTGACGCGTGCGGCCTCTGACTCTGCACCTGAGTCGTTAAATCCAGGACGTTCTTCAGTTCCTTTTTCAACATAAGTGGATCGTGGTTGAGGTTGAAGTAGTCTGCGAAAGTTATCGTTGTCCGCAGAAGCCTTGAACGTCCGATCTTATCGTAACTGATTAGATCCATCTCCTTCAACTGTTTGACGTGTTGGTAGGCGAGTTTGCCTCTAACCCGTACGACGTGTGACTGAGGAATGGGCTGTCTTAGAGCTATGAACGACAAGGTCCTCAAGGGACCCGGAGTCAGGAGAGGTCTGTTTGAGAGCTTCCTCACGTGTTTCGCAAACTCGGGACGTAGCTGCATCACAAACCTGCCATCGGGTAATTCTAGAACTTGGACGGGACTATCCATCTTCGCGTAGCGCTCGGCTATGGCTCGTGCAATCGAACGAATCTTCTCCTCCGATCTTGCGCCGATTACTGATCCAATGGTCTTGAAATCTAGAGGTCTGCCAGAAACGTAGAGCGCCGCCTCACAAAGCTGTTGCTGAAGCAACGCCGGTGTCTTGAGTGCCGGTTCAGTCTGAGATTGCGCTTCCATTGTTCATCACTTCTACCCGGATGTCTCCGAACTCTTCCGTTTGAGATAGGCCGACCTTCTTTTCTATCGCCAGAAATAGTAGCATGATGAACATGCGAACTGCTTGGACTGTATCTCCCTTACCCAGCAGCTGGAGAAATGACAAGCTTTCGCCTGGAACAGTCTCGTCCAAGAGCCTGCCGTAGAAAGCTTTGATCTCATCCTCTATCTTGACCAACCAGTCGTCCACTTGTTCAAAAACGGCTGGCGTCCGGGAGACTAACTGAGCGGTCTCCGATGGTAGCAACCTCTCGGCCCTGAGAACGTCTAGTATTCCTTTGAGAACCTCATCCAGCGAAGTTGTCGTTGACTGGAATCTAATGGGGAACGCCAGGGGCGGAGGCACGTAGTCAGTAGGCTTCTCGGGTGGAGGTCGTGGTGGTTCCTCCATCTTCAGGACGAGTTCCGATTTCATCCGCAGAAGGACCGCAGAGGATAGAAGTGCTGTTCCTGAGACTGAGAAGTCTATGAATCCTCGGCCCTTCATCTCCTTCATCAGGCCCGTCAGAAGCTGGGACAGGTCCACGTCCCATGGCTTGACACGATGCAAGTGGAGCAAATCAAAGAGTACAGTGTACGGACTTTTCAGCCAGTAAGTATCCTGTTCGGCGGTCAATCTCTGACTCCGCCCTTGTTCGGTAGAGAGATCACTTGGCTCTGTCCCTCGTCGATGTAGACTCCGAAGACTCTGTCCGCTCGAGAGATCGTAGTGTCTTTCAGAGAGATCACGACGAACTGGGATTCGATGCTCTTAGACCTGACTAATGCTGCCAGTCTCTTGGCGTTCAGAACATCTAGGTGGGCATCAATCTCGTCCATGATGTAGAAAGGCATTGGATGAATCTGTTGCAGCGCTAGTAGATAGCAGACCGTCGAGACCGACTTTTCTCCGCCACTGGCAGCGCCTATCGTGAGTTCGGTTTTCCCGGGGAATTGGAGGAAGACGTCTAGTCCTCCTTCGAATGGATTGTCGGGACTATCTAGCGCCATTCTTCCGTTCCCGCCGTTCGTAATGTCGGAAAAGATTTGGTGAAAAGTATCATTGACCTTAGTGAAGGCGGTCATGAAATTGTCCAGCTTCCTCTTCTCCAGTTCATTCATGAAGTCTAGAATAGCCAGCTTCTCCCTTTCCAAATCGCCTATCCGAACTGAGAGGTGTTTGTATCCATCCTTGATCTCTTCATAATGCTGGACCGCCAGCTGATTAACCAAGCCGATCTCAGTTAGCTCCTTCTCTAGGCCTGACTTGATTTTCGCGGCATCCTCGATGGCTTCAGGCGTGGTTTCCAGGGACGTTTCAAAACCGAGATTTCGCAACTGTGCGCTCAGCATTGTCACTTGAGTCTCTAGTTCTCTGAGACTTGCCTTCAGCTCCGAGACGTTGAGGTTGAGGGGGTCCATTCTGTCAATTAGTTGCGAAAGGGATTTTTCTATCTCAGCGAATTTGTTTTCGTATTTTCTTCTCTCCTGACCGACTGATGCGAGGCTGTCTACAAGTCGAGACTTCTCCTCATTTAGTCCACTCATTTCTTGCCGTAGCTCTTCCGACTTATTGTTCGCTGTCTCTACTCTTGCCTCTTCACGTCTGATTTCAGCCTCGAGGGCTCTCAGCTGAATCCGTACTTGGTCGTAACCAGGTTTAAGAGTGTCAAGAGTGGACTGGGTGGAAGCAACTTTGCTGTCTAGTTCTAGCTTCTCGCGCAACAGGGCTTCGGCTTCTGCGACCGCTTGATCGCGTTCGCGTTCCATTCCCATGATTGCGGTTCTTCTCTGTTCGATCTTCAGTTTCGCCAGTTCTTGCTCGCGGACGGAGAGTCGCCGTTTCATCTCGCCCTGCTTCTGGGCAATCTCCTCTAGCAGTTCCTGTTCGCGCTGCATCGAGTTCTGAAGACTGTCGATCCTCTTCTTCGTCTGCTGCACCGACATTCTGGTCCTTTCCAGGCTCCTCTGAGCCATGTCAACATCTCTTGCAAGCGCCTCTCGCGTCTTACTCGTGGAAACCCTGTCTTCTCTGAGTCTGACAATCTCCGACTCTAACCGGTCAAGCTCGGACCGAGATCGCTGAACAATAGATTCTAACGACTTGACTGTTCGCTCAAGACCCTCAAGGACGTTAGACCTTGGAATGAGGGTGGAAGCGTCGAAGGGGGCCCGATAGTAGCCGCTTTCGAGACCTCCCCCCGGTTCGTAAAGGTCTCCGCTTGTCACAACGCATCTCAGGCCCTTCGCTGCGCTCAGAAAGGCCGCTCGCTGATTCGTGGCGAGCATTGTATCGCCGAAGACGAACTCTACTGCTGAAGCTAATCCTTTCTCAGATTTGATGACGCTCGAGAGTGGACCCACTATTCCGGGAGTCTCCTCATACTCGTCGTTCACGGGGGGAACTTCTAGGTCATCGAGGGGAATTATCTTTGCTCGGCCGAGTTTGGTCCGCTTTAGGCTCTCCACGCATTTGATCGCGACTCCTAGGTCCTTCACCACGAGTGCTCTCATCCAGCCCGCACTCGCCGCTTCGACTGCCTTGCTGTGCTCATCGCTGTACTTGATCAGCTCTTGGAGGCGCCCTAGGACCCCTTTGAGTGCTCCTTCTTCTGCCATCTCCTCTAGCTTCTGGAGCGCTTTCTCTTCTGCCTGAAGAGTATCAGCAATATTTCGCTGTGTATTGAATTCGGTTACGGTTACTCTCGCTCTCTTAGCAACATCGAGGGCTTCGTCAATCTCCTTGTGCCTCTGATCCTTGAGCTCAGTGTACTCCTTCGCCTTCTCCTCGATATCCTGTAGTCTCTTCTCTTCCTCCTTCCCAAGCTTCTCCATCTCTCGAATTCTTTTCTTCAATTCCTCAGCGAGGTTGGAGAATTCTTGGTGGCGAGCCTCGAGCGTCTGCAGATGACTCGCAGTTAGATCTAGCTTGGCGGAGCTGCCTTTGCTCGTTGCGATGAAAGTTGATAGTTCTTTTTCTAGTGCAGCGATTTCAGCATCGAGTGATTCCTGTTTCTTTGCGTCGGCTGTTAGGGCATCTCGGGCGTTTTGCAGAACAGTGCTGAGCTTCTCAGCTTTCGCATTTGCTTTCTCAAATCTCTCCTCTAAGATGGCCTTTTGAGCGGTTAGGTTTCTGATCGCAGTCGGGAGTTCTTTGAAGTTGTTCTGAATTTGTTCTCCCTGATTTTGGAGTGATTCGATCTGCTTCGTTCGGGTATTGAGAATGTTCTTTGCCGCTTCGGCTTCTGCTTTCGCTCTGACCACTCCATTGCTAGCTTCTGCGATCTTCCTTTCAACGTCGAAGAGTTCTTGATTGCCTTGGGTGACGGTGAGCTCCTCAAAGCGGCGTCTCTCAGCCTCTACTTTGGATCTCTGACCGGTAAGGTCGTCTCTCTGTTGGCGGAGCCCTTCGAGATTCTTCTGCTCGTTTTCAAGCTCTAGGGCGGCACTAGTGCGTTTGTTTTCGAGCGTGACTATTTGTGAAGAGTAAATTCGTGCTTGTTGCTTTCCGATCTCCATCTCGAGAAGTTTGGATCGTAGGAGGTCGTTTCGTTCGCGTTCAAGCCGTTCTATTCTGTTTCTTACGTCTTCGACCTTGCCTGCTGCTATCCGCAGGTTGAGGTCGGCTTCTGAGAGCTGGACCTTTGCTTCTGTCTTCTTGGTTTCGAAGACCCCCAGTCCAATGAGGTCTTCTAGGATCCGCCTTCGTTCTTCTGTGCTAATCTCTGCGAGACGGGTGATCGAGTGTTGAGCGATGAGGTTGAAGCCAGTTACTTGGATGTCGCCGGAGCTAAGGATGTCCTGCACTTGTTTTCTTGAGAGCCGCCGGCCGTTCATTCGATAGATTCCCTCCCCGCCCTTGGAAAACTCGCGTGACACGGTGACAAGGTCTGAGTCTACGGGAATCTTTCTGTCGGAGTTGTCGAACTGGACCGCTACATAGGCGGCTCGAGCGTCCCCGGTGCCTGACTTGTGGACTAGGTCTGAGAGGCTTCCCCCTCTGAGTTCGCGGGGGCTGAGTTCGCCGAGTGAGAATTTTAGCGCGTCTAGGATGTTGGATTTTCCCGAGCCGTTGGGGCCGGTGAAGACTGTGAAGCCTCGGTCAAGGTTGACTGAGACCTTCTTGTTGAATGTCTTGAAGCCTCGGATGTCGATTCTCTTGATATAGACCAAGGCCCGGGCCCTGGAACAGTCTGAATTCTAGTTAGATAAGTTCGTCCATCATCATTGATGTATTCGGGGATGGTTGGATTATCGGCCGAATCTGCGATGGCGTCGCTGATAGAGCCGTATAGCTCGGAGAAAATCGATCTTCCGGAACTCAGGCCAGTACACGTCTTCGAACACAAGCTCGCTGTAGGCTGACTGCCACAGCAGGAATCCGCTCAAACGCTCTTCGCCCGAGGTGCGTATGACGAGATCAGGGTTAGGATTTGGAAGATGGGCAGTATACAGATACTTGTGAAAAGTATCCTCATCAATCTGCTGCGGAGAAAGATTTCCTTGGTGGACGTCCTCAACTATCTTCTTGGTGGCGTCGACGATCTCTGCCCTTCCCGTGTAAGCGATGGCCAGGTTTAGGAAGTGTTGGTCGTACTGGCTCGTTTCGTCCTCGAGACGTTTGAACACGTCTTGGAGCGTTTCGGGCAAGAGATCTGTCCGGCCGATTGCCTTGACTCTTACCTTCTGGGTGTGGAGTCTGCTGTCCTTTCCAAGCTTTCGAGTTTCCTCTTCGACGATCTTGAGGATTGAGTTTACCTCCTCACTGGGTCTAGAGAAGTTCTCGGTAGAGAACGTGTAAAGAGTGAGCGTCTTGATGCCATATTCGAGGCACCAGTCAAGAACCTCCTCGCCGACCTTTGCCCCTGCCCAGTGTCCGTCGGTCGAGTTGAGCGCTTTCTCTGTCGCCCATCTTCGGTTACCGTCCAGAATTATTCCAATGTGCGCTGGCATGGGACCGTACTTGATCTGTTCGATCAGATACTTCTCGTAGGCTTTGTAGACCCCGGCAATTCTGAGGAGGCTGTTTATCATTAAGCGAGTTCCTGGATTTCCTCTTTTTTCAGTTGAGCGTGCGTGAGCGCGGTCCCGCAGGGACAGTCTTTCCTGGACTCGGGTATTTTTGCTATCGCTCCGGTTAGTATCTTGTTGAGCACTTGGCTGGTCTCGTGGCCCTTCTCTTCTACTTCTCTTGCTGATAATGTTCTCTGAAGCCCTGCGGCCATGTTGGATACGAAGCTGATCGAAGCATAGCACATTTCGAGTTCGCGTGCAAGGAAAGCTTCCGGAGCTCCGGTCATTCCGACTATGTCGCATCCCATTGTCCGCAGCATCTTGATTTCAGCAGGAGTCTCGTAGCGGGGTCCCTCAGTGCACGCCATTACGACATCTTTAGGTCGGCTTCTGCCAGCCGCTAGGGCCGACGCAGTTAGGATTTCTCGGACCTTGGGGCAGTAGGGTCGTGAGACATCGATGTGTGTGACCGGAGAACTTTCGTAAAATGTTGCGATCCTCGATTTTGTAACGTCTACGATATCAGAGGGGATGACAATCTCGCCCGGAGTAAGTTGTTGATCGATTGCCCCGACGGCGTTCGTTGCGATGACTCGTTCCACTCCGAGGCTCTTCAGTCCCCAGATGTTTGCCCGATAGTTCACTTTGTGTGGCGGGCTAGAATGGTTTTCTCCATGCCTTGGCAGGAAAACGGCAGGTCTCGAATCCACTTCTCCCATCGTAAGGTTGGGAGTTGGCCCGTAGGGTGTTCCGAGGATTTTCTGGTTTCCTTTGAGGATGGATTTTACTCCTGAGCCGCCGATGATAGCAATGGGACGCTTCAATCCTCTGTTCCTTCGTAGAGTACGCTGAGCTCTTGGAGCGTTAGCTTCCCGCCCTTGCTAAGCTTCTTCTGAGCTATCTCCTTTAGAGCTTCCTTGAGCGCTTCTCCCTTCTGACGCTGAATCCTCTTTTCGTCATCCGTCAAAGTATTTCTTAGTTGCAGGAATTTCTGATTCGTCTCTGCTGTTCTCCGTTTGAGGTCGTCGAGTGTTTTCTGCTGTTTTTCACGTCTTAGTCTGAGGGTCTGGAATGCTTCGGACAATTGGACAATGTCGGCATGATGCTTCTGGCTTTCAGCGGCCAGCTCCTGAATTTTCGCATGTATCTGGTCTGCTTCTTCTCGCTGTTTCGTGATATCCTCTCTGAGCTTCAGGACCTTGTGATAGCCCGTTACTCGGATTTCCAAGCTCCTAATTCTAGTCATCAAGCGTTTCTCTTGCTCCTTCTCAAGCGGTGAGGTCTGAACCTGCCATTCCAATGCTGCTAGATCCTTTTCCGCAATCGACGCGTGGGGTCGATCGCTCATCTTTTTGAGAAGTTCTCTAAGCGTCGCGAGTTTCTCGCGCGACGTGTCTCGGAGACGGTCACGTGTTTGTTTGAGTGCTCGAACAGTCTCATTCAGACCGTCCCGAGTCTTGCGTAGATCTTGTAGTTCTTCCCTGACTCTCTGAATTTTGTTCTTGGTCTCGTTAAGCTGGTCGAGACTCTTTGATTGTTCGATTCTCAGTTGTTGTCGTTCGTCGTCGAGCTTGTCGATCTCGCTCACTTCTTTGGACCTCGCCGTGCCTAGATGCCTGGAACGTATGGAAAGGTAGATTGACCGCCTTATAGAGATTGAAGCTGAAAATCGGGGACGGTTGCAGACTCGTCGGCCATTGAGAAGGTGGGTGAGCGTCTCAGCCTGATTGGGACGATTCATGTGGACCCTAAGAGCGCCAGCTTTGCACGAGAAACGATTCTGCGACTAAAGCCAGAGGTGGTTGCCTTGGAGCTGGACGAGGGGAGGCTCATGGCACTCGAGAATCCTGGCAAATCCTCAGGCCGCGGTGGCGGCGGATCGTTCCTGGCGATGATGTTGTTGGAGAGGTTTGCGGGGGAGATGACGGGTTCGCCTCCGGGGCAGGAGATGCTCCGGGCAGTGGAGGCTGCCAAGGCAGTTGGGGCGAGAGTGGCTTTCGTCGATCTTCCGATTGGGATGACAGTTGGGTCTTTGAGGAAGCTTCCTTTGCGCGAGAAGGTGAGGCTAGGGGTTGATTCTCTGATTAGTATTGCACTCTTGCCCTTTGGTGGATTCAACTTGTCGAAGCTAACGGAGAATTTGGAGGCGCAGCTTCGGCTGTTTCGACTACGCTATCCTGAGTTGAGCAGGCTTCTCTTGGATGTCCGAGAAGAGTTCATGGTAGCAAGGATTCGGGACATCATGTACTCCACAGCTGGACCAGTGGTTGCCGTGGTTGGGTTTGGACACTTGAAATCCCTAGCGAGAGCGCTGGCATCTGTCCAAATGAAACCCGTATACTCCACGAGCATCACTTGGAATATGACGACGGGAATGTAACCAGTCTCGTTGGCGCTAGGAGAAGAACAGCCTTGTCTCTCCCATTGTCCGAACATCGAGAGCTTCAACGTCGACCATCAAGGGTAAGTCATGGACAACGTTTCCAAGAAGAAGGCATCTTCGTGCTGGCGTTCCACGGATTAGGGAACGAATTGTCTCGCTATCTGACTTTGCTACTTTGCCTATTGTTTCGATATCGTGCTCGTTGGTGAAGTTGAAGATGAACACGTTGTCGGCTTGTCGATAGATGGTCTCTTGGACCGTGTCAGGCTGGTTGGTGATGAACGTAGTGAACAGGCCGATATGGCGCATCCTGGTGATAATGTCGTCCCAGTACGTTTCTCTCAGGTAGAGGTGGGCTTCTTCGGCGAAGAGGAAAGCGGCTCGCAACCAGTTCGACGAGAGGATCTTCGTCAGCTCACCTAGGAAGATCTCGACGATTATCCGCCGGACAAGGTGGCTCTGGTTCTTCAAGTTGACAACTAGGATTCCTCCACCGTCGATGGCGTGAAGGATCTTTTCCTCAGTCAGAGGGTTGGTCTCGTCGTAGAAGAGTCCAGATTCCAGTAGCACTTGGAGTCTTGAGACGAGCGCTTCTCTGACGCTCTCGTGGCAGCTCCATGACTGGACGGTCTGAATCAGATTGGGTAGGGTCAGGTCGCCCTTTGACTCTAAGTCCCGCCAGATGGTGCTGAATACCTTCGAGGAGGTTGCAGGAAGGTCCAGCGCGTTGCTTAGGACCCCTGCCATTGTCCGATATCCCAGTTTGGCGAGGGCGAAGTTGATCCCGCTTCGCGGTGCGATAACTGTGAGCCTAGATGTGGATAGGCGTCCGTCCTTGGACTTGTGGAGGTTGACGTATTCGCCGTTCACATCTAGGACGATGCAGGGTGCTCCAAGTCCACTCATGGATAGGAGCAGTAGCTTGGCGAGGTGGGATTTTCCCGTTCCTTTGCGGCCGGTGATGATGTTTAGGCCACCGTCAAGGCCTCCCGCGTCGATTTGGACGGGGTCGCCGTCATTATGGCCGACCGTGAGTGGCCTCTTTCCACCATTCATGATTAGACGGTTGATCGGATAAGCGCGTATTCGGGACGCTGTCCGAGACGGTAGCCAGGATGTGGTAGGGGATAGGTCCTTTTCTCCTGTGATTGTTCCCCTGATCTTGCAGACCGCTAGTCGCGTGTCTTTCAGTGCGTCTACTTCGCTGGAAATGTTGAGGGGGTCCATTTCCTCCCCGGAGAGCTCGCCGTCTGTCATCACGTCGCGGAGGATGTCTTCCAAGATTCCTGGGACGTTCGCGTATTGCAGGTCAATTATCTGGACGAGAAGTCCCTTGGCTAATCCAGGATCTTCGATTAGCAGATAGTCTCCGCGCTGGACATGCTCGTCGGGAAAGGCGACTAACTGGACCTGATCGCCTTCTTTCCGGTAGATTCGCATGATTAGGCCACGTACCTGCTTGTGCCGAATGGTCCGAAGAGCGATCGTCGTAGGCTGGGACGGGACTGAAGTGTGATGTGATGGTTTGATACAACGAATCGTTGGACTGCGAGAATTTCGTTTGCTGTGAACGTGCTGAAAATGTGGGCGATTCTGAGAGTTTCGGGATAACCGTGGAAAATAACATCGGTGCCAGCTAGTCGTTCGAGCGCTTGTTGCGCTTGTTCAGTGCTGGCTTCTCGATCAATGTCTGTTCTGAATAGGAATCCGTCACTGGATAGTTTTGCTACATACACTCTGCCAAGAAACCTAACGGGATAAGGTGGATATTCGCTCTCGACTAAGGAGCTGATGTCGATCTGGTGAGGTGTGTCCTTGTCGTTTGTGAGTCCGAGGATATTTCTTCCCCCGACAGTCAGCTGGGTTGCTTTGGATATGCCGATTACAATGGAATTATTTTGGCGGGCGGTCGCTAGAATCTTGTTGACGCGTGCCGCTGGGTTGTCTGGAGTACCCGCGGTGAGGGATCCATCGATCAGTAGGATTCCGTCGTGGAGTGATTCTGACAAGACTTCTTGGACCCAGCGTTCAACGTGATTCCGGAGTCTTGTGAGGACCCTGAGGGTCTTCAGCGATAATCCGCCGAAGGCGCGGGACTCGTCTTCGCGATACTGGCTTACATCCTCAGAGTTTGGGACGTGAAAGAGTAGGGGCCCCCATCGGGTATAGAGAATCTTGCTCTGCTTTCTCCACACTCCGACTGCTCGGATTGCGAAGATCATGCCGGTCTCTGTCTCGCCGATCTTGACGCTCGATGCATCGCAGGCGACTACTGGGACGAATTCTTTCGCGGGATTGATTGCGCAGCGCTTGAGACCGGATGAGGTTATGGAGCCTCCAATTTCGAGTCGCTCATCAGAGTCAGCGTCGTCAACTCCCATCTCCACGAGAGAGACTGGTCGTGGGTTGAACCTTGAACCTTGGAGCGATTGCATCGAACGCGTCGACAGTTCAACAAGAGACTCGGGGATTGATGGGAGTCCGATGACCTCCGGTATGCTTTTTATTTGCTGAAGAGGCTCAGTAGTCTCTTGGGTGCGGTGGAGCAAGGTTAGATTCCCCCAGTTTCAGACGGGAAACCCCCCTTTCCCGTCTGTCCCCGCACCCGGTTACGCATCATCCTGAAGCGGTCACCGGTTTCTCGGTTGGTGTTGAGGCGGCTCTTGCAGTGAGGCCCTTTGCGATCTCGTGGGCTTTCCGTATTCCTTGCATGCTAAGCTTGTAGGACCCGTCGCTTGTTCTGTCAATGAGTCCTGTTTTCGTCATCATAGCGAGCGTGTTCCGGACCGTCTTGACGGCCTTTCCAATTGCTCGGCTGATGGCCTCCGGGTCCATCTCCACATTGGAGCGGGTCCCGACGGCGTGAGCGACTCGAGCCGCCAAGAGAACCATGGCGATGGAATTCTCGGCCGACATTTCGGGCCTCAACAGCACAGCTTCCCCCTCTGGGGTCAGCTGGACGGCGCTGGAGAGATCGTCAACCATGGATGAGTAGTCTGGTGAGAACGTTAGTTTGGAAGCTAGCGAGTAGTTCGGTAGGACCTTTGCTGCGAACTGCATGACCTCGCGAACAACGGTCTCCAGATCTCCTTCGGCCGTGTGTTTGATGTCACCCCATTCGATCTGAACTTTGATCTTGGGCTGGTCTGTCATTTTTCTTACCTCTCAGGCAGTTGAGCGACTCGGGGCATGAGGCTCTTGATGACGACTCTGGTACCCATGGTTGTGAGCCGGTAGGAGCCCTTGCCGACGCGTTCGACTAGTTGTTCGTTGCAGAGTTCGCTGAGCCTGCCAGCTACGGTGCCGGTTGAGCGTCCCGTGGTCTTGGTTATCTCGTCGAGGGACAGAGTGTCGCTCTCTTTCTTGCCCATTTGGTGCTGTAGGCGTGATCCCGCAAGATGAATCATCAGGAGTTCCTTGTCCTTGAGTTCTCTCAAGTCTTTCAGAACGACTGGGCCTTCTGGTGAAACTGCAAGCACTCCAGTGCAGCTCTGAAGGAACTCCGCCGCATCGACGGACAGTACAAGTTTGGAGATTAGTTCGATCGAAGGGTAGATTTTGGAGAAGTAGGTGAGTAGTTCTCTTAGGACCGTTTCCGGACTGCCGATGATTCGATTCTCGACCCCTGAGTGTTTTAGAATGACTTCAATGGCGGCAGCGGCATCCTGGGGGCTCGCCT
>WNGN01000937.1_pt1 | contig 19405 bp, 10 predicted proteins | sample 5400561 | NCBI WGS metagenome assembly WNGN01 (sample SAMN13153379, study PRJNA577476) | soil metagenome | isolation source: 115 cm soil or saprolite under Garry oak tree replicate 2 | place: USA:California | collected 2016-06-15
CCGGTGTGTTGCCGAACTCAAACCGCCTCGCATAGCGCTCGTTCATGACCCGCATCGGAATCTCAGATGTCAGGTAAGGATTCACGAACACCATGTTGCTGAGTTCCAAACCTGCCGCCTTCACGATCGCCTGCATCTTGTCGAGCGCGAGATCGACCTGCGCCGCCGGATCCTCCGGAACTTTCCCGCTCACAGGATCGCTCCCGGCCATGCTCGAAATGAAGAGCCGGTCGTGGGTGAGAATTCCAGGGGAAGCCCCGTCCGCAGACCGGTAATTCGGTGGATAGATCTCCCGCCGTCCTGCCAGATTGCGCACCGCGACAGCATTGACTTGAATAGACGGCTCCGGAAGCCGGGCAACGCCCAGCACCGCGCGAGCCGGCGGCGTCTTCCCGAAGTATTCCGCGAAGACTGCGTTCATTTCTGAATACTTGCTAATGTCCTCGAGGTAGACCTGCGTGTAAACGACGTGTTCCATCGTCAAACCTGCTGCGTCGACGATCGCCTTGATGTTATCCAGCGCCTGGCGAACCTGGGCCGCGAAATTTGCCGGAGAGCTGCCATCTGGGCGGCGCGGCGACTGCCCGGAAATGTAGATATAGTCTCCGGCGTCCACACCGGGAGAATAGAAACGATTCGCAGATGCCGATGCCTGCGCGGGAACAACAGCACGCAATTGCTGCTGCGTCAGAGCCACTCCAGAAAGCAGAAATCCGGCCAGGAGCCATCGTATTAGATGGACGGTTCTCAAGCGAGGAACACCTTGCCTTTCTTACGCCGCAGCTTTCTTCTGGGCTGCGCCCAGAATTCCACGCAGCCTTTGCCCAACCACGATTTCTTCTCCGGGCTTGATGGTCATGGCGCAATTCCTGCACGCAGTCGAACACACTGTATCGCCAGGCCGCCTGATCCCAATAGACCCGCAGCGTTGGATAGCGATTGCCATCCTGGGGAATGAATATGTCGGTTCTCACGCCAGGCACAGTTTCCACCAGCTTCCGGATGCGATCCACGCGCCCATTCCATTCGGCATAGAGCTTGTTCTCATCCAGACTGAGCCAGGTCTCGAGCGCCGTGAGGCAACCGATCACTTCTTCCTTTCCGACTTTCATCGGCCGGCACACGGCTCCCTCCCGCGGACTGGAATTCAGCAACGCCGCCTCGATCAGATCCTTTCGGCCGAGAAGCAAACCGCTGCACTGTGGTCCGCACAGTCCCTTGCCGCCCGAGAAGCAGTAGAGATCAATTCCCATCTTCGCGTAGAGCTTGGAATTGTCGACGGGAGGGATCCCGGCTGCGTCATCCAGCAACATGGGAATCTTGTGCTCCTTCGCAATCGCCAATTCTCGCTGGAGTTTTTCCCCGAGATCGGTGGTGTAGATCATGGCGGTGTTTTCGCTGATCGCGTTAATGAGTTCTTCCGGGGAGAAAGTGAGAACCAGCTTTGCGCCAGTCAGGCGGATGGCGCTGTCGAATGCGCTCCGTCCTCCCACCATGATCACTTCATGCTTCAGCCCGGTCGTATCGGGAAGTTGCCAGATGTACTTGTCATCGGCGCCGGCCATGCACGCGGCCGTGGCGGCTGCCATCGCGCCCGCGGCGCCAGAAGTGATGAATCCGGATTCCGCGCCCGTCAATTCCGATAAGCGCCTGCCCACCGCACGCTGCAACTCGAGCATGTTGACGAAATGCTGCGCTGCCTCCACCTGCACTTGCCGAACTTCCGGAAATTCCAGCGATCCGCTCAGATAGGTCCACGTGCCTCGGCAGTTGATGACCGTCTTCACGCCCAGCCGAGAGTAAACATTCTGTCGCGGATCCTTACCGATCGCCGTGGCGGCATGGGCGTAAAGCTCGCGTGCTGCGATCTGGCTCAGCAGTGGCGCCGCCGCTAACAATTTCACAAATGATCGGCGGCTGGAAGTCCGGATACCCATGGGACACCCCCAAGAAATGTTGGTGATAATACGAAGACTTGATCCCAAACTCTCAAAGAAATCGAGCTCTAATCCGCATCTGCGGGCAGAGGAATCCGCGACCGCACCGCAAGAATATGGGCCTCGGCTCCGGGTTTGTTCTGGTTGTAGAAGCCCACGGTGCAGTTGGGACGGAAGTAATAAGCGTCTCCCGCTTTGGCAGGATAACGGCCTTCGATACCGTCCTGCCCACTACCGGCCACCATCTCGCCAGCCCCGTCGAGAACCAGATAGATTTCTTCTGCCGTTTCGTGATGATGCGGAAAATTCGTGCCTCCCGGCGCAAAGTTCATCCAGAAAAGGCTGGTCACGACGTACGCTTGATCGATAGCATCGCGCTTTCCACTCCGCGGACCTACCAATAGCTTGTACAGGACCGACGTGGGGTGACCCTCGACGGTTTCCTCTTTGAGATCGTCCAGATTGACAATCTGAGGACGGGGCATTGCCGCGTGAATGGAAATTGATGGTGGGATTCTGAAAGCCATGATCAAGACCCGCAACACTTTTTCAGAGCTGTTCTCCATCGCATGCTTTACACCAGGAGGCAAATAAGTAAAATCATTGGCGTGCATCGCGTACGTTTGTTCCCCGTAATGCAGTGCGCCATTGCCTTGCAGAACGAAATAGATCTCTTCTTCACGATCGTAGAGGGCGGTCTGGCAGTTGCCGTGTGCATCGACCGTCGCCTCCCCGAAACGGGTCACAGTTCGCAGAATTCGATTGTCTGTGTCACCTTCACCGAAGATTGGCTTGTAGTGGCAAGTCCAAAATGCAAGAGACCCGGCGTGCTCGCGTAGACCCGGAACGTACCGATGCAACCAGGTGGCATCGACTTTCCTGTCCTGAGCCAGCAAATTCGGCGCGATCAGCAGAAACAGCAGCAGACTTCTCAACTTGATCCCGTAATGTGTGGCGCACGTGCTCGCCCGTTCGCGAAGTCGGTATACCACAGAAATTGCTTGACGCAAATCGAAATCTTTCGTTTTATTGGGATTCATTTCGCTCGGACGGAGGCTGTGAGTTGAGGATTCAAGCGTGTGCGCCAGCGTCGACCATGGCACCAGGGAAAGGCGCAATCACCGCACCGCATCTTCCGCTCCCAGATCACGTCCGACGTTTCGCATTAGTGTTTCTCCTTGGCTTACTCTCGCTGAAGCTTAGTTTCGCACAGGAGGGAAACCAGTCAAGTCCCAAGAATGCGGGATGTCACGTCGAGGCCGTGGACTACAAGGGATGGCAGGCTCAGCAACTTTCGAATCGATGGGTGCAATTGATCGTGGTGCCGCAAAATGGCGGGCGCCTCATGCAAGTGACTTTCGCCGGTCACCCCTATCTGTTCGTCAACCCTAAACTAGCCGGTAAATACTTCCCGCCCTCCTCGAGCCAATGGTTCAACTACGGGGGGGACAAACTGTGGCTCTTACCTGAAGGCAACAACGACGAACACCACTGGCCCGGCAGCTCTGACTTAATCGACGATGGGCAGTTCTCCTTTCGAAAAATTTCGGAAGGACAACAGTGCGAGATCGAACTTACCGGCCCTGCGGATCCTCAGACAGGAATCCAGTTTCAACGCACCATCCGCCTTGGCGGCGACTCGCCGCTCATACGCTTTCACGCCTCCCTGAAGAATGTAACCGGGCACGTTGTCGAATGGTCCATGCAGTCGGTCTCGCAATACGAGACGTCGGACCCAGCCGCTCCCTCGGGCTTCAATCACGACTTCTGGACATTTACTCCGGCAAATCCATCGAGCGGTTATCTGAACCGCTATCACGTTCGCTTCGGTCCGGCAGAAAATCCCGCGGTTTCGGTAAGAGCAGACGGCCTGTTCACCGTGCACTACGTGCACATGGCCGCCGAACTCTGGCTCGACTCGACCGACGGCTGGCTCGCTGTCGTCGACGGCAGCAGCAAGTACGCCATGGTCGAACGCTTTCAGTACGAGGAAAGCAAAAAATATCCGGGAAAGGCGTCCGTCATTTTTTGGACCAACGGTCCTGAGCTGAGATTGAACAATGATGGAACAGCTTCCCTGACTAAAGATTCGGATGCCGGACCTTATTACCTCGAAGCCGAACTGAATAGCCCGACGTACCGGTTGCGTCCGGGAGAAGCCTGCGACTTCGAAACGGAATGGTTCCCAACGCGAGCCGGGGACGAATTCCATGGTGCAACAGACGCCGGAATTCTAATTCACCCGCTTCGCGCCATCCGCCTTGGGAATGGCAAAATCAAAGTTTCCGGTTCATTCGGAGTGTTTTTTTCCGGTCGCCTGGTCGCGCATTTTTACAATGAACACGGTGCAAGCATCGGCACCATGCCGCTAGTGGACGTGAACCCAACTGAAGTAGTCTCGCTCGAAACGGAAATTCTTCCACCCGCAAAGCCTGCACGTCTCTCACTTCACCTTGAAGATGAAAATGGGCTGGACCGCGGTGCCCTCCAGGAACTGCAGATAGCCATGGGAGACAATCGCTGAATGAGCCCTTCCTGCAGGATCTTCATCCTGTTGTTAGCGGCTGCCGCGATGGGCAAGCCAACGACGTGGCAGCAAGGCGAGTCCCCTCTTACAGGCGTGAGCACCGTGAGCGAACAAGATTTGCTTGCCCAGCCGCCGGGCTCGAACTGGACGTCGTACAACGGTGACTACAGCGGGCGTCGTTACAGCAGCCTGTATGAAATCAATCTCAACAACGTCGCACAACTTCGCCCCGCATGGATCTTCCATCCCGGGAATTCCGAAAGGCTCGAAGCTACGCCTGTGGTCATCCGCGGAATCATGTACGTCACTGCGGCGAATGACGTGTACGCGCTCGATGCCCGAACCGGACGTGCCTTGTGGCATTACCAGCGGCCGGTGAGTTCGGGCCTTCTCGACGATGCCGCAGCTCACAAAAATCGCGGTGTGGCAGTGTGGAAAGATTTCGTCTACACCGAAACCGACGACGCCCACTTGCTTTGTCTAGACGCTCGCTCCGGAAGCCTGCGCTGGGACGTCGCCTACGCCGACAAGACGAAGCACTACGGGGCAACAAGCGCTCCGCTTATGGTGAAGGGCATGGTGATCGTGGGCACTTCCGGCGGCGATTCAGGCGTGCGCGGATTCCTCGCCGCCTACGATGCGATCACAGGGAACTTGAAGTGGCATTTGTGGACGATCCCCGGCCCGGGAGAATTCGGCTCCTCCAGCTGGCCCGGAGATTCCTACTTACACGCTGGGGGCACGACATGGATGCCCGGTACCTATGATCCAGAACTCAACACCCTGTATTGGACGACGAGCAATGCGGCACCCGATTTTGTCGGTGACTCCCGGCCCGGCGACGACCTTTACACCGCCTGCGTTCTCGCCATTAACCCCGATACCGGAAAAATAAAATGGCATTTCCAGTTCACCCCGCACGACATGTATGACTATGACGCGAATGAAACGCCGGTGCTCGTGGACCTTGAAGACAACGGCAAGATCCGCCATCTTTTGCTGCAGGCAAACCGTAACGGCTTCTTCTATGTTCTCGATCGGACCAACGGTAAGTTCCTGCAAGCGACACCCTTCGTAGAGAAGATCAATTGGGCCACCGGAATCGACGCCTCCGGCCGCCCTGTACTGTCGGGCCGAATCCCGACTGCAGAAGGCACGAAGATCTGTCCCGGCATCAATGGGGCAACGAACTGGTTTTCCCCTTCTTACAACCCAGACACCAGGCTCTTCTTTGTGATGGCTCTCGAAAGCTGCAATCTGTTTTTCGCAAAGCCGGAACCATTCACAAAGGGAGCGACATACTACGCCACGGGCACGAAGCGTCCGCCGGACGAGCACGCGCAGAAAATTCTGCTGGCTCTCTCCGTGCCCGATGGAAAGCGGGTCTGGCGTTATCCCCAGGTTGGACAGGGTGAGTCCTGGGCCGGAACACTCGCGACCGCCGGTGGACTACTGTTCTTTGGCGACGATGCCGGGTCTCTGGAAGCGGTTGAAGCCGCAACCGGCCGTCCACTCTGGCACTTCAATACCGGTCAGACCCTGTATGCCTCTCCCATGAGTTATGCGGTGGATGGGATTCAGTACATCGCAATCTCCGGCGGAAGTGATGTGCTCAGTTTCGCGCTCCCACACTGACCGGACGTGCTCGGAAATCCGTGATCGGTTCTCTACCCGGGCAGAGTTTCCGCAGCCCCAGCCTTTGGGGCTGGAGCGGGTCCGAGTGGGGGGAGTATCCGCTTCGAACGAGATCGCGCTCTTATTAAATCCGGATGCAGCGAACCCGACGCTGGCGCGTGCAGCGCTTTCGGGCGGTGCTCCTCGGGAAGTATTGGAACATGTGCGGGATGCCACTTGGGCACCAAGCGGAGATCTGGTAATCGTGCGAATGGCGAATGGCCGAGACCGCCTGGAGTATCCAGTCGGCAAAATGCTCTACGAAACCGCCGGGTGGATCAGTCATCCTCGTTTTTCGAAGAAAGGTGACCGGATTGCGTTTCTCGACCACACTGCGTTTCCAGACACTCGAGGTACTGTCGCGCTGGTGGATCTCAGCGGCCATAAGCAAACCCTGACGCGGGAATGGGAAGATGTACGGGGGCTGGCCTGGTCGGCTGCGGGCGACGAAATCTGGTTTACGGCTTCGGATAACGGCACTAACGATTTCCTTTATGCCGTGACGCCATCGGGTCGGCAGCGTCTCGTGCTCAGTGTTCCCTCCCGGCTCTTCTTGCAAGACATCGCATCCGACGGCCGGATTCTGCTGGTTGCGGAGGATGTTCGAGTGCGCATCGCCGGCCACGCTGCCGGAGCGATCCGGGAGCAGGATCTCTCCTGGTACGATTCCACTTTCCTGAGCGACATTTCCGCGGATGGCCATTGGATCGTTGTCGGCGAGCAAGGCGCGATGGGCGGTCCCAATTATTCAGTCGGAATGCGCAAACTAGACGGTTCGCCGCCGGTAAGGCTGGGAGAGGGCTACTCGGGAGGCTTCTCGCCCGACCGCAAATGGGTCGCTTCTTTCGTCAATGGCCCGCCGCCGAAAGTGACCCTTCTGCCCACCGGCGCGGGGGACCCTAGACCAATCCCTGTGCCTGAAATCGATCGTATCGTGGGGTTCGGCGTCGGGTTCTTTCCGGACGGACAGCATCTCTGGCTCAACGCGGCCGAGGCTGGTCACCCCGCCCGCACCTACCTACAGGATATTGAGGGTGGGAAGCTGCACCCGATCACTCCCGAAGGTGTACTGGCTGAGGGGGTCTCCCTTGACGGGAATCTCTGGTTGGCCCCGACGTCGAAGGCAGGCTTTCATTGTTCCCAACGGATGGCGGTCGCTGCGCGCATTGTCCCAGGACTAGCCTCAGGCCTGGATTTTGTGCAGTGGGGCCCGGGAGGGAAGTCGCTTTATGTGCGGGACAACAACAACTTGCCAACTACGGTTTTCCAAGTCGATGTCTCTACCGGGCAGAAACGAACTGTGCGGCAACTGATGCCGGCCGACCCGTCCGGAATCAGGACGGTATGGGCGGTCGCCATGTCTCCTGACGGAAAGTCATATGCCTATAACTATTTCCGCCAGTTGTCGCAGTTGCTCGTGGTGGAGGGGTTGAAATAGAATTCTGCCCGGAGCTTGACACCGAAAAACTACGAGAGCGAGTTGCGGCCGCAGAAACCGCAATCTTCAATCGTCTTCAGGCCATTTCGCAAGGCTCGAATCACACTGCGGAACGGCAGGCCATTGAAGATGCTCTGGCAAGCCTCCACGTTCTCAAGAGGGACAATCTTGGATTTCCTGACTGGGAAAAGAAGTAAAGAATCACGCGGCAATGTGGTAACGGTGCGGGGATCAATCTTCTTTCCAATGGACGTTTTTTTGTGACCGCAAGAAAACTTTGAACTCCCGTAGGTCGTCACCAGTGATCTCATCCAAGTGAACTTTCCCGCAGCACTTTCGGAACAGCTTCAAGGCCTGTGTGTAGGATTCAATTTGTCGCTGGTGATGCGGCAGTTGCTGGGCATGGGCACGCCGCGAGGTCTGCAAGGGCTATCGGCGGATGCGTTCCTGGCCTTTTCTGCGGCTCTGGATCGCGGTTTTGGTTCGCACAACACGGGAAAGCGCATTGGTTCCGATACCCAAGTCCTCCTGCCGTGCGCAGCGAAACTTCCATCCCGCTCGCAGCAGAGTGAGCAAACCATTTCTGCCACGGGCTGCTAGGTAAGGTTTGGATCGCATTCCCAGCCTGGTCAGTCAATACAGTGAATACTGTAGGTTTGTGAAGCAGCTTTCGTGGTATGAATCGTAATAACGTAGAGCTTGGGCGCCGGGCATGGCCTTTCATTGACCCTCAGGCCACACAGCGCGTATGGTTTTGCCATTCCTTTGAAATTGACCTTTAGCGAAGTGCCGAGTCGGGCTGTCACAGGGCGACGGTCAGAAAGCAGATGACAGTCGACTTTGGCATGCGCCCGGGCACCGGTCCATTCAGGAGATCACGATGAAGAGAAGCAATAATGTGGCGACCGAGAACGGTGAGCCGAAAGCGAATCTCAAAGCCACTTTAAAACATAATGGACATCCTAAAGTTCAAGCCGAGTCTCTCTCCGCAAACGATCTTAGTTTGATATTGGGAAGCCTGCAAACGATGCGAGATGGTGACTTTTCGGTTCGGCTACCTGGTTCCTGGACGGGAGTGGCGGGAAAAATCGCAGATACATTTAATGACATTGTGGCCGCCAATCAGCAGATGGCGAAAGAGCTGAGGCGTGTGGGGAAGGTCGTGGGCAAAGAAGGCAGAACGCGAGAGCGCACGAAATTCAATGAGTCCCGAGGATCGTGGGGCGAGATGGAGGTTTCGGTTAACACGCTCGTGGAGGACCTACTCCGACCCACTACAGAAGTGACTCGCGCAATCGGAGCCGTCGCCCAAGGCAACCTCACCCAAACTGTGCGGCTTGACGTGGACGGGCGCCCCCTGGAAGGAGAGTTCCTTCGCTCAGCCAACATTGTCAATACCATGATCCAACAGCTGAGCGTGTTCACCGCTGAAGTCACGCGTGTGGCGCGTGAAGTGGGTACGGACGGAAAGCTCGGCGGTCAGGCTCAGGTTCCTGGTGTGGCCGGCACCTGGAAAGACCTCACCGACTCCGTAAATTTGATGGCTAGTAATCTGACCGGGCAGGTCCGCAACATTGCAGAAGTGGCTACAGCCGTAGCGAGCGGGGATCTTTCGCGAAAAATCACGGTAGACGTGCGGGGAGAAATTCTCCAGCTGAAAGAGGCTATCAATACCATGGTGGACCAGCTGCGATCATTTGCTTCTGAAGTGACCCGCGTCATCCGCGAAGTGGGTACAGATGGCAAACTCGGCGGCCAGGCCGTGGTACCTGCTGTGGCGGGCACGTGGAAGGATCTTACCGACTCAGTGAACGCCATGGCGGGAAACCTGACGGCTCAGGTCCGAAACATTGCTGAGGTGACTACGGCTGTGGCCCGCGGCGACTTGTCCCGCAAGATCACGGTAGACGTAAAGGGAGAAATTCTCGAACTTAAGGACACCATCAACACAATGGTGGACCAGCTCAACGCCTTCGCGGGCGAGGTGACGCGGGTGGCCCGCGAAGTGGGTACCGAAGGTAAGCTTGGTGGCCAAGCGCAGGTGCCCGGTGTGGGCGGTACCTGGAAAGACCTCACCGACAACGTGAACTTTATGGCTAGCAACCTGACTGGTCAGGTGCGAAACATTGCAGAAGTCGCAACTGCGATTGCGAGTGGCGACCTTTCGCGAAAAATCACGGTGGATGTCCGCGGCGAAATCCTGCAGCTCAAGGAAACTCTCAACACGATGGTGGATCAGCTCAACCGGTTCGCCGGCGAAGTGACACGCGTTGCCCGTGAAGTTGGAACAGAGGGAAGGCTTGGTGGTCAAGCGAACGTTCCCGGAGTGGCAGGCACGTGGAAGGATCTTACTGACTCCGTTAATTCCATGGCTGGAAACTTAACCGGCCAGGTGCGAAACATCGCGGAAGTGACAACCGCCGTGGCCAGGGGCGACTTGTCTCGCAAAATCACAGTGGACGTTAAAGGCGAAATTCTCGAATTGAAAAACACCATCAACACCATGGTGGACCAGCTCAATGCGTTCGCGGGCGAGGTGACCCGCGTGGCACGCGAGGTGGGCACGGAAGGCAAGCTTGGCGGCCAGGCAGAGGTGCCTGATGTGGCAGGTACTTGGAAGGATCTTACTGACAACGTGAACTTCATGGCCGGCAACCTGACGGCCCAGGTCCGTAATATCGCGGAGGTGGCTACAGCGGTGGCACGCGGTGATCTGTCGCGCAAGATCACGGTCGACGTGAAGGGAGAAATTCTTGAGCTCAAGGATACTATCAATACGATGGTCGACCAGTTGCGCTCATTTGCGTCGGAGGTGACACGAGTGGCCCGCGAGGTCGGTACTGACGGCAAGCTGGGTGGTCAGGCGCAGGTACCTGGAGTAGGTGGTACGTGGAAGGATCTCACTGACTCGGTCAACTCGATGGCTAGTAACTTGACGGGACAGGTGCGCAATATCGCTGAAGTGTCTACGGCCATCGCCAGCGGCGACCTCTCGAAAAAAATCACAGTTAACGTAAGCGGCGAGATTCTTCTGCTTAAAGAAACCATCAATACGACGGTGGACCAGCTCAATGCGTTCGCCGGTGAGGTAACGCGCGTGGCGCGCGAAGTGGGCACCGAAGGCCGATTAGGCGGTCAGGCCAATGTGCCTGGCGTAGCTGGTACGTGGAAGGACCTCACCGACTCTGTGAACTCGATGGCGGGAAACCTCACGGGGCAAGTGCGCAACATCGCCGAGGTGACCACCGCCGTGGCCCGTGGCGATTTGTCCCGCAAGATCACTGTGGATGTGAAAGGCGAGATTCTTGAACTGAAGAATACGATCAACACTATGGTTGACCAACTCAACGCTTTCGCCGGCGAGGTGACGCGTGTGGCGCGCGAGGTCGGCACTGACGGCAAGCTCGGCGGTCAGGCGCAGGTGCCTGGCGTAGCTGGCACATGGAAGGACCTCACCGACAATGTCAATTTCATGGCCAGCAATCTCACAGGCCAAGTCCGTAACATCGCCGAAGTGGCTACTGCCATCGCCACGGGCGATCTTTCGAAGAAGATCACTGTAGACGTGCGCGGCGAAATTTTGCAGCTGAAAGAAACGCTCAACACGATGGTCGAGCAGCTCCGCTCGTTTGCAGCTGAAGTGACGCGGGTGGCCCGTGAGGTCGGAAGCGAGGGAAGGCTTGGCGGACAAGCCAACGTGCCCGGCGTGGCCGGAACCTGGAAGGATCTCACGGATTCGGTGAATGCAATGGCGGGGAACCTCACCGGGCAAGTACGTAATATTGCGGAGGTGACCACAGCGGTGGCACGTGGAGACTTGTCTCGCAAGATTACGGTGGACGTGAAAGGCGAGATTCTTGAACTGAAGAACACCATCAACACGATGGTTGACCAACTCAACGCTTTCGCGGGCGAGGTGACGCGCGTCGCACGCGAGGTCGGTACTGATGGAAAGCTAGGTGGTCAAGCGCAGGTTCCCGGTGTGGCCGGTACCTGGAAGGACCTCACGGACAATGTCAACTTCATGGCCAATAACCTGACAGGACAGGTCCGCAACATCGCAGAAGTCGCCACGGCCATTGCAACCGGTGACCTGTCGAAGAAGATCACCGTAGATGTGCGCGGAGAGATCCTGCAGCTCAAAGAGACCCTCAACACCATGGTCGAGCAGCTGCGCTCCTTTGCAGCAGAAGTGACTCGTGTGGCTCGCGAGGTAGGCACGGAAGGGCGCCTCGGCGGACAGGCTAACGTGCCTGGTGTCGCCGGGACGTGGAAGGATCTCACGGATTCGGTAAACGCAATGGCCCGCAATCTCACGGGTCAGGTACGCAACATCGCGGAGGTGACGACCGCTGTCGCTCGCGGAGACTTGTCTCGCAAGATTACGGTGGACGTGAAAGGCGAAATTCTTGAACTAAAGAACACGATCAATACCATGGTGGACCAACTCAACGCTTTTGCTGCTGAGGTGACGCGTGTGGCACGCGAAGTCGGTACCGAGGGCAAGCTTGGAGGGCAGGCACAGGTGCCCGGAGTTGCAGGCACATGGAAGGACCTCACGGATAATGTCAACGTGATGGCCGCGAACCTCACGGAGCAGGTACGCGGAATCGTCAAGGTCGTTACCGCCGTCGCTAATGGCCTGCTCACTCAGAAGCTGACGGTTTACGCGAAGGGCGAAGTGGCGGCTTTGGCGGAGACGATCAACAACATGACAGACACGCTTGCCACCTTCGCGGACCAAGTCACGACGGTTGCTCGCGAAGTCGGCGTCGAAGGCCGTCTCGGCGGCCAGGCTCACGTGCCTGGTGCCGCAGGGACCTGGAAAGACCTCACGGGAAACGTCAACCTGTTGGCAGACAACCTCACGAACCAAGTGCGAGCTATCGCAGAGGTCGCCACTGCTGTCACCAAAGGTGATCTAACACGGTCAATCCAAGTCGAAGCCAGTGGCGAGGTCGCCGAGTTGAAAGACAACATCAACACGATGATTAATAACCTCCGTCTCACGACGGAACGCAATACCGAGCAGGATTGGTTGAAGACGAATCTGGCTCGCTTCACAGGTATGTTGCAGGGTCAACGTGATCTGACTACCGTGGGACGGATGTTGCTCTCAGAACTGGCTCCCCTGGTGAATGCCCAACAGGGGGTGATTTACCAAATGGAAAGCGAGAACTCGGCGACCATGGTGCTTCTCTCCGCGTTTGCTGGCGACGGAGAAGATGGACATCTCCGACAACTAAAGATTGGGGAAGGTCTGATTGGACAATGTGCGGCGGAGAAGAGACGGATGCTGATAAATGACTTGCCACCCAACAGCATCTCGATTCGATCCGGTTTATTCGAGGCTGTGCCCAGAAATGTGATTGTGCTGCCCGTACTCTTTGAGGATCGCGTCAAGGCAGTAATTGAGTTGGCCTCTTTGGGCGCCTTCACCGCCTCGCATCTAGCGTTTCTAGAACAGCTGACTGCTAGCATTGGCATTGTCCTTAATAGTATTGAGGCGACGATGCAGACCGAAGGGCTGCTGAAGCAGTCCCAGCAACTAGCGACAGAGCTCCAAACCCAGCAGAAGGAATTACAGCAGACGAACGAGCAGTTAGCCCAAAAAGCCCAGCAGCTCGCTGAGCAGAATGCCGAGGTCGAACGGAAGAACCAGGAGATTGAGCAGGCGCGGCGTGCATTGGAAGAGAAGGCCAAAGAACTGGCGCTCACTTCCAAATACAAGTCCGAGTTCCTTGCAAACATGTCGCATGAGCTGCGTACGCCTTTGAACAGCATCCTTGTCCTCGGCCAGCAACTCAGCGATAACCCTGATCACAATTTGACACCAAAGCAGGTTGAGTTCGCTCGCACTATCCACGGTGCGGGAACAGACCTTTTGAACCTGATCAGTGATATTCTCGACCTGTCAAAAATCGAATCAGGAACGGTCTCCGTAGACGCTGAAGAAGTCTTCTTTGCTAGCCTCCTCGACATGATTGGGAGACCCTTCCGGCATGAAGCAGAAAATCGCCGGCTTAGCTTCGAGGTGCATACTGATCCCCACCTTACTCGTGGCATGGTCACCGACTCGAAACGTCTACAACAAGTACTAAAGAATCTGCTATCCAATGCTTTCAAATTTACCGAACAAGGTGGCGTGCGCCTCTCTGTCTCGGCAGCTGAGAGCGGGTGGAGCGATGACCACCCAATTCTCAACCGTGCGGGCTCCGTCGTGGCCTTTGAAGTTGCCGATACGGGGATCGGTATTCCGCACGACAAGCAGCGAATCATCTTCGAGGCGTTTCAGCAGGCCGATGCTGGCACGAGCCGCAAGTACGGCGGCACCGGTTTGGGCCTGGCAATCAGCCGGGAGCTGGCCAGTCTCTTAGGCGGAGAGATCCAGTTGCGCAGCACACCTGGCAAAGGAAGCTCGTTCACGCTATATCTTCCACAAACATACGCAGGCCCGTCCGCTCCCAGCGTTTCCGTGCTGGAAGGAAAAGCTTCGCCGTCGTCCCTGCCTCTTCAGTTGGCGAACGTGAATGTTTCAGAGCTTCCGGCCGAGCATGTCTCCGACGATCGTGACAGTCTCGAAGCGGGCTACGCCGTGTTGCTCATCATAGAAGATGATCCGCATTACGCCCGGGTACTTCGCGATCTGTCCCGTGACAAGGGTTTCAAGGTTCTCGTTGCCATGCGGGGTGCCGAAGGCCTTGCTCTGGCTCGTGAATTTCACCCGACCGCTGTGTCGCTGGATGTTTTTCTGCCTGACATGCTGGGCTGGACAGTGCTTAACCACTTGAAACAAGATCCGGCGACGAGACACATTCCAGTACAGATGCTGACACTGGATGAGGATCGACATCATGGCTTGGCAAGAGGGGCATTCGCCTTTGTGACAAAACCGAGCACGCCCGAAGGCCTTGATGCGGCATTGGATCGAATTAAGGAGTATGCAGGTCCACGTCGTAAGCGGCTGCTGGTTGTCGAAGACAATCCAGCCGAGCAACTGAGTATCCGGGAGTTGCTCGGTTACGATGATATTGATGTTACCGTCGCTGCTACCGGCACTGAGGCGCTCGCCCTTGTTAACGACCAGCAGTTCGATTGTGTTGTCCTCGACCTCCGTCTTCCCGATATGTCGGGGTTTGAGATCTTGGAGAAGCTACGTGATACTCCGTCCCTAAGCGACTTGCCGGTAGTAGTTTTCACCGGGAAGGAATTAACGTCCGAAGAAGACGCTCGGTTGCGCACGCTCGCGCGGAGCGTGGTGGTTAAAGGTGCCGAATCTCCGGAGCGGCTGCTGGATGAAACGGCACTGTTCCTCCACCGCGTGGTCGCTGATCTTCCAGCGGAGAAGCAAAAAATGCTGGACCGGCTGCACCGGTCAGATGATGCGCTAGTCGGAAAGAAAGTACTGGTGGTCGACGATGATGTGCGGAATATCTTCGCCTTAAGCAGCGTCCTCGAGCGTAGAGGGATGACCGTGCTAACGGCCGGCACTGGTCGTCAGGCGATTGAGACGCTCGAGTCAACTCCGGACGTAGCTATCACGCTGATGGACATCATGATGCCCGAGATGGACGGATACGAAACTATGCAGGTGATTCGTCAGAACTCTTCGTTGCGGCGCTTACCTATCATCGCGCTAACCGCGAAAGCGATGAAGGGAGATCGTGAGAAGTGCCTGGAAGCGGGGGCGTCTGAATACCTGGCGAAGCCGGTCAATACAGACCAACTACTTTCAGCATTGCGCATGTGGCTCCATAGATAGCTAGCACGTCCAGGAGTATTCAAACTGAGCACGTTGACTATCGTGATGCTGAGAGAAACATGAGCGTCAATCCGAAGGTTAACATTCTGATGGTGGATGATCAGCCTGCCAAGCTGCTGAGTTACGAAGTAATACTGAGCGAGCTTGGAGAGAATCTGATTAAGGCTACTTCAGGCCGTGAAGCTCTCGAATACTTGCTCAAAACCGACGTAGCCGTTGTGCTGATGGACGTCAGCATGCCGGAACTCAACGGCTTTGAACTCGCAGACATGATCCGTCAGCATCCTCGCTTTCAGAAGACAGCGATTATCTTCATCTCGGCTGTTCACCTGACCGATTTGGATCGGCTCAAAGGATACGAAAGGGGTGCTGTCGATTACATCTCGGTGCCCGTCATTCCGGAATTGCTGCGAGCAAAAGTCAGCGTATTCGCCGAATTGCACCGGAAGGCCCGCCAGCTTGAAACGTTGAATCGTCAGCTGGAAGAGCGGGTTCTGCAACGGACGGCAGAGATTCGAGAGCTTAATAGCGAGCTTCAACAGCGCGTAGCCGAGCTTGAGACTATCATGCAGGTTCTACCAATGGGGGTCGCGGTTGCGCATGATCCTGAGTGCCGATTCATCACAGGAAACGCGGCTCTCAGCGACCTCATGGGAATGAAGCAGGGCGATAACCTATTAAAGAGCGGCGACGGGGAGCTTCCGTACGATATTTATCAGAATGGCCAAAAACTCCAACCCGGCGAATTCCCCGTCCAACGCGCCGCCGCCAATCGAGAGTTGGTCGGTACCGTCGAACTGGAAGTTCGACGTAGAGACGGGCAGATGGCACATGTGCTCGCCAGCGCAAATCCTCTCTTCGATGACTCTGGGCAAATCCGAGGTGCTGTAGGAGTTTTTTTTGACGTTACCGAGCGCAAGAGCTTGGAAGACATACTGCGCGAAAGGGCGGAGCTCCTCGACCTCGCTTCTGAGGCCATTGTGGTCCATGATTCAGCCGGGATTCTTTCGTTCTGGAATTCAGGTGCGGAGGCCCTTTACGGCTGGAAGCGCGAGGAGGTGCTCGGCGAAGATATCAACCGGATCTTGCGAACGGGTTTTCCCGTGCCCCAGAAAGAAGTCGAGGCGCCCCTTGCCGCAGCTGGAAGATGGGAAGGAAACTTGACTCACTACACCAGAGACGGTCGGGAACTGATTGTCGCTAGTCGTCAGGCTCTTAAGCTCGGGAGTCGAGGCCGCAGCGTCATTCTCGAAATCAATCGGGACATCACAGCGCAACTACAGGCGGAAGAAGCTCTACGTCGCGCGGAAAGACTTGGGGCTATGGGGCGAGTTGCTGGGATTATTGCTCACGAAATCAATAACCCTTTGGAAGCGATATCTAACGCGTTTTACCTTCTTCGAGATCATCCATCGCTCGACGAGGAAGCTCGGTATTACGCGCGTCTTGCCGAGCAAGAGTTGGCCCGGGTCGCTCATATTACCAGACAGACACTCAGCTTTTATCGAGAATCGCAGTATCCCGTCTCGGTTGCCATTTCGGAGGTTCTGGATAATGTTCTTGAACTTCAATCGCGTCGTGTACAGCTGAACGGAATCATTCTAGAAAAAGTGTACCGCACCGCAGGAATAATCCAAGGGTTTCCTGTTGAGTTAAAACAAGTATTCTTAAACATTGTTGGAAACGCGATCCAGGCGATGCCTCAAGGAGGGCGCCTGCGCGTCCGAGTGTATGAATGCATTGAACCTAGCACCGGGCGACAGGGGGTCCGTGCCTCCGTTTGCGACACCGGATCGGGTATTGACCCAGAACACGCCAAGCGACTTTTCGAACCCTTTTTCACGACGAAAGAAACAAAGGGGACTGGTTTGGGCCTCTGGATCAGCAAAGGAATAATTCAGAAGTACGAAGGCACAATTCGGTTTCGCAGCTTGCGGTTCGCTCGGGAGCATGCCACATGCTTTTCCGTATTCATCCCTGGAACTGCTTTTGGGCAGAAGCAGGAACTCACAGTTTCATTGGCGGCAAGCTAAGTGGACACAGTTATGATTTCAGACAAACCCGTCATCTTGTGTGTAGATGACGAAGAAAACCCGTTGATTCTTAGAAAGCTCGTCCTGGAGAAGGCCGGCTACGAAGTAGTTACGTCAACGTCCGCGAGATCCGCTGTCGAGATTGTCTCCTCCCGCCACGTAGATCTTGTGCTGTCGGACCACTTAATGCCTGGCGCAATAGGAACAGAGCTTGCTCGTCAAATCAAAGCTAACCATCCCACCATTCCTGTAATTTTGCTCTCAGGTGTGAATGAGATTCCAGCGGACGCAGGAGCCGTTGACGTTTTTCTGAGCAAGGCGGAAGGTCCGGAAAGGTTGTGCGAGAAGATTGCTGCTGCACTCGCCGAGTATCGAAAACCTCGTAGCACGCCTTAGCTGATCACTCGGTCCGGCTCACGGCAGCGCGCAGGTTAGCTGGAAGGAGTAGTGTTTAATCGGCAGCCAAGTGACGGCCCGTTTCGAAGCCAGCTAGTCCGGGAGCGTCATCCTCGAACCAGTGTAGCCCCTCCTTTTGGAACCAGGTGCGTGCAAGATTTTCCTACAGCTTATCCCGTATCACGCGAGTACACCTGCGACAATTTGTGACAGGCTCGGTGTCTGCAAGCAGACTAATTCACAACTCCAATTAGACATTTGTGGTCACAGATTTGCACTCCCTGGTAGCCGTAGTTAAGTTTTTTCGCACTTCAGCAGGCCCAATGAAGGATCAGGGATTGAAGATTGGCTCGTTCTATGCGAGATGGCCTCGAAGGAACGGGGTTTCCGCGAAGGTGAGATCTTGTAGAGAAAATAAGCCGGACACTGGGATGAACGGTTGAACAAGAAGAAGCCGTTCAGTGGAGGATACGAAAACAAAATTTCCCGAATCTGTAGTCTGGGAAACTGGACTATTGGTTTCATCCGTGAGAACAAATCTTAGGAGGAAATCATGCTAAGCGTACTTTGTGAAAAAATAGGGGATATGGCCGTGATTGACTGCGAAGGCAGAATCGTGACCAGTCAGGAGACTTCCAAGTTTCGAGATGCCGTCACTTCGCAACCAGACGCGCACATCGTTGTACTTGATTTCTCGGAAGTGGACTACATAGCAGACGGCGGTCTGGGCACTCTGGGATACTTACAGGACTGGTCATGCGACCACAATATTCAACTCAAGTTATTTAATCCAACCAGTTCCGTGCGTCACGTGCTAGAGCAGGCCAATTTGCTTTCACTTTCCCTCGCCAGCCTGGATGAGATGATGGTTCTTCTTGACCGTGCCGAACACCCGCCCCTGAAACGGGCTGCCTAAGACCGTGCGAAATCGAAGCGGGTGGTGCGGACAGACTCGTTAGGGTCGGATTCCCGCCCCAGCCGGGGGAGCGGAGGTGTTCAACCGGGCGGGATCAAATCGGTAAACACGTCAGGGATTTTCTGTATGGCGCAAATGGTGAAAGTGCGCCCTAATCAGGAAAAATCCACAGCTTGCTGGTCGGACCTCTGAGGGCGAGTGTACGTCGACCTGCCTCTTACGTTCGCGGGAGGAGGAAGCGGTATGTCAATTCGCATCCTGATCGTCGATGACGATGCTACGATTCGTTTGCTAATGGGAAGATTGATCGAAAGGCAGCCGGATTGGCAACTCTGCGGGGAAGCCAGCAACGGTGCTGAGGCTATCGAGAAAGTTGAGCAACTCTCGCCTGATCTCGTGATCATGGACCTCAGCATGCCCGATATGAATGGTCTTCAGGCAGCGCGGGAAATTACCAAGACTCACCCTCATCTGCCCTTGTTGCTTATCAGCGTCCAGGAAGGCTCGCACCAACTCGTGCGGGAAGCTTGCAATGCTGGATACAAGGGCGTGGTGACCAAAAGCAGAGGTCGTGTCATAAAAGGTGTCGCGGCACTGCTCGGGCAGCAGACGTTCTTCTATGTTCAGGATGGTCCCGCAAGCGACGAGCAAGAATCTCGCAACTGTCAGCCTTGTCTGGCGAGGCGTTAGCACACACGCTGCCGAACAGACATGAAATGCCT
>WNGN01001960.1_pt1 | contig 19403 bp, 21 predicted proteins | sample 5400561 | NCBI WGS metagenome assembly WNGN01 (sample SAMN13153379, study PRJNA577476) | soil metagenome | isolation source: 115 cm soil or saprolite under Garry oak tree replicate 2 | place: USA:California | collected 2016-06-15
TCACCGTGGCTCTCTTATTTCCTTTTATTGCCATCCACACACCAAGCGGGTGATGAGAAGGGTTCCTCGATGACTGTTTCCTCTCGGATTTTAGAACAGATAACTCAAGTAGCCAGTACAATGCAAAGTCATCTGTCGGTTCCTCTTCTCGAAATCTGGCTTCATACGCATCATGTGATTCTTTCTATCCTATCAAGCTCAAGCAATGCCGTTCTGGGGAGTTTGCCAGCAGTGTCAAGAGTGGCCATGAGCCGTTTAATGCTGGGATTTACACATTGGAGAACGGTAAACGTAAGGTGTTTTACGGCAAGACGCAAAAAGAAGTACAGGATAAAGTAAACGAGGCTCTCTATCAGCAACAAAAGGGAACACTTATAACTGCGCCCAATGAGCCATTAAAGGACTACTTAGAGCATTGGCTAGAGGAGGTGTGCATGCCGCCGAACTTGCGTGTAAGCACATACGTGAAATACAAGAAAACCATCAATACGTATATCATCCCTGCCATTGGGCGCATTCCATTGCAGAGGCTTGAACCGCTACACATCAAGCGACTCTGCAATACTCAACTGAGACGGGGCCTTTCACCGAAAATGGTGGTAGAGATACATGGTTTGTTGCATAAGGCGCTAGATGATGCTGTGAAGTGGGGGTTAGTAGGTCGTAACGTTTGTGATCTGGTAGATCGTCCACGCGTTGAGAAGAAAGAAACGCCTGTATTAGATAAGAACCAGGCGCTTACCTTATTGGAGTCGGTAAAACAGCACCGCTTTGGTGTGCTTCTCCTGGTAGTTTTAACGACAGGTATGAGACGCGGTGAACTATTGGCGTTACGGTGGGCAGATGTGAACCTGGAAAAAGGCACGTTGGTTGTGAATAAGACTGTCGATTATATCCCCCACTATGGGTATGTCGAGAATGGAGCAAAGACCAAGGCGGGTCGCCGCACTATTAAACTTGCAGCATTTGTAGTTGAGGTATTGAAAATACACAGAGAGAGGCAGCAAGGCTTAAAAGCTAAGGCTGGGTCAAAATGGATTGAGAAAGACCTCGTGTTTTGTGGGCTGACTGGCAACTATTTCAACCCTAACTACCTGTTGAGGCTGTTTAAGAAGGTGCTGGTTGATGCTGGCTTGTCTCATATGCGCTTTCACGATTTGAGGCACAGTGCAGCAACCATCTTGTTAGCAATGGGTATTCACCCCAAAGTAGTGCAGGAGCTTTTGGGGCATAGTTCGTTCCTGATAACCATGAACCTCTATGGGCATGTGTTCCCTTCGATGCTAGATGAAGTTGTAGAGAAGTGGAACAAAGAGTTTAACACGTAGCGGTCAACAAGTTGAGGCTACAGCAGAGTTTATAGCCTCAACTTGTTTATGTGTAGATACCAATTTTAAGCGGCACATGTGCAATTTGGGGGAAGCGGATAATTGAAGGGCTTTCCCAGTCAACCCACCAAGCACATTTCTGAAACAGGGCCATTCTAGAAGCTCTTCATTCCCCCAAAGTGGGCAACAGCCGTTTTCGGGTCAATTACCACCTGTGTGGATCACGGCGGTGGGTGAGCCGAACAGCTGAACCTTGACGACCGTTTGGGAGCGCCGGGTGGTCAGTTGCCAGACGCGCTTCCATGGAACCGTTGACCAGGACGACCGCAGAGATCCACCCTTGGGGACGGAAGACCAGGCGCCTGTGGGCGCCAGCAAGCAGCTGCCCGCCATCCTGCGGCGGTGCCGATCGTCTATGCGTCGCTCAGATGTGATCCTGACGGTGAGAGTGGATGGTGGGCGGCTCTGCTGCCCACCATCCACTCACTTGCTCCCCAGACAGGAGCCCTTTGCTCATCAACACAAGGTGATGATCAAGAACCCACTGAGGGGAATAGTGACGACTTTTTCGCACAGAATCGTCCCCGTGCAGGCCAAACGGGAGTATCCAACGAACTCGGCTCTCCCTTCGGGAAGGGTGATCACGACCGGCTGATGGGTCGGGGTGCTGTAACAGGCCGTGAGGCTGCCGCTGGCAGTCCATTCTGTTACCCGCAACGAGTTCGCGAGAAATGTTCTGACCTCGACCGTCGCCCTTCCTGGGACAGCAGCAGGGCTGGCGGATGCCGCCGCGTGCGCGGGCGAAGCGAATGAGCCGAGCAGGAAAGCCCCGATGGCCCCAAGCAGGATGGCCAGCAACGCGACACGAGCGCTTTGTTTGAGCAGATGAGCCATACGCTCAAAGACTCGTCGGTTCATCATAGATCCTCCTCTTCTCTCGGAGTCAACGGTAGATCCGCAGCGCGAACTGAGTGCTTGCTTGCCGAACGAGAGCGACGCTTACCCGGGACTGGGATGAGTGCCAGTCCCGGGTAAGCGTCGTCCTCAAGTCTCGGCGCTACTTCAGGCTATGACGCTTTCACAGGCGGTTCCAGAACCGGGGCCAAGCGCGACGGTCTGGCCGCAGTACTTACCCGTGGGCATATTTCGATAGAGACTAACTGTCAGGGTTAATGTCTCCCCAGGGCGAAGGTAAATAAACGGAGTGTTTCCAAGGTTGCCTGGAGGGCCATATATCTGAACCAAGGCGGTGACCGCTGTATTTCTGACGTAGGCTTGAACCCACATAAACTGGACATACCTGCCGCTTCCCACGATGCCGAAGCACGTTCGAATGTTGTTCCATGGCAGGGTCCCCACACAGCCACTAGCACTTTGTGGACCAAGGGCGGGACTGGTACGCCTGCCAATGATGACGGTCACAGGCCCTATGGCCGTCGATACCGTGTAGATTTTGTCGCCATAGCGATCGGTGCTCAATGTCTGCGCGCCGATCTGCGTCGCAGGAGTGGCATGGTGCACCACAGCGGCGCTTGCTGGCTGCGCGAGCATGGCCAGCATCGCGACTGTGACCAGCGCAAGCAGGCTGAGCCGCAGTACGCTTCGAGCGATCCAGTGTCTAACGTTCGCCATCTTTCGAGTACTTCCTTTCTTGAGCAATCCACTGAGAACTCAGGCAGACAGATGAACTGCACCTGAGACGTTTTGATCGAACCGTGCGGAAATGACCGGTTCAATGCTCTTGATCGGTGAGATCAAGAGCAGGCTCGCCATCATATCGAATCTGCTCTCTTGCTGTGTCTTTCCTCCTTTCTGAATGGACTCGCTTCCCTGCGCCTTTTAGTTGTCTGCGTCTTTTCCCAGTTCGTCCAGCAGGCGCTGGCAGAACTCACGGAAAGGCAGCGCGGCCAGCCTGGTAAACGCCTCCTGCTCCTCTGGCGTGAGTTCAAAGCCTTCTGCCACCAGCGCGTCAAGCGGGTCCTCTTGCAGGCGCTGGCGAAAGACCGGATCGATGGCTGCTTGGCCGAGGATACGGTTGATCGTTTGCCAGGACATACTGCTGCCCCTTAGAGCGGTTGAGCCAGCACGACGTGTGGAGCACCCAGTGCGGGCCAGACCGGCTCGTTGGTTTGCCTGCTTACGCCCAAAGCTCCCGTCACGATAAGCGCGCGGGCGAGAAGGGCACAGGCGAGTGCGGACACACAAGAGGTGCGCCACCAAACAGAGAGCGGGGCATCTCTCTGCTTTGCCCACCAGGGACGCGAGCGTTCTTGCAACATGCTGCTATTCCTCCACGTGCAGAAGAGAGCTTGCGCATCTCTCTGGCGAGAAGCGGGTGCTTCCCGCCAGAGGGCGGTGCTCTGTTTTGTCTGAGAAGAGTGTACGGCATGCCTGCTTTGCAGTCGCTTTGCAGATCACTTTGCAGTCGCTTTGCAGATCACTTTGCCGTCAGGCGTTCGTAGAGGTGTTGCAGGGCTGGACCGGGCTGAATACCTAGCTCCTGCTGGAGAATCTTCTGGCAGGACTGATACTGGCGCAGCGCCGCTCCGCGTTTGCCCTGGTGCAGATAGCAGCGTATGAGCCCATAGTGGGCTTCTTCCAGGCAGTTATCGAGGAGCAGCATATGGCGCCAGTGCTCGGCGCTCTCGCTCCAGGCTTCAGCGTGCCAGGCAAGTTTTGCAAGCTGGCGGCGCGCCTCCAGGTAGGTGGCTCGCAGTTCATCGCGCCGGAGAGTGCACCAGTTGTTATAGAAGGGCCGCCCGTAATCGCCCCGGTAGAGCGCGACCAAGTTGAGAAAGGCTTCTCTGGCACCCGTCTCATCTTGCCGGGCTAAGGCTTGCTCAGCCTCAAGACGATAGCGTTGAAACGCTCTGACGTCGTAGAAGACCTGGTCTCCATAACAGGCGGCCAGGTCGAGGCTATATCCACCCGCGCGAAAGACGATGCAGGCTTCTCCCAGCACTTTGCGCAGGTGGTGCAGCGTGGAGTGGAAGGTCTGGTTGGTCTGCTCGTCGAATTCCGGCCACAGCGCCGTCAGAATAGACTCTTTGCTGGTGGGCTGGTCGCGCTCGAGCAGGAAGAAGAAGAGTTCCATGGTCCTGGCCATGCGCCAGCGCGTGATCGGCTGCTCATCGAGTAAGACGGCCGGCTCGCCGAAGGCCAGGATAGTGAGTTTGGGAGAGCCAGTCTCTGTCAAGGCAAGGTTGGAGGATGGTTGATCGTTTTTAGCCTGTGACTGAAGAGGTTCTTCCAGCCCCAGGAGATTTCGCAAGCTCGCAAGTTGCGGGTGCTGCTCTACAATAGGCAGCAGCGCCGGCAGCCACTGCAATTCGAGGAGCACGAGATGCGTATAATTGCCCGAGGAAGCAAGCAGGAGAGCCGCCTCTTCCAGCAGACGCACACTCTCCTCCGGCTGGTCGAGCGTAAGGTGGCAGGCTGCCAGGCGGAGCTTTGCCTGGAAGATCCCACGTTTCAAGTCTGTCGTGCGAAGCTGCGCTTCGATCTCCGCTAGGCGGGCACGGGCTTGTTGGTAACGCCCTTGAGCAAGGAGGATCATACCATAGGTCAGTTCGCGCCAGGCCCATTCATAGCCAACGGTCTGTTCGCTGCTCGCCTGACCCTCGATTTTTTCGACATAGTGCAGGGCGCTTGGAGGATCTCCCAGAAACAGGTGGATCAGGGCCAGATTCGAGAGCGCGGCGCTGACCAGGCTGCGATTGCCCCACTGATGGGCCAGCCCCAGCCCCTCTTCGGAGAAGCGAAACGCCTGCATATACGATCCCTGTTCCAAAGAGAGCGACCCCAGATTGACCAGCGCGTAGGCTTCGCCGCGTTGCGAATGGGGCACAGCCCGCGCCAGAGCAAGCGCACGCGAGAACGCCTCTTCTGCCTCGGCATAGGCTCCCTGGTTCTGGGCGAGGATGCCCTGGAGAATGAGATTATGCAGCTGCCCCTCGTGATCGTGCACCTGCTCACAGAGATGCAAGGCATGGGTGAGGTGATGTTCTGCCAGCGCAAAGTTCCCGATCAGGTAGTAGGTATTGGCCAGCGCGCTGTGGATGTCGATGGCCTGGCTGGGGGGCGGCTGGCTGGCCCAGATATGCAGGGCCTGCTGCAGGTGGGTAATGCCAGCGGAGAACTGGCCTTGCAGATTGCAGCAAATGCCCAGGCGCATTTCGGCTGCCGCTCGCAAGTCCTTCCGCTCGTCCGGCAGGTGCCCCAACGCGTGCTCACAAAGATCCTGGGCCTGGAGATATGCTCCCGCTTGGCAGAGTGCTTTGGCGCGCAGGATATCTATTTCAGCGCGTAGGACGCTCTTCTCAGGCGTGTCTAGAGAAGGGATAAGCGTTGTGGCTTTCTCTAAGAGTGGCAGGACAGAGCTCTGCTGACCATGGGCAAGCGCAATGGTAGCCTGGATCAGCAGAAGCAGGGGATGGCTCTCACGTGCTGCGTAGGGAAGCAGGCGCAGCCAGCGGGCCAGCGTTTCGAGCTTCCCCTGCTGCAAGAACTGCCTGGAGGCGTCGAGCAGGAGTTGCACCTGCAGATCGGTGGCGTCCACCTGTCCGGCGTGATACATGGCCTGCTCATACTGCTGGTCGGCGCACCAGAGTTCTGCCGCCCGGCGATGTAAGGCGCAAAAGCGCGCGGGCTCAGCCTGCCGCAATTGCTCGCTGAGCAGGTCGCGGATGACGGGATGACAGGTATAGACGACGTGGGAAGCGCTCTGGTGGGAAGTAACAAAGAGCCCGTGTCGCTCCAGGTGAGCCAGGTGTTCTGCCGCATCCGTTCTCTCAAGCAGGGTGTTGCACATGCCTGGCTCCATCTCTTGCAAAATCGAAGCGGCCTGGAGAAAGCCAGCGATCGCGGGATCTCGTCCAAAGACTTCCTTGGCGAGATACGCCACGAGGTTTTTGCGCAGGGGGAGTGTGGAAGACTCGCCGCGTGGCAGGGAGGAGCCCTCCTTCTCAGCAGATAGCTTCTCAGGCAGCAGGAAGCGCATATCCGCCAGGCGAGTGCCAAGCAAGATACCGGTGATCCAGCCATCGAAGGAGGTAGCCAGCTGCTCGGCTTCCTCGTCGGACAGCGTCGTCAGGCCGTGTAGCCTGGCCAGTTCGGCAATATCCTTGGCCGAAAAGCGCAGGGCCGCGCGATTGAGGCCGCCCATTTCATCGCGCACGAGCAACTGAGCAAAAGCGAGATCGGGCATGATCCGACTCTCGAGAACCAGCGTCGCCTGGGACGGCAGTTGCTTCAGCAAGGCGTTGACAAGCTCGGTCAGGCGCTCGCTCTCGTTAATCTCCTCATAATTGCAGAGGAAGAGGACGAAAGGCTCGGAGATTTCTGTGGCAAGAGCCGCACAGAGCGCGTCAAGAGCAGAGAAGCAAACCCCAGAGGTGGGGAGACCCTGTTTGCTGAACAGGTTGCCAAAGACGAGATCGAGATGCTGGCCGAAGGAAGGAAAAACACGGCGCAGGCTCGCCAGAAGAGTCTGGAGAAAGACCACCGGATCGGTATCGGCTCGATCTAAAAAATACCAGCAGCAGGCGAGAGAAGTTGAGCGCGCAAAGTCGGCCAGCAGAGTCGTTTTGCCATAACCTGCCGGGGCGCAGCACAGCACCAGCTTGTAATGGTGGCTGTTCCCATTTCCTCGGGGTTCATTCACGATCGCTTCTTGCAGGCGTTCTACCAGCGCCTGGCGATGAAGCATGATCTGTGGCAAGGCGGGAGCGTTAATTTTCCTGGAAAGAGAGGCGTCGTGCACTGGGAGAAGGACCCTCCTTTTTCCTGTAGAAAGAAGCGCTTCATCCTGACATACCGAAGAGTTTAGCCTTTCTCTTGAGAAGTAAGAAAATGTCAAATGATTCCCTTGATCCCCGTTTTCAAGTATACTATAGAAAATGTTCCATACAGGGGCACATTTTGGAACAAATGAAGAGTTTGCCAGGAGGAGGAAAAAGTTGACCACCAACAGCAACGAGTTGCCCTCCTTTGGAGCGCTGCTCAAAACCTTTCGCAAGCGCAGGCACCTTACCCAGCAGCAGCTGGCCGAGGCCATCGGGATGCAGCGGCATGCCATTGGCCGATGGGAGCAGGGAGACGTTCTCCCCGCGAGCAAAACGATGGTTCTCGAACTCGCTAAACACTTGTGCCTGGATGAGCAGGAAACCCGCTGGCTCCTGGAAGCCAGTTTGACCGTGCTCTCCCCGTATTGGCATGTTCCCTTTCCACGCAATCCGTTCTTTACTGGACGTGAAGAGATCCTGGAAGCGCTGCACACGCAGCTTGGTGTTGACCGGACAGTTGCTCTCACTCAATCCACTGCCCTGCATGGCCTGGGCGGCGTCGGCAAGACGCAGATCGCCCTGGAGTATGCCTACCGGCATGCCTTCGAGTATAACGCCGTCTTCTGGATCGAAGCAGAAACGAGCGAGAGTATTATCTCCGGCCTGTTAGCTGTCGCAGAGGTGCTTCAATTGCCTGGGCGAGACAATAAGGACCAGCAGCGTGTGATCGCGGCAGTGCAACGCTGGCTAACCACCCATAGTCAGTGGCTCTTCATCTGGGATAACGTGGAGGATCTGGACCTCTTGAATCGCTTCTTGCCGCCAACCCGTACGGGAGCACTTCTCATCACCACACGCTACCAGGCGCTCGGCACACTTGCACGAAGCACCGACCTGTTACCCATGGAGTTGGAGGAAGGGATGCTCTTCCTCCTGCGTCGAGCCAGGGTGCTGGACACAGAAGCCACGGGGGAGCAAGTGCATCAGCTTGCTATGAAGATGCCGTCCCAGTATGCGGCAGCGGTGGATATGGTCACAGCCCTTGGCGGGTTACCCTTAGCCCTCGATCAGGCAGGAGCCTATATCGAAGAAACGAAATGCGGTCTTTCTGGCTACCTGCTGCGCTATGAGCAGCAGCGTATGCGCTTGCTAGAACGTCGCGGCGGCCCGAGCAGTGATCACCCTAACTCCGTGACTGCCACCTTCCTTCTGGCCATAGAACAGGTGGAGCGCGAACAGCATGGAGCAGTGGATGTATTGCGTATGTGTGCCTTGCTGCACGCAGAAGCCATTCCTGAGGAATTGTTTATGGCAGGAGGTGCGTATCTGGGATCGGAGCTTGCAGCCCTGGCAGCCGATTCCTTCCAATTCGACCAGACCATCGCTTTCCTGGAAAACCTGTCGCTGGTACAGCGCCAGCCGGAAACTCGCACGCTTTCTCTCCATCGCCTGGTGCAGGTGGTGCTCAAGGAACACATGCCAGAGGCGATCCGGCGCCTGTGGGTCAGGCGCATGCTCCGTACGCTCAGCCAGCTCTTTCCCTCTGATGAGAAGACACAGGCCAATTACTGGCAGAGTTGTGAGCGACTGTTACCCCACGCTCTGGCGTGCCTGGCGCAGAGTGAACAGGAAGTTGGGGAGGAAGTCCTGTCCATCCCCTTGTTAAGCCATGTGGCGACCTATCTCTCGGACTGTTCTCGCTACGCTGAGGCGGAAGCTCTTTTCCAGCGGGCAATCCGTCGAGGAGAGCAAGTCCTGGGTGTTGATCATCCCCAGGTAGGCGAAGCGATCTGCGGACTGGCCACTCTCTCTTGGCGGCAGGGGAAGTACGGGGAGGCGGAGCCGCTTTTCCAGCGGGCGATCCACCTGGGAGAGCAGGCGCTGGGCGTTGATCATCCCCAGGTAGGCGAAGCCCTTTACAAACTGGCCAGTCTCTACAGAGATCGGGGGAAGTACGGGGAGGCGGAGCCGCTTTTCCAGCGGGCGATCCACCTGGGAGAGCAGATGCTGGGCGTTGATCATCCCCAGGTAGCCACTGCACTCCACGGGCTCGCGATACTCTATGCTGAACAAGGGAAATATGCAGAGGCGGAGCCACTCCATCAGAGAGCGCTCCATATCCGAGAGCGGGCTCTGGGCGCTGAACACCCTCAGGTCGCTGCGGTGCTCCACAACTTGGCGGTAGACTACAGTGAGCAGGGCAGGTATGAGGAAGCCCAGTCCCTCTTTCAACGCGTCCTCCAGATTTGGGAACAGACATTGGGGCCGGAACATCCTCGGGTAGCCCATCCCCTCGAGGGATTGGCAGAAATCGCCAAGGAGCAGGGCAGGTATGAGGAAGCCCAGTCCCTCTTTCAACGAGTCTTACAGATTTGGGAACAGATATTGGGGCCGGAACATCCTCGGGTAGCCGAAGCTCTGCAAGGACAGGCAAATCTCTTCCTGGCGCAGGGACAGGACGAGCAGGCCAGGCCGTTATTGCTGCGTGCCTTGCAGACACGCGAACGTTCCCTGGGTCCGAATCATCCTAAGATAGCGGAACCACTCCGTGACCTGGCCATCTTGGAGCAGAGGCAGGGCAAGTTGAGCGAGGCGATTTCCCTGGCCGAACGTGCCCTGCTGATCTGCTCCCAGGCGCTAGGAGACGCCCACCCTCAGACGACCGCTCTCCAAACGCTCTACGCCCGGCTTATCCAGGAACAGGCTCCACCAGTACCTTCGCCAGAGGCTGACCCGCACATGCGCAAGAAACACGAGCAACCAACCAGGCACACCATGAGCGTCGCGGTGCGAGGAGCAACAGAGCAGCTCGCCTACACTCGCACAGTGAGGATGCGCGAAGTCACCTTTACCTGTATGATCTGTGGGCAAACCGTGACGCAACTCCACTATCCGAGCGGGCGGCTCAAATATTGCTCGGAGGAGTGCAGAGCGGTTGGAGCGACCCAGAGAGAGGAGATCCGTGTCGCCAGGCAGCGTGAGAAGCGCCGGAGTGCGCGTTCAATACGGCTACGACCCCAATAGGAAGAGAACGTGTGACGACAACGTGCAGGTTATTGTCACAGGAATCCTTGAATTGCTCAAATCGTGGTGGCCAAGCCATAGTTTGCTGTCAACATTGATATTCCCCTGAAAAAGGAAGCTATGCAAAGGATCGCAGAGGGTATAAAAGTCCTGAACTGAGAAGCAGAGTGCTGTCAGTTTATTCTGGTTCAGATCTCTAGCTCACAGAAGGGTCAAGCGGTTGGAGAGGTTGGCGTTAAAGTGACCTCATAGCCAAGCTTCTCTAAACGGTGAACGAGCCGCTTCTGGACCGCTTGCCGGTCATAGTTGTCGAAGTAGTTGCCTCCCAGTTCCTGATAGGCTTTCTCATCTGCTAACACATGATAGACTATCACCAATAAGGTGTGTCCGACCGCAATGGTCGCCTTCTTTCCTCCCCGCCGGAGCACGAGGCGGTGGTACTGAGCAGCAAGGTAGGAGTCCTTACAATGCGTAGCCGCATGTGCCGCTTCTACCAGGGCCGTTCGTAACCAGGGGTCGCCTTTGCGCGTTTTGCCACTGAGCCGTTTCCCGGCGCTTTCCCGGTTGCCAGGGCACATCCCCGCGAAGGCGGGCAAGGTGTCGGGCACTGGGGAAGCGCCGCATATCGGGGCCAATTTCCGCCAGGATCACTTCCGCCAGGCGTCGTTTGATGCCGGGTATCGTCTCCAGTCGCTTCAGTTGCGCTTCATACGGGCGCAGCCGTTGGGCAATGTCAGTGCTCAGACGCTCGATCTCTTCATCAAGCGCGTCAATGTGCGCTGAGCCTCCCCCACTTTGATAGAGTCCCCAAAGCTGAGATATACTCTCACCAGATCAGAAAGGGGATCATCGATGGGAAAGATCCAAAAAGTCTACACGAAAGAATTCAAAGAGGAAGCCGTGCGGCTCGCCCAAACGTCAGGCAAGTCCATCGTGCAGGTGGCCCGCGAACTGGGCATCTCCGACACCTCCATTCACTGACGTTTCTCAGAATACTTTTCTGGAGGATTTCTTCAAGCAGCCTAAGAAGCGACATCATTGATGAATGGTGCTGTTTCTGTTTCTCGCATAACTTTTCCATGCTGTGTTTGGCATTTTGTTTTTTGGCAAACGGCACCGTATGACTGTTTTTTTCTCGCATAACTTTTCGTTTCAGGTGAGCACAAGACCACCAGCGGTGGCGAAGTCAAAAACGACGCTTGCTCTCAGCTTGAACTTACCTGGACCAATCTGAACGGGCCGGAACGTCCCCCCGGACACCTACGGATCAGAAGGTTTCCGCGGCCAAGTACTCCATTTCTCGTTCGTGATCTGACGGTTGGTCATGCGGCGAGTGCGTTGCGTCACCGGAGCTCGCAGATGTAGGACATGGCTTGCTTGCCGTTGAGCGTGAGCTCACCGACGGCGACGAATCCGTTGTGTTCAAGCACCTTGCGCGAGGCTGGATTGTCCAGCGTGACCCTCGCGCGCAGCCTGCTGAGTCCGTACTCTGTGGCGGCGAGCTCGCGCACCTTGCGCACCGCCGCTGTGGCCAGTCCCTGCCCTGCGGCCTTCTGCGCGATCCGGTATCCCAGCTCCGCCGACCCGTCTGCCACTTCGGTCAGGTTCACCCGCCCCACCACCTCGCCGCCCTCGGCCACCAGCAGGTGGAAGTAATCCGTCCCGGCGGCCTGCCACTCGAGCAGTTGCGCATACCGCGTATCGAACTCGGCGAAGAACTCGTCCCCCCGATCCGGCACCGACGCCGCGAAGTAGGCCCGATTCTCCCGCTCGAACGCAAACAGGGCTGGCGCGTGGTCGAGGCGGACCAACTGAAGGTCTGGTATGGAAAGTTGGAGGCGCGGTGTCGATTCCGACCCGGTTCCCCTGCCCTCCTTCGATTCCGTGTGGGCGGGTTTCCCGCCCACGGCCTGCTTACCGATAAAGGAACATTCACCGACCTCTGGCGCGTCTCGTTCTTCCATGTGTTTCTCCCTTTGCTCAATGAGGAATTGATAGAACTTGCCCGTTGAGTACTACGCGTTGTTAACGGTCAATTATCTTGGCTCATAGCCAGATTTGACACTGTTGGGAAACCCTGCTAAGCGGCAGCGTAGAGCCTCTGGAAAGCCGAAACACGTGTGGGAGCGAGTTCGTCGCCATCTAACCATGCAACCACGCGAACCATGTTGATAGCTGCAGCTATGCCAAGATGCTGGAGATGGGTCTTGTCCAGGCCAATATAGCGAGAGCGACGCAAGCCAAAGGCGCGCACTCCTTGAGAAATCGTGGCTTCGATCCCTTGACGCAGAGCATACTGCTCGGAGAACTCTTTGGTCGCTTGAAGCTTCCGAGCTGCTTGCAAGGCTTCATATTGGTGCTGTGGTCGTACCGACACCAAGCGACGAGGGGCACGAGATTTTGATGAGGTACACAAGCTCACTACCGGGCAGACTTGGCAATCTTTGGTGGAAAAACGAATTTTAATCACTTCATGGTGGCGGGGATCAAAAGTCGGGGTCCAACTCACACTCGTTTTCCCTTGTGGACATGTCGCCTGCTTGTGTTCCCAATCGATGACAAACTGACTGGCGTCGATCCCCTGATTCGTATTGGCCTGCCATTTGACATCGGGATGTGCAGGACTCACGACTTCAATCCCAAAGCGGTGCTGGCTGCTGGCCAATACATCGGCGTTGATGTAGCCGGTATCCAGCAAATGCTGACTGGGCAGCATCTGGGCTTCTTGCAGATCGGCTTGAATGACTTCTGTCATGCTCACATCACTCTCGGGAGCCGGGGTCGTGGCCACATGGATCAGCAGGTGAGGTTGGTCTGCTTCACAGGTTTCCGTCAGATGCACCGATGTCCCCGGTCCAGCGCGTGCTGTATTTCTTGCCATAGCGGGCTTCTTGATCGTAAGGCGAATTGATGCGCAAGGGCTGCCGGAGGAATGTCAGAGGACTCTCGCCAATGCAGTTGACCGTCATCATAGCGATAGTTCTGCACCCAGACTTGACGCAGGATTTTGACCGCAGGAATTTCCCGCAGAAACGCCGGCGTGGCTTCAGCAAACAGGTCGCTGAGCAGTTTCCAGCCATCTTGTCCAATGGTTTCTGCCGCTGCCAGACGACCCGCCTGGCTTTGGGGCAACCGCCTCTCTTCGATGCGATGCCCATAGCGATACAGCCAGGCCGCATCACTGTACTCCAGTAGCCAGTCGCCGGCAACGACCGCTAGACTGTTCAAGGCGAAACGCATCGTTTCCCCGACGCACAGGAGGCGGTTGATGGCTCGCACTTTGGCCAGGATATGCGTGGAGTCTGTCCGTTGTCGCTCCCGCTCTTTGAGCCACCCCTGCTCTTTGAAGAGCGCCAACAGAGCGTCCAACAAGATCTGCTCTGCTTCCCCTTGCACCAAGCGTGCCCGAAAATCAGAAAGCACGGTAAAATCAAATCCTGGATCATCCAAAGGAAGCCCCAGCAAGTACTTCCAATCAATGCGCCCACGCACTGCATCGGCCGCTTGTCGATCTGGCAATTCTTCCAGGAACTGCAGCACGGTAATTAAGGCCAGCCGCCAGGGAGCTTGAGCAGGCCGTCCATTGTCAGGAAATAAATGGGCAAACGCTTGATCCTGGTAAAGACGGTTTCCTCTGGAATCGAAAAATCGTTTTGCGAGTGTAATGTCATGGGTCTTCTCCTGCTTTCTGACTCTCTTTGGTTTCCTGCTTTTGTTTCTCATCCTACCATACAAAAGAGCGTCTGAAAGCAGAAGAGTTTCCCAACAGTGTCAATGTTGTGTATGAACCCATAACCTTTTCGTTTGTCTTTTGAGAAGTGGGCTTGCCACGAGTCGGGGTCATCACCTATTTTCGTGCATTTTTCCCCGCCCGCAAGAAGCTCTGCCTTTTGTGTCAATTACTCAGGAAAGGTCGAGGGTTTTGCAAATTTGCTTTTGACAGAAGTTTTGAGATTCCGCACGCGGAGGCACTTCGCGTGCGGAAATGATGCAGTCTTTCCAGAGGAAGTAGAACCATGTGTGTCAGAAAACGGTCGGTTTTGCAAATCTTTCTACTCCCGAGCCTTCCGACTCGCTTTGAGGAGAGAGAAACCGGGAAGCCGCGGGCGCTGGGGTCATACCATTTTTTCGTACCTGGTTGAGGACTCAAAGTTGCGCGCGTCTTCTGGAGAGCTGTTTTTGCAGATAGGCCAGTTTCTCAGGATTCAGCAGAGCATAGATCTCCTGAATGCCCACGGCGCTCAAGGTCAGGCTGATGACTCCGGCCAGCCTGCCCTCGTCCCAGAACAAGATGGCCGAGCTGCCATTGATCTCGGCCAGGGTCTCGGTCAGATGCCGCTGATTTTTGCGCGTCACGCTCAGCCAGAAACGCGCCACGGCGAGCTTTCCGTAGATAGGCTTGAGGTTCGTCTGCACTTTGCCACCACCATCTGACCAGGAGACGGCTGACTTCACCAGAAGGCTGGTTAGAGCCGCCATGTCCCCGGCCTGGCTGGCGGAAAGAAAACTGAGCAGAAGCTGGCGCTGGCGCTGCGGCTCCGGCTCGAAACGCGCGCGCTTGTCCTGCAACGCCTGCCTGGCCCGGTGAAAGATCTGGCGGCAATTGGCAGGGCTTTTCGAGAGCATCACCCCGATTTCGCTAAACGGGTACTCAAAGATTTCATGCAGGAGAAAAACGGCGCGCTCCGGCGGGCTGAGAGCCTCGAGCAGGCGTAAAAAGGCCAGCGAAAGCGCTTCTTGTTGCTCAAGGTCTGCCAGAGGGAACCCGCCGCCCTCCGAGGTGAGGATCGGTTCGGGCAACCAGGTTCCCATATACTGTTCGCGGGCGACACGAGCCGATTTCAGATAATTCAGCGCCAGACGGGTAATAATCGTGGTCAGATAGGCTTTCAAAGAGACAATCTCCGAGCTTTCGCTCGCCTGATAGCGCAGATAGGTCTCCTGCACCAGATCCTCCGCGTCACTGGCGCTCCCAGTCATCCGATAGGCAATGGAAAAGAGCAGCACGCGATAGTGCTCGAACGCTTCTCCCTGGTTCCCCTTTCGCCTGGATTCGTCCATTGCTCACCTTTCTCCTTCTCTCTTATTGTAAGCCCATAGCAGGACAGAGACAACCAGAGGAGTGTCACATCTGCTCGTGCTCTCTTGTCTCCTGTACGAGCCTCTGAGAGAGGCATGCAAAGCACAGAGAAACAAGAAAGGATAGTAACATGCAACATATTCTGGTGACCGGCGGCGCGGGAAGACTGGGCCGCCTGGTGGTGAAGCACTTGAGTGAGGCCGGCTATCCCGTGCGTGGGATGAGTCGACGGGCCAACCCGGGAGAGGATTGGCCGGGCGCGGAGTGGAAGCAGGCTGATCTGGAGACCGGCGCGGGCCTGGCCGAGGCCGTCCAGGGCATGGATGTGGTGGTCCATCTCGCCGGCAAAGGGACCTGGCAGGTCGATGTCGAAGGCACGAGCCGCCTGCTGGACGCTGCCCGCGAGGCGCGTGTCTCGCATGTGGTCTTCATTTCGATTGTGGGCATTGATATAGTCCCGTGGGCCGGCGGAAAAGCCAAGCTCGCCAGCGAAGACCTGATTGAGCACAGCGGTCTGCCCTGGTCCATCCTCCGGGCGACCCAGTTTCATTACGGCATCGATTTCTTGCTGCACCTGCTGACCAGGCTCCCCCTGGTGGCGCTGGTGCCGACGGACCTGCTGCTCCAACCCATTGCCGAGGAGGAAGTGGCTCAACGCCTGGTGGAGATCGTCCAGGCTGGCCCATCTGGTCGCCTGCCGGATATGGGCGGCCCACAGGTCTACAGCTCGGGAGAACTGGCGCGGATCTGGCTCAGGCAGCGGGGAATCCACCGTGCCATCATCCCGATCTTCCTGCCTGGCCAAATGGCCAGCAGGTTGCGCCAGGGTGGCAATACCTGCCCACAACAGGCGACCGGCACCATCAGCTGGGAAGCCTGGCTCCAGCACCACGAGAGGACACGGCAAATCGGGTGATATCCGCGCGCCTTTCCGGCACGATCCAGCGTGAGCCGGCAGCAATCGGCGTTTTTCTCACACGAGAAGAGCCGTCCCGGTTCAGTGGTATCCTCCCATCAAAAAACACCGTACGGGCCTTCAGCACAAACACCTGAAGACCCTGGAGGAGAGGAATCATGCAAGCACGAATGAGTCAAAACCCGGTGATGATCGTTTCTGACGCCCTGCAGGCCCTGCAGACTCTGACTTGACACAGTATGGTCGTGGAGGCGATAACCTGCACCGGGAGTCGGGGACGCGGTGCGGGCTGCGGCAGGCGTTGGACAGGCTGACGAGGAGATTCTCACGAAGGCCGAGGGGACGCGCGCGGGGACCGTTTGGGCGACTCCGTTGGAGCAGGAGTTTCTTCTTCCCCTGCAAGATTCTTGAACAAATGGTCAGTTTTTTTCGAGTAATACAAGAGGTCTGTAGCAAGGACTTTTGTCATATTCCTCTGTTAAGAAAGTATCATATTTTACCCTAATGAAAACACATCCAAGCCAAACGGCCAACGTAACAGCACCACAGTACCGTTCACTGTCCCAACAGAAAGAATACCTCAGGAGAGCAGGAGTGGCAGAGACAAAAAGACCTGCACAACGGAAGGAGGAACATACACCATGATCCATGAGCAGCTTGATCTTCAGCATTGGAAGCATATTTGCTCACTACAACGCTTGCGAGACGCATCTGGGGGTAAAAGCCCGTCTGGAGGTGCTATTACTGGACCATGTGATATTGCCGCTCTCGAACAGCTCCGTGACCTCAGTTATGCTCACCTTCCTGATATCAAGCGTGTCCCAACAGATATCTTTATCTGGTCTTTTGGAGAGACCGACCAGCGGATGGTGACGAACATTGGAGGTCTTCCCTACAGAGCGGCAAACAAACCCTGGCCACGCTCTCCCTCTGGTATCCCTCTGACCTTTGTGGCCCAGATCTGTTTTGCCGACTCGCACGATCTCTCCCCCGAACTGCCTGGAGATATCTTACTCATCTTTACTGAAGCCGGAAACTGGGGCAGCGCAGAGGAGCCGCTGTATGACTTTATGGGGGAGGCCGAGGATGACTCCTATCTCCTGTTCGAGTGGGTCTCGTTTCATGATCTCCCTCTGGTCTTGCGCCAGCACGTTCCTGAGACAGGGCTGCATATCACGCCTTGCTACGGAACGATTCATCGCTCCTGGGATTATGTTCAGGTGGATGGGTATGCCTACCCCGATCTCGCAGAGAGTATTCCCCCGGTGATCAACGCGACGAAGATCGGCGGTATTTGTCCCTGGTCAGACTATGATTGGGTCTCCTATACCGAGGAGGAACACAGGGACTATCTTTGTAGTCTGAGATCGCTCGATCATGAGCCTAGCTGGCCTTTCCCATTTCTGAATGTACCGAGATACACCGATCTGGATGAATGGAATCCACTCAAGATTGGAGATGTTGGGTTGATCAACCTCTTTCTCCAGAAGGATGGCGCCATTCGTTGGAGGTTCCATGGATGACGATGAAAAGATCATCTACAGGCTACTAGCCTGTAGATGCGATGTACATATTTGAGCATGGTAGGGAGTACTACAAGTGTTTAAAAAACAAATCAAGGAAACGAGCCGATGAGGACAGGTTGCATAACTCTGATTGCCACAGAACATTGGCTCGCCATCGGTGTCGTAGCCAATGAACCATCGAAGCGCTGGCAACCATGCCGCAGCTTGCAGATCGACAACTCCCTCAATGATGCGGCTCACATCATCGGCTCGTCGGATTCACCGGTGAAGCTGGATGGGATTCTCCCTGACGTAGCGTCTAATGGTCTTGGTATCCGAATGGCCCGCGTAAAGAACGAGATCTTCGAGGCTCACCCCATTACTGCGCAGAAGCGTCAGGCGTGTACTGCGACCGCGATGCCCCGTAATTTCCCCCCTCGCATCTCTCACGTCAACCCCGGCTTTCGCACAAAGAAGAGGGATTATTCCGTATAGGAATCATGGTCTCCCTGCTCTTGTCAGATTGGCAGAGCTACACTACGTCATGGGTTTCCATACAGCTCCTCACGGGGGTCTGTTCCCGCAGAGAGGTGCGCTTCCACGTTGGGATGAATGCGCAGCGGATTAGCCCGCCAAGTCGTAGGCTGTGGGGTGCCGTGGCTGGTAGAGCGACAGATCAGAGCCGCTCGGCAGCTTGATCGAGGCGAGGAGCCCCCAGCCTTGGTCGCTGACCGGGCGGGAGATCTTGACGCCCCTGGAGGTCAGGTCTGCCAGCGTCTTCTCGATATCTTCGCACATCAAGTAGAACTCGTGCTTCCCCAGCCCGTCAGTGGGGTGGACGGCGATCTCGGCTGGCGGCAGCTTGAAGATCAGCCAACCGTCACCGGCGTCGACCCCGGCAAATCCGAGCACGTCGCGGATGAAGACCCGGTCGGCCTCCGCGTCGGTGCTGTAGAGAATGACATGTGCTCCGTTAATCATGTTGCCCCTTCACTCTCAAGTTCATCGACCGTTTCGTCATTGCTTTGCGCTTCTTCGGCTGGCCAGCTGGCCACGCATGCGTTTGAGCCGCTTCATGGCTTCGCCAAGCAGGGCATTATAGAGGCAACGGGCCGCCTCAAAATGGGATCGCAGATGCTTAGCTTGCTGACTAGTGATCTGCAAAGGCAGTTCCAACAGGAAGGTCGGCGTTTTGCTCTTCACATTGTTGTCAGCCCTTCCAGTTCGGCTAATCTCCTCAGAGCCAGTTCCACGACGGCGCTTTCACTCAAGCCAAGCTTCTTGGCAAGGAGCTTGCGTAGTTGCTTGCCTTCTTCGCTGAGGCGAATGCTGGTTGGCTTTGTTTTCTTGTCCATGTATTACATTGTATACTATTTCGTACTACGCATCAAGCGTTTCCTGCCACCCCTGCCTCAAAGAAGGAAGGATGGGGGCTACCTGGCGCTCTTAGTTGTGTCCAGTTTAAATATTGCACGTATAGCCAATATACCAGGGTAACTTTTACATCGCTCGGTCCTAACAAAAAAGGGCTAGGCAAAGATCGTGATACTCACTACAATATCAGTATGTATGATTTGCCATTTCGCTGGAGCCTGGAGAACAGGACCAGCCTGGGAACGTTGATTGACGGGCCTTTTTCGCCGTTAGATCCCGTCTTTCTCCATGAGCTCACGCTCTGTTGTGCGCGTATCGTCGCCTTCTCTCAGGATTCCGAGTTATGCTTTGTGGGGCGCTCACCAGAGAATTGCTTCGATTATCTCAGCGGGC
>WNGN01011948.1_pt1 | contig 19401 bp, 17 predicted proteins | sample 5400561 | NCBI WGS metagenome assembly WNGN01 (sample SAMN13153379, study PRJNA577476) | soil metagenome | isolation source: 115 cm soil or saprolite under Garry oak tree replicate 2 | place: USA:California | collected 2016-06-15
ATACGCACCTCAGGAGAAGGAAAATGTCTTTGCTTGTGAAATGGAATATGCCCCCGCGTCGTTCGGGCACCGGATTGGGAAGAATTCTTTGTGCCTTACTGTTCGTAGCCGCTCCTGGAAAAGGTGCGTTTGCGCAAGAACCCGCGCCGCAGCACGCGCAGGTTGTAACTCCGCTAGCCGACTTGCTGCAGGAAGCGGAGAAGAACAATCCGCAAATCGAAGCCGCACGGCAGGGCTGGCAAGCGGCCAAACAAGTTCCCACGCAAGTGTCGACGTTGCCGGACCCTCAATTCACGTTGCAGCATTTGAGCGTCGGCAGCCCGCGGCCGTTCGCGGGTTATACCAACAGCGACTTTGCCTACATCGGCCTCGGCGTCACACAGGACATTCCGTACCCCGGAAAGTTGAAACTGCGGGGAGAGATTGCGAAACGCGAAGCGGACGTGTCGCAGCAACAAGTCGAATTCGTGCGCCGAGCCGTGCTTGCCGAAGTCAAAGCTTCCTATTTCCAGTTGGCGTATCTCTCAAAAACGCTCGCGATTCTCGAGAGCGACGGCGAACTCCTCAAGCAAATCGAACGAGCTGTCGATGCTCGCTACCGTTCCGGCATGGGGACGCAGCAGGACGTACTGCAAGCCCAACTGCAAAAGACGAAGCTCGTGCGCGAACTTGCCATGCACCATCTGGAAGTTGGGAAACTCGAAGCCCAGTTGAAGCAGTTCCTCAACCGGTCTCAGGACTCACCCGACATCGAACCGGCCGATCTCACGGAAACTCCGCTCTTGCAAAACTATCAGGAGCTCCTCGGTGCCGCGAAAGCGCAGAACCCGGAACTCGCGGCATCGCAAAAGATGATCGACAAACAGTCTCTCCAAGTCGATCTCGCACGCAAGGATTTCCAATCACAACGAGTCGCATCGGAGTTGCGCGCGCAATACGTCGTCGCGCAGCAAACGACGGAGCTCTTCAAGATTCACCGCGAAGGCCTCGCACCGCAAGCACGTTCTGCGTTTCAGTCGGGCCTCGCGTCCTACCAATCGAACAAACAGGATTTCCAAGCGGTCCTCACCTCGTTCCTCGACGTGCTGCACCTCGACGAAGAGTACTGGCGGAACCTTGCCGAATACGAGACCGCCATCGCGCGGCTTGAACAGATCACCGGATTGTCGCTGCGTTAGGAGAGGAAAGAATCATGCGAAATTATCGGAATGCATTCGTCTTCGCGGTTGTGGGCAACATCGCCCTCATCGGAATTCTTGGCGGGCTCTGGTGGCGCTCCGTGCAACATAAGAAAACGGAAGCGGCGACGCCATCCGCTTCCAACGGAGCAGCGCCGAACACCCCGAATGGAGGGGAAAGTGCATCCATGGCGCCGCATGAAACCTCCCTTGTCCCAGTGCAACTCTCACCCGAACGCATGCAAAGCATCGGCGTTCGCATGGGCCGGGTCGAACACAAGATGGTCGGAGATGAGATTCGGGCAACGGGCAATGTCGCCGTCGATGAAACCAAAGTCGCTTACGTCCAAGTGCGGTATTCGGGATACATCCAAAAGGTCTTTGCCGACGCGGCCTATCAATACCTCCGCAAAGGGCAGCCGCTGTTCACGATCTACAGCCCGGACCTCGCGGCGACGGAGCGCGAGTATCTTGTCGCGAAACAGAACCAACACCAGGTCGCCGGAAGCACAGTACCGGGTGTCGCTGAGAGTGCGGCCTCACTATTGGACGCGGCTGCCGAACGACTCAAGCAATGGGGTGTGCCGCAGCGCGAAATCGCACGGCTTGAATCCACGGGCCAAGTGCAGCAGGAACTTCAAGTCGATTCTCCAGTTTCGGGCTACATCACCGAGCGGAACGCTTTGCCGAATCTCACCGTTCAACCGGAGACACGGCTCTATTCGGTTGCTGATCTCTCGACCGTTTGGATTTTCGCCGAAGTGTTTCAGAACGATCTGGGAAGAATCAAAGTCGGCGACCGGGCGACCCTTACCGTTGACACTTACCCGGGCCGAAACTTCGCAGGCCGCGTGAACTTCATCTATCCCCAAGTGGATATGATGACCCGCACGGCGCGTGTCCGGCTGATTTTCCCGAATCCAGGCTTGAAACTGACACCGGGAATGTTTGTAAACGCCGCGCTGCAGGTGCGCGTGGGAACACAGCTCGTGATTCCGGCCAGCGGAGTCCTGCAATCCGGCACGCGGCAAGTCGTTTTCGTGAATCGCGGCGACGGCTATCTCGAACCGCGCGAAGTCGAACTCGGCGCACGCGCTGGCGAAGACTTCGTCGTCTTGAAGGGATTGAAAGAAGGAGAAGAAATCGTCACGTCGGCGAATTTCCTGATCGACTCCGAAAGCCAGCTACAGGCAGCACTCGGCTCTTTCGTCCCACCCCCGCCAGGCGCAGGTTCCGCAGGCGCGATGAACGCGCCACAGGCGAACGTCGAGCTCTCGACCGACCCTGCTCCTCCACGCAAAGGCAGCAACACCATTCGGGTGAAGCTCAGTGAAGCAGGTGGCGCTCAGATTTCCGGTGCGGAAGTCTCCGTCACATTCTTCATGCCGGCGATGCCCGCGATGGGCATGGCCGCCATGCGTATTCCGGTCAGCTTGAGCGACAAAGGGAACGGACTTTATGAAGGATCAGCCCAACTCGATAGTGGTGGCACTTGGCAGGTCACCGTCGTCGCGAAGAAGAACGGGCAAACCGTCGCCAGCAAACAGACGAGCCTGAACGCCACGGGAGGAATGTAACGTGATCGCTCGTTGGATTGACTGGTGCGCGATGAATCGCTTTCTCGTTTTCACCGGAACACTGCTTCTCGTGCTCGCGGGAATCTGGTCGCTGCGCCGCATCCCGCTCGATGCGTTGCCGGATATCTCCGACGTCCAAGTCATCATTCATACGAGATGGGCCGGGCAGCCGCCCAGCCTCATCGAAGATCAAGTCACCTATCCGATCGTCACGAAGCTTCTTGCCGCGCCGCATGTCAAGGCCGTGCGTGCGCAAACGATGCTGGGTGATTCCTACGTCTTCGTGGTTTTTGAAGACGGAACGAATCTCTATTGGGCGCGCTCCCGCGTTCTCGAGTACATGCAACAAATTGAAGGAGGACTGCCGGCTAACGTCCATCCGATCATTGGCCCGGATGCGACCGGCGCAGGCTGGGTCTATGAATACGTTCTCGTGGACCGCACCCATCAACGCAGTCTCGCCGAACTGCGCAGCATTCAGGACTGGTATCTGCGTTACCAGCTTGAAACCGTTCCTGGCGTTGCCGAGGTCGCGACCATCGGGGGATTCGTCAAGCAATACCAGGTCAATGTCGACCCCAACAAACTGCGCGCCTACGGCATTCCCCTGTCTACCGTCATCGAAAAGGTCCGCGCCAGCACCAACGAAGTCGGCGGACGGGTCCTTGAAATGGGCGGCGCGGAATACATGATTCGCGGTTTGGGTTATTTGCGTTCGCTGAACGATCTCGAAACCGTGCCCGTCGCCACGAAGAACGGAACTGCCGTCAAGATTCGCGATCTCGGTACGGTCAGTTTCGGTCCCGATATTCGAGAAGGCGTGGCGGAGTGGCAGGGCGAGGGAGAAACCGTCGCGGGCATCGTCGTCATGCGCGACGGCATGAACGCCCTGAATGTCATCAATGGCGTGAAGAAAAAACTGGCAGAGACAAAAACATCGTTGCCTCCAGGTGTCGAAGTCGTTTCCGGCTACGACCGCTCCGGATTGATTCACGCGTCCATCGAAACTCTCCAGCGCGACCTCCTGGAAGAAGCGATCATCGTCAGCGTCGTCATCATTATCTTCCTCTTTCATTTCCGCTCGGCGCTGATTCCCATTCTGACCTTGCCGATCGCAGTACTCGCGGCCTTCATCCCGATGTACTACCTCCATGTCAGCTCGAACATCATGTCCCTCGGCGGACTCGCGCTCGCCATCGGTGTTCTCGTCGATGCCGCCATCGTAATGGTTGAAAACGGTTATCGGCAGCTAAAGACGAAGGATTTTGCTCGACTCCGCCAAGCAGGTTGGCCCCGCCATTTTCTTTTCGCTTTTGATCATCGTGGTTTCGTTTCTCCCTGTTTTCTTGCTGGAGGCACAGGAAGGCCGGATGTTCCGGCCGCTCGCTTGGACAAAGACGTTGGCAGTCGGCTTCTCGTCGTTGCTCGCCATAACTCTTGTGCCCGTGCTGATGGTTCTCTTTATCCGGGGACGTCTGCGCCCGGAATCGCAGAACCCGCTGTCCCGCGTCACACAAGCTCTGTACCTGCCCGTCCTCCGGCTTTGTCTACGGTTTCGCAAAACGACATTGCTGCTCAACCTGATTTTTCTGGTCGTCACGCTTCCTTTGGCGCTCAAGATTGGCAGCCAGTTTATGCCGCCTCTGTTTGAAGGCTCGGCCTTGTACATGCCGACCGCCTTGCCGGGAATTTCCATCGGTCAGGCTTCACAACTGCTGCAGGAACAAGACCGCATCATCCGCACGTTCCCGGAAGTCGAAACCGTGTTCGGAACGATTGGAAGATCTGATAGCGCCACGGATAACGCCCCGCTCGACATGTACGACACCACCATCATGCTCAAACCGCGAGAGACGTGGCGGGCGGGAATGACCTACGAAAAGCTCATCCAGGAGATGGATGCCAAGCTGCAATTCCCAGGACTGTCCAACACTTGGACCATGCCAGTAGAAAACCGCTTGGACATGGAATTGACCGGAATCAAAACTCCGCTGGGGATGAAAATACAGGGGCCGACTCTCGAAGGCATCCAGCAGGTTGGTGCGCAAATCCAACAGGCCCTTTCGGGTCTTCCGCAAGTTCGATCCGTCTTCTCCGAACGCGTCTCGCAAGGTTTTTACGTCAACATCGAAGTCAATCGCGAAGAAGCGTCGCGCTACGGGCTCACCGTTGCCGATGTGCAACAGGCCGTCACCTCCGGAATCGGTGGCGAAATGGTGGCGGAAAACATCGAAGGCCGCGAGCGCTACCCCGTCAACGTCCGCTACAGCCGGGACTTTCGCGACAACGTGGACGAGTTGCGGAAAGTCCTGATCGGCACGCCCTCGGGCGCGCAAATCCCTATCGAGGAAGTGGCACGCATCTCGTTTTCACGCGGGCCCGCCATGATCCGTGATGAGGACGGAGCGCTAACCGGATACGTCTATATCGATCTCAATTCCAGAAATTACGGCGACTTTGTGAAAGCCGCGAACGACATGCTGAAGCAGAAGCTCCGTCTGCCTGCGGGTCACACCTACAAATGGGCAGGAGAATATGAATTTGAATTGCGGGCCAAGGAGCGCCTGCAAGTGATCTTGCCCGTCGTCTTCTTCGTCATCTTCGTGCTCCTCTACATGGTCTTCCATTCTGTCGCGGAATCGGCAGTGCTCATTTTCCCGACGCTCTACGCACTCACCGGCGGCCTCATCCTGCAAAAGCTGCTTGGCTACAACTTCAGCGTTGCTGTGTGGGTTGGCTATATCGCGCTGTTCGGCATCGCGGTGGAAACAGGAGTCGTCATGGTCGTCTACCTCCACGAAGCGTTGAACCGACGCCTCGCGAGCGGACAACCGCTGAAGCACGAAGACATTGAGGAGGCCATCATCGAAGGCGCAGTGCACCGCCTTCGGCCGAAACTCATGACCGTATGCGTGGTGCTCGCAAGTCTCATTCCTATCCTGTGGGAGAGCGGCATTGGCTCGGATGTGATGAAACCGATTGCCGCGCCGATCGTCGGCGGCATGATCACCTCCACCATTCACGTCCTCATTCTGGTACCCGTCTTCTTTGCGCTTATGAAGGAGCGCGCCCTGCGGCGCGGGACTCTGCGTCCGCAGGCGGATAATTCGACAAAAGATTGACCACCTGGTGGCCGGGAAAGTGTTGGACGCCCGGTTGCTGCCACTATCAGTTTCGACTTGACCCTGGAATCCATTCCAGTGTTTAGACTCTTCTCGCGGAGGACAGCCCATGCGTTCGGGACAATTGGCGCGTCAATCGGGCGTTAGTACCGACACGTTGCGGCATTACGAGCGTCTTGGACTCTTGCCTCTGCCTCAGCGCACGCCAGGAAATTACCGCGAGTATCCTCCGACATCTCAGCAGAGAGTGGAGCTGATTCGACGGGCTTTGACGATTGGTTTTTCGCTTGCCGAATTGAAGACCATTCTGGCCGTGCGCGACAAGGGCGGTGCACCCTGCCGCCGCGTCCGAAGCTTGCTGGGTTCGAAGATCCACGACCTAGATCAGCAAATCAGGAATCTGGTTTCCTTGCGCGCTGAAATGAATCGCTTGTCGAGAGAGTGGGACAAGCGGTTGCGGCGCACAAAACCCGGACACGTCGCACGCTTGCTCGAGAGCCTGCCGCCGAAAGCACGCGGCAGGATTGTCTCCGGTGCCTCAACACTCCGAAAGAAGAAAGGACTCTAGATCATACGCACGATCCTGCTTCTTGTCTTGCTGGCTATCCTTCCGGGTATGGCGAGTGCTCAACAGAATCCATCACCGGACCAGGACAAGCGTTCGGAAGTGGAGAGCATGTGATGGGCTTCTCCCATGAAGCAACGACGCATCACTTCCGGCTATTCAAGGACGGAGGGGAAATCGCCGTCACCGCAAAAGACCCGAACGACAAGGCCAGCATCGAGCAGATCCGCATCCACCTTGGACATATCGCCAAGATGTTTTCCTCCGGGAATTTCAAGGCGCCCATGCTCATTCACGACACCAACGCGCCGGGCACCGCGACGATGACCAAGCTCAAGGAACAGATTCGCTACGAATTCTCGGAAACAGAACGCGGCGCACGGATTCGGCTCGTCACGGCCACTCTGGAGACCACCGACGCGGTCCACGCCTTCTTGCTCTTTCAAATCGTTGATCATCAGACGGGAGATGCCCCTACCATATCCGATGAACTCCCGAAGAAGTAATGCCTTGTCGCCGGCTGTGGTCCAGCGCATCGGCTATTGTGTCGTGCGTGTGCGTCGGCTTTGCTTCACTCCATCCAGAACGTCAGTGTGACGTGAACAGAAGAAGGTAACCACCCAGCCCGATCAGCACGAACGGCACAATCCAATGACCCCAACGGTCGAGCGCCTTCAGAATAAGCGGGTGGCTTCCAAACCATTTCCCTCCGGCACACCACGCGAGGACCAACAGGCTATAGGTGGACAGAACCAACGCGCAGGACACAAAAGTGCGGACGGAGTCCAGGTCGGCCACATCGAATTAGTGGGAGGGCCGACTTCCCGAGGGGGCGTGGGGTTGAAAGCGTACGCTGTATTGGGCGATGAGCAGGTATTTGGCCAGGTCGCCGCCCCCCAACCGGTTCAACTGGTCATCAATTTGGCTTTTCATGAAATCCTGATGGACCATCACCGGAATGTCGAAAGTGAAGGTATGGCGGCCGTGTATGTAAGTTACACCGGGGTCGATATACAGACTGTAGCCGGGCCGCCGAAATCCATCGCTGCCACCGACCAAATCGCTGACAGGAATGCCGTCAATGCGCATTCCGAGGTTCGCGGAAAGTCCTCGCACACTGCTTACGGTAAAGGCTCCGCCGGTGCGGATGGAATAGATGTCGGGCACAGATAGGGGCACGCCAGGGTACGGAGAGATTATTTTCGTCGTATTTTTGGGGGTAAGCAGATACCAACCCTGACCAAAGGCGTAAAGGCTCTTGTAGACATGACGATACATCTGGGTCTGGAGGAGGATGCCCCAACCGCCGTCGCCAAGCTGAATGGCCTGATCGACAGGTCTCTTGCCAACGGTACCATTCGCAAAATACCAATTGTCGGATGCCGCTTTGTCGCCGCTCGAAGACTTGGTACCGAGGCCAATGGAGAGATTTCCTCTGGCGGGGCGTTTGGGATCCCACAGCCAATACGTGGTAGCAACGCTTAGCTCAAGCGATCGGTGATCCCGTAATTGGCTGTTACTGCGAGCGAATTGATGTTCACGTAAAGTGTGTGGCCGAAGGGGGCAGCGCTCTCATTCACCCTCGCGCCGACGTACCATTGGTCCGCCGAAAGACGGCGATAGGCGAAATCGATCTGCCATTCGTGAGCCGCCAGCTGAGGCCGCGTAGAACCGCCCACACGGGGCAGGTCAAAACGCACGGGCATTCAACCTTGCGCGAAGGATTTCGCAGGGAGAGCGGCAAAACCGAAGATAAGTAGAAGCGCGAAGAAAGAAAGTCTGGACCGGATCATGACAGAAGAGTTCATAATTCCCTTTCTGCTTTTAGCGACTGCACGAGTCAGGGCTCACGAACTATCCAGCTTCAAACACCTTTCGGGTCAGAATTCCAAATGCGACGAACCAAGTCGGCGTACCTTGGGTCAGAGCGAATACTATCCCAGCGCGGATCGAAACGGAGCCACACCAGCCAATTGGCGCGATCGTCAAAGGCTTTTTCGAGCCAGTGAAAAGCCTGGTCTTTATCGCCCATGCCCGCATAGACCAGCGCGACGCCGTAGGGAGTTACATATTTGGTTTTAGACATGTTATCGAGCCTGGCAAGCGTCAATCGCGCGTCGGCGTCCTTCTTTGCGTAACCTTGCAGATTACCGATGCCCGCGATAGTGACCGGCCAATCGGGCAGCGCCGAATCAGTGGCCTGATACTCGACCATGGCCTGGTCGAACATCCCTTTCGCCTGATAAGCACGGCCCAGCCAGAGATGCGCCAACGGAAACTTGGGATTCATCTGAAGAGTTTTCTTTAGTTGCTCGATCGCCGCGTCATATTGATATGAGTACACCATCTGAAAGCCGACATCGGAATTAATGGACAAAGAAAGCGGATCGAGCTGCAAGGCTCGTTCGATCTGCGCTCTGGCTTCGTTGGGCCGCTGCATGGCCGTCAGGAAATAGCAGTAATAGTCGTGGGCAGTGGCATAGTTTGGATTTAATGCAATGGCCTTCCTGAACTCGGCTTCGGCCGCTGTCCAATTCCAATCAAAATAGAAAGAAATGTAGGCCAGCGAGGCATGAGGCTCAGCAAGAGAACTATCCAAAGAGATTGCCTTTTCGGCAGCGGCGCGCGCCTGGGGGAACGCTTCCCGAGGAGGGAGGTAACTCAAATAACCTAGAGTCGTATAGGAGTCGGCCAGTCCAGAATAGGCTTCGGCGTAGGTGGGTTCCAACGCGATGGCTTGGTGAAAGAACTGAATTCCTTCCTGCAATGCGGCTTCGCCGCGTCTATTCCAAGCGTAGCGGCCTTTCAGATAGGCTTCGTAGGCGGCAGGATTGATCTTGCGCCCAACTGGAGGGCGATCCGACAAGAGTTTCATCTGCACCTGACGTGCAATGGATGAGGCAACTTCGCTTTCGAGACCCAAGACGTCGGGTAAGTCTCTCTCGAAGCTTTCCGCCCACATATGACGGTCATCGGAAGCACGAATCAACTGGGCTCTCACGCGAACGCGGTTACCGGCGCGTTCCATGGTGCCTTCGACGATGGCATCGACGCCCAACTCCTTGGCGATTTCAGGAAGCGGTTTGCGAGTGGCTTTGTAGCGCATCACCGAAGTGCGTGAGATCACCCTCAGGTTGCTGTTTTGAGCGAGGTCGGTTATCAGCTCATCGGTCATGCCGTCAGCGAAGAACTCCTGAGATTTGTCGCCAGACAGATTTTCGAGAGGGATTACGGCCAGCGAACTGATCTGCGTATTCTTGCCCGTCAGCCGGTCGCGGAATCCCGCGACGTTAGCTGCAAGAAGAAGGCCCAGCACGAGTACGAGCGCGATTGCGGCTCCCCAGAACCAACGCTTGTGTTTAAGGAATCCTGACGCTGCGGCTGGGACATTTTCCTGATCCTTTAGAGGCAGGGCCTCCGCCTGCTCGGGCGGCGAAGTTATTGTCGCGCTGAAGCGGTAACCCTTCCCAACTACGGTCTTAACGAAGCGCGGATTTTCTGGATCGTCGCCAAGGGCTTGCCGGAGTTTTCGAATGGCGGTGTTGATGCCGTGCTCGGTCTCAATGAAAACATCCTTGCCCCAGAGTTTTTCAACGATCTCTTCGCGAGTAACAAGGTCGCCGTTCCTACTGACCAGTAGGATGAGCAGCTCCATGGGAATTTTTTCAAGCTTCAACACCCGGCCGTTGCGGCGTAGTTCGTAACGTCGCACGTCCAGCTCAAATCCCTCAAAAGAGTAGAAAAAGGCGGGCAAGGGTACCTCGGAGGCGATACAGGGCCCACATCGTACTCATCCTATTCATCTTTGGCAACTAGTAAGTTCTTTACTCTCTGAGGCATAGGCCTTCATTCAAGCTACAGGCAAAGTTCAGGCGTTCTGCATTGTCAATCCCTGAAGAATGAGCGAAACCCGCAGCATCTAGCCCGGAGCGTTCCCGCACCGAGCCAATTGAGGAGACGAACAATGAAATCCAGAATAGTCCTAGGAATCAGGACACTGTTTTTGGCGCTGTTCTTGCTGACAAGCATCGTTGGGTTTGCCTCGGCACAGGGCCTGTCATTCCCTGCGCTGGGGCAGCACGAGGCGACGTTTGAATTTGTAGGACAGGTGAAGAATTTTCCGCCAGCGGGCCCTGGGCTTCCAGCAACGTCGGTTCAATATGGGTACCTTAGCCACATTCAGAGCCTGAACGACAGTCAGATCTATCTTCCGGGAGTACCCCAAGACGAAAAGTCGGCGTTGTTTACGTTCTACAACGATTCGGTGACGGAAAAAGTAACGAATCACGGAAGCCTGAGAATTGTGATTCGCGAAGGAACGACAACGATTTATCACAATTCGCTTGGAGGCGGTGACCTAACGACTCCGAATCCTGATTCTTTTCGTCAGGGAACTCCGGTCCTCACCACGAAATGGCGGCATCAAGTGATCCTTGACACAAACCCGAGCCCGAATCCGACGGATCCGCCGCGGACCAATCTCTTCTTTGTGACCTGGTGGCACACAATTACCTCGGCTCAGGTTTTCACGCTTGGCGAGGAACATGTGCTCCTCGGTCGCGTGGGAAGTACCTTTAAACAACACCTGGTTGGGGGAGTTGATTTCGCAGGAAAGGTAAACGGCAAATTCGCGGGTTACGTGGAATCAGTCCTGCCGGTTGTCGTTTTCCAGTGAGCTTCGGTCACGGAATCGGAATGCGCGTCGCGATAGACCTTGTCTCGATCATTCGCCAGGCGAATCTGGCGACTGACGGGACAAGGAAGTGTGTTGTGCCCGGTTCGCTTATGTAGACGGAAAGTGAACCAAGAAATCGACACGAGCATGCCGAGCCAGCCGAGGGCTCGTGTGGTGTGGCCGATTTGCTGGTCGTGGAGGAGGTTCTACTGGATGAAGAGGATTCCCCAATCGTGATCACCGGAGCCGGCGAGTGGTAGAGCGAGGGTGCGGGCGTCGACCATGTGCTCCTGTGGAACCCGCCGAACTGAGGCAGTTTTTCATTGACGGCGTTTCCGATCTTCCGACACTTATCAAGACAGATACTTTCCATCGTCGCGCTGCCGATGGTGCTCAACGACCTCAGTAACATTGCAGAGAAAGTTCCTGCTTGGGAGGTACGTGGACAACCCCAACGGTTTCCTAGACCGTTGTATTGAATACTATTCGGGTACCTATACTCAGTGTTTATAAACTAACGGATGGAGCCCTGTAAGTTTCTATGTTAATTGCACTTAAGGCTGGCGGAGAGGGGGGATTCGAACCCCGGTTAGGGTGTTTAGTCCCTAAAACGGTTTAGCAAACTAGAACGTCCTAGGGCCTGTTGTTTGGATTCAGCAACTTACGTCGGCTAGAGAGCCCGTATTCGGGCTGAAATAGCCTTGTTAGGGAATAACTGTGCTACAGCTGTGCTGCACCATTGTTCAGTGCAGTAGCTAGAAGGGAGGAGTGTTCGAGCGACCTCTGTGCTTCGCGTTGCTTACGAAGAAATCGAATCAGCGAAAGACCGCAGGCCATCAAAGCGCACTCTTAGGTCTCCATAGCTGCGGGTGAAAGCACGCTCCACATCGTGAGCGAGGACGAGGTTGTCGCCTTCCGGATGTTGGTGCCGGAATGCAACGAGATTTTTGGGATCGAAATTGTTCGCAGACCATTTGCACTCCATGGCTACTGGTCTCTTTCGGTGGGTCGCGATGACAAAGTCAACCTCGTGCCCGCGCTTGTCTCGCCAATAGAACACTTCCCGGCTCTGCGAGCGAGCCATAATTTCATTCAGTACGAAATGCTCCCATAGCGTCCCAAGGTCATCATCCCGCAAGTCCTGCCAGCCGCGGTAGTAACAAATGAAACCGGTATCGAAGCCATAGACTTTAGGCGCGGCGACTATCTCCGTGGGTCGGCGAGTGCTGAATGGCCGAACGACATGGGCCACAAACGTTGCCTCAAGAACGCGGAGGTAGTTTGTGATGGTTGGCCGGCTTACTTCGCAGGGGCGGGCAAATCGAGTTGCCTCAAAGATGCCGCCGCTTTGTGCCATGACAAGTTCGGTGAATCGCTGGAACGAATCTCGCCGCTCCAGACGAAAGAGTTCCTGGATATCCTTAGCCCAATAAGCGTCCATCCATTCCTGAAAATCGCGTTCCGCGTGTTTCTCCGGCAGAAAGAAGGGAGGAAGGCCGCCCCGGAGAAAACGGTGTTTGAGGTCCGTCTGGTTCGCGTCGTCCATGTCGAGAAGACACATCGGCGCCAGCCATAGGTCCCTCTTCCGCCCCGCCAGCGTGTCTCTGAATTTTTTCGAAGCGCCGAGAGTCGAAGAACCGGTCGCCACAATGTGTGTGCGCGAGTGATGGTCGGCGGCAATCTTGAGCAATTCTGACGGGTTTTGCAGCCTGTGGATTTCATCCAACACGATACGCTTGCCTCGCAGACCGTCGAGAAAGCTCTCGGGGTCAAGCATCATGCGGCGAACGCGAGGGAGTTCACAGTCAAAATATTCAACTTCGGGAAGATCCTGACAAAGGCAGGTTTTTCCTACCCGCCGCACGCCAGCCAGCCAGATGACGGATCGCTCTTTCCACGCGCGGTTGAGCAGTTTCAGCCAGAAATGCCTATGTACCATATGCAGGTATATTTTCACATAGTAGCGCCAAACGCAACTGCAGTTTAAGGTGCATCGCGAGGATCAGGGCTGGCACGAAACATTGAGTTCTTCTGAGCGGGTTAGTAAGTATGGAGCCTGCTTGCCGCCTGCAAGGGACGCTCGGGTTTCAACCCGATTTTTTGCACTTTGACCAGGCAACCTGTCACCGCAGTCGAAAGTGAAAGGTCGCCGCTCGAACAGAAACTCGGGTGCAGGCTGTCGGTTGTACTTGGACGCAGACAGCGCGGTGAAGCGAGTCAAAAAAGCGGGCCAATGAAGTCGCATCGCCGTAGCCTCACTGTGAATTGCTCAATCATAGCGGGATTTGGCGTTGTTTTCTTTTAAGTGCCCGGCAAGTCGCGTAACCGCCCAGTTTCCGGTAACCGCGAAAGAAAAACATACTTGACTCATACCGGCCTTCTCATGGAAGGACTTGAGCCCATTTAGCTGGTTCCCAACACCTATTCGAAGGTTTGCCCGCTAGCCAGGAGCTGTTCCAATGGGTGGTTCGGCATTTTTTCTCTCTGAGTAAAGTTGATTGACCCTTGGTTGCACAATCCAGATGCCAACGGGAAAAAACCAGAGGAGAATAAATGGACCCGCATAATCGTAGAATGATGCTGGTTTACTGGTCTCTGCCAATACGAGGCTCTTAGACACGAAATACAAGAGGTAGAACATACAGACCATAGCGAAGACGTGTAAGAATGACTCCAAGTAATCCAGGGCTGGGGTTTTGAACCGGTCAGGTTCATCTTAGACCGGTATACATGCCAGCTGGTCAGGCCCGCTCTACTTCACGGCAAACAGTTTCTCGAACAATTCGCTCGATAGCCTGGCCCCTTCTTCGGAGAGTAGGAGCGATTTGTTTTTCGTCGCGGGATCTGAGATGTAACCCTTCTCATGCAGTGAATCCAATACCGTCCAGGGAAAAACCTTTCCAAGCACGTTTCACCGCGCCTTGCTCAAACGAGTTCATGTAGAGAAGGCCGAGAACCGTCTGTTCCAGTTTTTCCTGATCAATATCCATTGAACACCTCGGGCTTCGGCGGCTGGCAGTGCATGTTCCAGTTCGGAGCCACTCTCCACTTTGAACACTTCTTACTCTTTTGCCGAGACCATGTCCAGACATTGCCGCAATTCATGCCATCTCCTAAATGCGCTTGGGAGGTGGAATCCATGAGAAGAAAATTGAGAAGCAGTAAGGGGAAGTGCCAGAAGATTAAGCTCGGTCTTCCTGATCTGGAGCACGTCAAATCCGCCGTGCTCACATATGAGAATTGAGTGAGGCTGCCCATTACTACATTTTTACCACAATCGGGTGGCTTGGCGGTCCGAGGACGATGGAGACTAAAAATAATGATTCGGTGCTAACGGCATGAAAGCAAAAGATATGGCGGAGAGGGGGGATTCGAACCCCCGTTAGGGTGTTTAGTCCCTAAAACGGTTTAGCAAGGTAGACAGTCCCAGGCCCTGTTGCTCGGAATCAGCAACTTACGGCGGATGGCAGCCCCATTTTCGGGCCAAAATCGCCTTGTTCGGGAACAACTGTTCCCCAGTTGTTCCCCAACCATTTTCCAGTCTTTCATAATATACCGACCTTTCCTCACAGATTATTGGAGAATCGCAAATCAACACCCTGGCTGCGGCCTACCTCAGGAGGCCTGACTCCATGCAGCCGTGCTCCTCTGGACATTTCCACCTGGACATATTGTCGGCTATACGCGGATCTGAAACGCTTGCGGTGCCCACAGAACATCGCGAGCGAATGACGGACTACTCTTCACCAATCTGGTCATGAAAGCCGATAATAATCGACCATCCGTCCACAATGACGATCTCAGGTCGTCTCTCGACCCACGATCATCGTATTAAATTGAGTTCTTCTTGCGCTGATCGTTGTCCATCAGCTCAAACCTGCGCCAAAAACGCGCGCAGTCCCGCTCGGCTAGCTCACAAATGCTGACATAGGCCAGCCTGCCTTCCGTCCGCGATTATGAAAGGTCTGACCCTATTGGTATGATGCATATGAATCGCTCGGATATCTCCGAACTCGGCGTGCGCAAGCGGAGGTGAACTATTCTAATCGTTGGCCTTCTGACCATCCGGAGTAGCTATGAATGGATTCTGGGAACGAGCAGCTATTGCTTTTCGGTGTTTCTTTTCAATTTTGTTCCACGGTGACATTCCGAACGACATAGTACAGAAGCGGTTCAAGCCTGCTGGCCAGGTTCCGCAGACGCCAGCAGCTCAAGCTTCGGTCTCTCGTCCGAAGGAGATGGAGCGGCCAACCTCGGAAGCATTTGATCGCGCCGTGCAGATGCTTGCGCTGCTACAACGAGACGGGCGGCTCATCGATTTTCTGGCAGAGAACATCTCCCCCTATCCCGACGCGCAGCTTGGAGCCGCGGTGCGTACGATCCACGAAGCTTGCCGCAAGGTGCTCGAACATTATGTAAAGCTGGAGCCGATTCTGAACTCCGAAGAGGATCAACCGGTGACCGTGCAAGGCGGTTTCGATCCGGCAGCCATCAAATTGCTAGGCAATGTGACGGGAGAGCCGCCGATTCGCGGTGTGTTACGACACAAGGGCTGGCACGTGAAGGAGGTGAATCTGCCGCCGTTGCCGCAGGGTTCCGGCCGTATGGTGATTGCGCCGGCTGAAGTTGAACTTTCATAGCTGCTGAGGCACATCTGCCACGCGGATGTGGATTTGAAGAGGAGATTTTCGTTGGTGGCCAAATACATTGTCGGTATCGACCTAGGGACTACAAATTCGGCGCTGGCGTGCTGCGACGCCACTGCTGCCGAAGGGAAAAGTCAAATCGAAGTCCGCAGCATTCCGCAGCTTGTGGATCCGAACGAAGTAGCGGAACGCACGTTACTGCCATCGTTTCTTTACATCCCGGGCGAATTTGATTTTCCCAAAGGCAGCCTAGCCTTGCCATGGGAACCCGAACCGAAGCTTGTGATAGGCGAACTGGCGCGCAAACGTGGCGCGGAGAGTCCCAATCGCCTCGTAGCCTCCGCCAAATCCTGGCTCTCTTACGCTGCTGTGAACCGCACTGCGCCGATCTTGCCTTGGCAAGCGCCCGAGGAGGTGCCCAAGCTATCCCCGGTCGAAGCGTCATCGCAATTCTTGCAGTACTTGCGCACGGTGTGGGATAGCGGCGAGGCGGGGAAACAAAGGCAACTCGCTCTTGCGGAACAGGACGTGCTCCTCACTGTGCCCGCTTCCTTCGACGAAGAAGCACGCGAACTGACCCGGCGCGCTGCCGAACAAGCCGGTTATGACCATGTCACGCTGCTCGAAGAACCTCAGGCCGCCTTTTACGCATGGCTGGAAAGCCAGGGTGATGCCTGGCGCCACCGCATCAAAGTCGGCGACCTCGTTCTCGTGTGCGACATCGGCGGTGGCACGACTGATTTCAGCCTCATTATGGTTTCCGAAGAGAGTGGCGAACTGACGTTGAAACGCGTCGCCGTCGGTGACCACATCCTGCTGGGCGGCGACAACATGGACTTGGCGCTGGCGCGCTTTCTGCAGCAGCGCCTTGAAGCCTCGGGCAATCGCATCGATATCTGGCAGTTGCAGGGACTGTGGCATCAGTGCCGAATGGCCAAGGAAAAGCTGTTTGAATCGCCCAAGGCGCAGACTCGCCCAATCACATTGTTGGGCAAGGGGACGAAACTCGTCGGTGGCACCATTAAGACGGAACTGGCGCGCGACGACCTCAATCAGATCCTGGTAGAAGGATTTTTTCCAAAAGTTGCAAGCCACGAACTACCTGGGCGCCAGCGCCGTGTTGGCTTTCAGGAGTTGGGCCTGCCGTACGCGGCCGATCCCGCCATCACCAAGCACCTGGCGCGCTTTCTCTCGGAGCAAGTTCGCAACAGTCCCGAGGCAGCGGGCATCCGCCGCGGCGGCAGCGGGCTTGCCTGTCCCACGCACATCCTCTTCAACGGCGGAGTGATGAAAGCGGCGGTGCTGCGCGACCGCGTAGTCCAAGTGCTGAATAGCTGGTTGCGACAAGAGGGGTTCGAGGCGCTCGGGATGGAGCAGATTCTGGAAGCTCCCGACTTGGAGCACGCCGTTGCGCGCGGCGCGGCCTATTATGGGAAGGCGCGGCACGGTCGCGGCGTGCGTATCCGCAGTGGTGCCTCGCGCACATATTACATCGGAATTGAAAGCTCGATGCCAGCAGTGCCCGGCATGGAAACCCCGATTAAGGCGCTCTGTGTCGTTCCCTTTGGCATGGAGGGGAAGCCACGATACCCGATAGAGAGTTTGGACTGGTGGTCGGCGAACCAGCCGAGTTTCGTTTCCTAAGTTCCAGCGTACGTAAGCAGGACCAAGTCGGCAGCCTTTTGGAAGACTGGGGTGACGATATCGAGGAACGCAGCCCGCTGCACGTCACTCTGAAACTCGATGGCCAGGTGGGAAACGTTGTGCCGGTACGGCTCGAGACTCGCGTCACTGAACTCGGTACCCTCGAAGTCTGGTGCGTGTCCAAGGACGGCCACCGCTGGAAGCTCGAGATGAATATTCGCGAAAAAACCAAGCGGTGAGTGGTCGGTGTCTTCCCGTTATCTGATCGGAATCGATCTGGGCACGACAAATTCTGTCGTGGCGTACCTCGATACTCACAACACCGCTGATGTGGCCCTCATTCGTGTGTTCCCCGTGCCGCAGTTGGTGGGACCGGGCGAAGTCCGCACGCTTCCCGCACTTCCTTCGTTTCTTTACTTCCCCACCGAAGATGAGTTGTCTGCCGGCGGCGTGAGCGCTACCTGGAACGAGCATCCGCCAATGGTCACTGGGGTCCTCGCGCGCGAACAGGGAGCGCTTGTGCCGAGCCGCCAGGTGTCATCAGCCAAGTCGTGGCTTTCCTATCCTGGCGTGCATCGTCGCGCCAAGATCCTACCGACGCAAGCGGAACCGCGGCAGCCGATGATTTCCCCTGTCGAAGCATCCGCGCGCTACCTCATGCATCTACGCGACGCCTGGAACGGGGCAATGAGTGATGGAGAAACGCGTTTTGAGCATCAGGAAATCGTCCTCACCGTGCCGGGTTCGTTCGATGAGGAAGCGCGTGAGCTGACGGTCGAAGCCGCCCGCAGTGCCGGGCTCGAGAAGCTCACTCTGCTCGAAGAACCATTGGCCGCGTTTTATGCCTGGATCGCGGCGAATCGACACGCGCAGGCCGGGAATAATGAACACCTCCGCGATGGCGAACTGATTTTGATCTGCGACATCGGCGGTGGCACGACTGATTTCAGCCTGATTCGCGCTCGCCTCGTCGATGGCGAGGTGCAGTTTGAGCGAACCGCCATCGGCGAGCACCTTTTATTGGGCGGTGACAATCTCGATTTTGCGCTCGCTCGCTATGTGGAGAAGAAGCTCAAAGATGTCAAACTCACGCTGCGACAGCGTTATGCATTGCGCCGGACCTGCTGCGCGTCGAAAGAGCGGCTGCTGAATGACTCGTCCTTGGAGCGAGTGCCAGTCACGATCTTGGGTAGCGGCCGTGCAGTCATCGGAGACGCGCTCAGCACTAACCTGACCCGCGAGGAAGTCCTGCAGGTTCTGACGGACGGCTTCTTACCCATCACGGCACGTCATGAGATGCCGGCAACTGGCACGCCAACAGGATTGCGCGAACTCGGCCTACCCTATGCCAGCGATCCTGCCATCACCAAGCACCTTGCTGCATTTCTGACCCAAGCCCCTGACGCCATGGACGGTTCGTCTGCAAACCAGCGCATGGCTCGACCCGATGCCGTGCTCTTCAATGGCGGCTTCTGTGCGCCAGCTGCGACTCGCGACAGGATTGTCGAGGCCATTTCCACCTGGTTGGGAGGAACGCAAAGCGGCTGGTCGCCCAAGCTCCTCAACAACGACGAGGTAGATAGTGCTGTTGCTCGTGGTGCTGCTTACTACGGCCGCGTACGACGCGGCACCGGTTTGCGCATCAGAGCCGGCAACGCGCGTACCTACTACATCGGGTTGCGCTCGGACCACGGTCTGCAGGGCATCTGTGTTCTGCCTGCCGGGGTGGAAGAGGGCACCACACTTCCTCAGCTCGATCGCGAATTCTCTGTGCTGGCTAACCGCCCGGTGTCGTTCACGCTTTACAGTTCGCGTACACGGCACGATGCACACGGCGAAGTCGCTGCACTGGACGAAGTGAGCGTACATCGTCATCCTCCGCTAGTGACCTTGCTGCGGTTCGGCAAGAGGCGCGACGTGTACCTGACAATACGCCTCAGAGCCAGTTTCACCGAGGTTGGTACGCTCGAACTCTGGTGTGAATCGCGGGAGAC
>WNGN01001845.1_pt1 | contig 19400 bp, 20 predicted proteins | sample 5400561 | NCBI WGS metagenome assembly WNGN01 (sample SAMN13153379, study PRJNA577476) | soil metagenome | isolation source: 115 cm soil or saprolite under Garry oak tree replicate 2 | place: USA:California | collected 2016-06-15
ATGTCATGACCGCCCTGCGACCTCATGACGGCAACCCGTGGAGCCTCAACCGCCTGCACCAGCCTGACGCCGCCATCCCCGCCATCAGGAAACCGTGGACCATCCCATATCCTTCAGCGCGCCCGACGTGAATGTTTACAATCCGGCCCGTCCCCAGCGTAGGGGCTTTACCGCTGCTTTACGATGGCCCGGGCTAACGGCCAGCCTCGGCCGATCGGGCTCCGCGGCCATCCCTTGGCAGGTATGGCACCACCCCGTAGGGTCGTTAGGAAGCATCGGACTGCTTCTGAACGCAAGGCGGCGCCGAGGAGGTCTCGGATGAAGCTGGTGAGATGGGCGCTCGTTGCCGTGGCCATCATCGTCGTTGTGGCGCTGCTGGCAGGCAAGAGCGATCTTCGCCGTTTCCTGCGCATGCGCCGGATGTGAGGAAGCGACTCCGAGACGCAGAAGCAGCGGCAATGCCCACTTGGTAGCGGCCGTGAACCGGGGCACCAGGGTAGGCGGCGGCGAGGGGATCGTGGACTGAAGTTCGCGCGCTTGGACCGGCCGCAACCGGGGCGCGGTTCGCCGGCGCTGCCCAGAAGTCGCGTTCCTGGTATACCAGGTCAACGGTGTCCCTCCGGTGCGGGCCAGTGACTCGAGTGCAAGTTCCCGCCGCAGCCGTGGCTGCTGCCGTATGACCTGGATGTGACGCTGCCATCGTTCCTGGTCGTCGGCCAATGCCTTGAGGTAGTCCACGCAGAGTTCCGGGGTAATACGGGCGAGGCGGCCCAGGGCAGCGTTCAGCGCCTCGGCTCTCCGTGCCCGTTCCGCTGGCTGCATGGCGGTCTGGCATTCGAGCATGCTGAGGACCCGCCCGATGAACTTCTTCCGTTTGGTCAGGAATTCCCGCCAATGCGCCAGGTCACCATCCGAGGCAGACCTGTCCTGGTCGAGCAGCCAGAACGTGCCTTCGGCGAGCACATCGCCGAGTTCCTCCGCCCGTGCCCGCTCGGGACGGTAGGGGTCGTAGGGATCCTGGAGGACTCGCCCCACGGTCGCGACCGGCTGCAGCCGCTTTCCCGCATCCAGCACGAAGAACCAGTCCTCGTTGTAGACGTTCGGAAAAAAGGAGCGGTTGCGTCTGACGTTGACGGCGAGAGCCCCGCCGCCAATGAACGTGGCCTGCCTGCCCCCGGCATCGCGGAAGGCGTGGCACACCGTCGAGTTGTCGGGGAAGCCCCCGATGTGAAGCCCCACGGCGGTGTGGGTGTCCAGCAGGCTGACGGCCCGGCTCAGGTCGGCCGGGTCGGGCACGCGTATGTCGTCATCCAGGAAGACCACGCGCTTCCAGCGGAGCATGTGGCCGAGCAGCAGCGCAAGGTTGCGCTTGCTGCTCACATCGGTCCGCCGCTCGAAGATGGTGCCGGCCAGCAGCCGGGAGGTCTCCAGCGCGGGAAGCCGGAGCTGGGCCGGCTCGGGCACGTCAATCGCGATCAGGTCTGGCGACCGGCCAAAGTGGGCATCGGCCTGACTGGCGCTTGTCCTATCCCCGCTATGCAAGGTAACCAGCGGGCAGCCCAGGAAACGTGCGGCGCGGGCCGCTTCCGCCAGGCAAGACACCGGGCGGACGGTGGGCACGATGATGGCGTCGACCTTTGCCTGCGGCGTTGCCTCATCCGCCTGCCAGAGCAGGCGCCGGTGATCTCCATGATGATCCAGCGTCGCGGTGCCGGCCATCACGGGGACCTGGACCATTCGAAGAGCCGCGTCTGCGGCAGGGTCCAGTCGGGCGTCAGCGCCCGACCGTTCTCCACGGTCACCCGGCTAAGTATGCAGAAGGCGTCGCTGTCGCCGAAGGTTTCCTGAAGATATTCAGCGTTCCGGTCACGGAAGCGCTCGTCGGTCAGGGCCCGGACAGCACCATAGGTGCCTCGCCCATACATCCCATTGCAGATCGTCACGGACCGCTTCCGGTTCCAGGGATTGACGGCCCGGGCGAAGAGCGCGACGTCCTCTCGCAGGACCATCGGGCCGCCCGATTCGTCGAGCACGGGCAGATGTGCGATTTTACGGTTATCCGCCTCCGTCACCTCAAAGTAAGCACCGCCCGGCTCATTCCAGTTAGCGACCTGCGTCACCGGGAGGTCCAGGCGGGCGAGGACCGAGCTCGTCGCCTGATTCCACTCCACGCCACCCAGGGAGACCAGATGGCCGGTGTAATCATCGGACGAAAGCCGGTCCGCAGCCTTGAACCGCACACGACTGGTGGGATTGGCAGCCCGCAGGTGGCCGAACAACTCCAGCAGCGAGTCAAGGTCGGAGTACCTGTACAACGCTATGAAGTCAGGGTCCGACGGGTCTGTGTACGGCATCCGTTGCAACATGTGCTGCGGCAACTGAGCGCAGACGATGGTGATGCGATGCTCAGGCTGGATGCGGTAGAGCCCTGCGCTGAGCGACCGGGTGATCTCCTGCGTGGTGCCCGGGGTGTCCGCCCGGGGCTGAGGCATACCCAGCGCGGCGAGCGCGGCGCTGCGCAAGCGAGTGAGTTCCTCCAGGAGTTTCTCCCTGGCCGCCTGCTCTTGCACGTCCATCTCGTCGGGGCCCAGCAGGCGGCCGACGCGCCCATCGAACGACCGGGGGCTGGCGAAGAACGTGGCGATGTCTTCAATCCTGGATTGAGGAGGCACCTTCGGATTGGTCCGCGACTCCCAGGATGAGATGAGTGGCACGCTGACGGACCGGTTCCCATCCCCGCTGAGAGCGGCCGCAAGCTGGGCTTGCTGCACTCTCGTTCCTGGCCAGCGCTCTTCCCTGAGGGCGCGAAGACGGCACGCGAGGGCCTGGCGCGGATCCTGATCGCTCACGGCAGCCTCGGGTTCACCTGAAGTTCAGCACTGTGATTGCAGGCAAACGTACCACAGCCTGGTATCGGCCAGATACCCCCATCAACCCAGGTCATCGCGATGACTCCCACAGCCGTCATCGGGGTGTCCACACTTCCATGTCCTTGAGGTGCTTGACGCTTCACTGAAACCAGATCCACACTGTGAACTGTACCTACTTGACAGTGTAGTACAACTTAACCCCTGAAGTTCAGCCAGGAGTGCGGATGAAGTGTAGCGCACCAAGCGTGTTCCCGCCGGCCGGCTCACCGGACGAGTCAGCCAGTGCGGGCATCCCCGTTCGCTCCGGAGATGCCCGCGACAGAAACCCCAGCCCTCTCACGGACAGAGATCTCCATGGCCACCATAGCTGTTTACCTGCGAAAAGGCACCAAACAGGCCCCGGCGTGCCGTCGGCCGATCGCGGGGGCCACCGCCGTCACGGCCGTCCTCACGCTGTCCGGCCTGCTGGCCGGATGCGGGCCCCCGCCCGGTAGACCGGACATCATCGTGGTCGCGGCCAGCGCCACGATGAACGAGCCAGAACCCATGCTGGCGGCCCCTGACCGCAACATCCTGCGTGACGCGGGCGACACCGGGCGCGCGACCGCGTTCATCGTGAACCCGAACACGGGCCAGGCCCGTGAGCAATCCCTGACGCCGGTCCGGGCCGACGGCCAGGTGGACTACGGCCCGGGCAGGGACAGCGAGCTGACCGCGAACGTGAACCGGGTTCAGCAGCTCCTGACCCGGGAGGCGGCCAGCAGGCCGTTCGACCTGGTGTCCATGATCACTCGGGCGGTCCGGGTGACGTCGCGCCCCGGCACCTTGCTGGTCCTGTCGTCGGGGCTGTCCACGGCGGGCGGGTTTGACCTGAGGCAGGTCGGCTGGGGTGCTGGCCCGCGCGCCACCGCGGTCAAACTGCGCAGCCGGGGGCTGCTTCCCAGCCTGACCGGCTGGCATGTGGTGTTCTCCGGGCTCGGTGACACCGCCGGGCGGCAGCCCGCGCTGCCGCTCCCCCAGCGCACCGAGCTGACCCGGTACTGGCTGGCCATCTGCCAGGCCGCCGGGGCGGCGTCCTGTGCCGTCGACCGCGTCACCCGGCCGGATCCGCGCTCACGCAGCACGACGCCCGTGCCCGTCGTCCCGTTTCCCCCGGTGACGTCCGTCCACGGCCCGCGTGGCCGGTCGCGCACCACCGTGCCTGCCGACGAGTTCTTCGCGTTCAACTCGGCCCGGCTGCTGCCGGGCGCGGACGCCGTCCTCGGGCCGCTGGCCGCCAGGGCCCGCGGGCAGCACCTCAAGGTCACCATCATCGGTTACGCCTCACCCGATGGCGGGACGTCCGCCTACAACCTCGCGCTGTCCGCGGCGCGGGCCCGGGCGGTCCAGGCCCGCCTCGTCGCGCTCGGGGTCCCGGCCAGCCTGATCGTCAAGGCCATGGGCCTGGGCACCGCCGGCAAGCCCCGCACCGCCTGCTACCGCGCTGGCCATCTGGACGAAGCCGTCTGCGCACGGTTGCGCCGCGTCGTGATCAAACTCAGCCCTGCTCCGGCGGTCGCCTCGTGACCGCCCATCCCGAAGGAGTTCCCGTGACCACTGAAGGCACCGGCCAGCCGATGACGGCCCCCAACCTCCCCGCGCCCCCCGGCCCGGGCCCGCTCCCCACGCCCCAGCGGCCCGTGCCGGACACCGGCGCGCCCGCGCCGGATGCTGCCGCGCCTGCGCCCGGTATCCCAGGGCAGCCAGATCTTGCCGAGCACGACCGGCGCAGGCGCTGGAACCGGCGGGTGCGCGGTCTGCTCGTCGAGGCCGAGCACCGGATGCAGACCCGGGTCAGGCACCCCGACGGCGGCGAGCGCACGGTGGCGCAGACGCTGGCCGACGAGGAAGCGCAGCGGGCCCAGATCAGCCACGAGACGGCCATGGGGTCCCGCAAGCACCGCCGCCTGCATCGGTGGCAGCGCTGGATCCCAAAGCTCGTGCTGTTCTTCGACTCCGCACTGCTGCTGTACTTCTTCGCCGGGATCACCAACGTGTACTGGCAAAGCCCGTTGTCGATGAACCTGGCCTTCGCGGCCGCCCTGGCCGCCATGGTGACCGTGCTGGCCTACGGGTTCCTGGCCGTCACCGGGCACCGGATGCGCGCCTACAAGAACCACATAGGCACGGTGCATCTCGACGAACTGGACGGTTTCACCAGGGCCGCGTTCTGGACCGCCATGACGGTCATCACCGTGGTGGCCGCGCTGATGTTCCTGCGCATCCGCAGCGAAGTCCTCGGCGCCCTCGGCTCCCGGGCCGGGGTGACCGCCCTGGTGATCCCGCTGGCCGTGGCGGTGGTGAGCGCGGTCGCGAACTACCTGGTCGTGCTCATCCACGCACTCGATGGTTCCGACGAGGTCCACCGGCTGGAAAAGCTCGCCGCCGCCACCCGCCGGCCGGCCCGTAAGGCGCACCGGCTCCGTAAGCAGGCCGCCCAGCGGGCCAGTTGGTGACCGGCTGTGCGACCACGAGCGGCCCCAGACGGCTGGAGGCCAGGCGACAGGCTTCCGGCCCCGCGCCGCCGGGCTGGACGGGGCCCGGCCCGGCGGCGCGCGGGGGTTCTCGCGGCAGTAGGCGTGGCGGCATTGCTCCTCGCCACCTCGGGCTGCACCCGCGGCCGGATACCCGGCATGGGCCCGGACTTCCAGGGCGGCCCGCCGCAGGGGCCGCTCACCGCAGGCCTGCCAGCCCCGGCCACGGGACAGCAGGCCACCCCAGGTCACCGGGCAATCACGGGAGCGTGCCCGGCGATCGCGCGGGGTTTCTCCTGCCTGATGCGGCGACGGATCCGCGCCGCACAGCGCTACCTTGCCCGGCATCCGGGCCCGATTGGCCTGGTGCTGCATGACCGGCTGACCGGAGCTACCTGGCGCAACGCATATGCCACCACCGCTCTCCCGGCCGCCTCGACGATCAAGCTGGCCGTGGCCACCGACCTGCTGATCCGTGCCAGCGCCGACCGGATCACACTGCGGGCACAAGACCGGGCACTGCTCTACGAGGCCCTGCACGAGAGTTCCGACACCGCCGCGGACAAGCTCTGGGCAGCCTTCGAGAACGGGCGGTTCCTGCGCCGCATCACCCGCTTCGGCATGCGGAGCTGCTCGTTCTCGGCAAACCGGCCCTACTGGGGGTACATGTACTGTTCGCCCCTGGACCTCGACAGCCTGATGAACTATGTGCTCGGCAGGCTCCCCCGCGCCGACCGCGATTACCTCGTCTGCCAGCTCCGGCACGTCGGCCGGATCCAGCAGTGGGGTGTCTGGGGCGCCGGGCATGCCCGGCGCCCTGGAAACAAGGACGGATGGGAGGACGACAACGGGACCTGGGTTACCGACACGGTGGGCTTCGCCGGGCCCCATGCCCGGTACACCCTGTCGATCATGGACGAACAGCGGGCACCTGCTGACTTCCACCGGGGCGCGAACACGCTCACGCAGGTATCGGCGCTGCTGTTTCGGGGCGGCCACGTGCCACGGCCGACGGCCGAGGCTACGCCGTGAGGACGGCAATTGGACGCAAGCGGAGCGTACTGTCACAATCCGAATGGCGTTAGCTATCAGCGCCCGGAAGCGAGGGGCATCGGTTCCGTGACCGGCTCACCGACCAGCTTCTGGGTGGAAGTGCTCACCGAGAAGGACTGGCCTAGGTTGCGGGACATCCGCCTTTCCGCACTGCGGGGTTTCCCCGAAGGCTTCTTGGCCAGCCATGACCGCGAGGCGGCCTACGGCGAAGAGCACTGGCGCGGGGAGTTCTCGCGCGGCGAATGGAACATCATGCTCGCTGACGACCTGGACGTCGGGCTTCTCGGTGTTACCAGGCTCCCTGACATGTCGTCCCAGGAGTGCTACCTGGAGTACCTGTGGGTCGCCCCCTGGGTCCGGCGGCGTGGTGTGGCCTCGATGCTGCTCAGGCGGGTCCTGGACCGTCTTCGGGACGCCGGCGTGCACACTGTCTGGCTGTACATCCTGGATGGCAACGACCCCGCCAGGCGCCTGTACCAGAGATTCGGCTTTCAGAGCACCAACGAGCGGCAGCCGCTTCCCGGCCACCCCGCAGGCAACGAAGAGAAGATGCGGCTACGCCTTTCTAGCCCTCAGTCCCTGTGCTGAGACCACAGACTGGCCGGGACCTCGGCGGAGTCGGCCAGCCGCAGCTTGCGCCGGGCCCGTTCGTAGAACGTGGTGCGGCCCAGCCGGACGACGTGGGCGGCGCCCGGGCGCGGCCGCAGTTCCACCCGGTCCCCCGGTTCCACGTGCGCGGCGACCTGCCCGTCCACCTCCACGGCCAGCCGCCCGCTGGCGGGCAGGATGTCCAGCGCCAGGCTGTCGTCGATGGACAGCACCAGGCCGCGGTTGTACGCCGAGTGCGGCGCGGCCGGGGTGACCAGCAGGGCCTCGACCGCGGGGCTGACGATCGGGCCGCCCGCGGAGAAGCTGTACGCGGTGGACCCGGTGGGAGTGGCCACGACGACCGCGTCGGCGGCGTAGCTGACGAACGGGTGCCCGGCGGCGCGCACCGCGACCGCCGCCGTCGCCTGGCCGGGGAACCGGACCAGGGCGACGTCGTTGAACGCGGTGACCACCTGGCCGCCGATGACGGCGTCCACCGCGAGCCGCGGCTCGACGGTGAACGCGTGGCCGTCGATGGCGGACAGCGCGGCGGCCAGGTCGGGCACGTCCACCTCGGCGAGGAAGCCGAGCTTGCCCAGGTTCACCCCGAGCACCGGGGCGTGCTGCCGGTCGGCCAGCCGCAGCGCCCGCAGCATCGTGCCGTCCCCGCCGAGGCTCACCACCAGGTCCGAGCGCTGGCCGAGTTCCGCGGCGGTGACCCCGATCGCGGCGCAGTTCAGCCGGCTGATCTCGGTGTCGATGCCCAGGACCTGGGCGCCGTTGCGTTCCGCCCAGCCCAGGACGGCACCCACCGCCTCGGCGGAGTCCCGGGCCGGGTGCAACACCATGCCCACAACGTGCATCTGCGCGGCACCCCTCATCCCTCGCCGACCAATGACCGCCGGGCGCCGCGCCCGGCCGCTGCCCGGGGGCGCGCCGGGCTCGCCGTGCCCGCCGCGGGAACTGTCATGCCCTCAGCGGAGAATACGCCCATGCCGCTGCAGAACCGGGTGACGCCGTCCGGCGAGATCGTCACGGACCCCAGCCGTGGCCTGATGATGGGCAATCGCGGCTGCCTGCACGGGCGGGGCCGCAGCCTCGGGGTCAGCCGGTGGCGCTCGAAGCTGTGGATCTGCTGCCTGCTGGAGTTCAACGGCGTCCAGCGCGATCCGATGCCGCCGGGCCGCTGGACGGCGCTGTTCTTCCTCGACGAGGCGACGGCGCTGTCCGCCGGGCACCGGCCGTGCGGGTACTGCCGCCGCCCGGACTACCTCGCCTTCGCCGAGGCGTGGCGCGCGGCCCGGCGGCTGCCCGGGCGCCCCTGGGCGACGGAGATGGACGCGGCCCTGCACCCGGAGCGCACCGACCGGGCCAGGCGCAAGCTCACCCACCGCGCGCCGGTCGCGGCGCTGCCGGACGGCGTCATGGTGCGGCTCGGGGGCGGGCCCGGCCTGCTCGCGGGCGGCCGGGTGCGGCCGTGGTCCTTCCACGGTTACGGTGCGCCGGTCCAGGCCGGCCCCGGGATCGTGGAGGTGCTGACGCCGGCGTCGATCGTCGCCGCGATCACGGCCGGCTACCAGCCGCTGGTGCACCCGAGCGCGCTGGCCGGCCCGCCTGTTGCCGGGGCGCCGCCCCGGGTGCGGGCTCACGGCGCCGGCTAGCCGCGGCGGGTCCCACCCGGCAGGTCACCGAGGACCGCCGCGTGGACGCGGCATACCTCCGCCAGCGCGTCCCGGTGCTGGTCGTCGCCGACCGAGTTCGCCGGGTAGCCGCACAGCAGCGAGAACGGGTACTGGACGCTGAGCTCGTTCCACATGGCCTCGACCTCGATGGCCGCGTTGACCTGCCCGAAGTCCCAGAGCAGCGCGACCATCTCGCCGAACACGCGCACCGGCGTGCCGGTCTCGGCCGCCTGGCGGACCAGCGGGCTGACCGTCAGCCAGAAGCTGGCCGCGTTCGGCCAGTCGGCGACCATGAACTGGTCCATCGTCTCGAACGCGTCAAGCGCGAGATAGCGGCCGGCCAGCTGATCGCCCGTGACGTCGGCCCCGGCGCGCGCCAGCGCGCCCGCGATGGCCGCCCGGTGCGCGGGGGTGGCGATCACGACGGCCGTCCCGCCGGCCCTGATGGCTTCGAGCAGGTACGCGCTCACCTGCCCGGCGAGTTCGCCGGCATCCCGGTAGAACAGCACGGCGTGCCTGTCCGGACCTCCGCGGAGGTTCGGTGTCCCGGCTGCCACGGCGGCTCCATCTTCGGGATGACGGCGTGTTGACGTCCCAGGATAACTCGCTGTCACCGGAGATGACGGTCTGCTGCGCCGTGGCGCCGCGTGCCGCATCGCCGTGAGGCCGGGCTCGGTCACGACACGGGGGCGCCACCGGATGTCGTTCGTCGTCGGCATGCGGCCGGCCGGTGTCCGGCTTGCCGTGGATCGCGGCCCTCTCATCTCCGGTCTCCTCCATTGGCGTCAGGCCATGAGCGGGGTGCGACGCGGGCACCTGCGCGTGCTTGCCTTCGCCAGTCAGGGCTGCTACCCACTGACCGGAACGTAAACCAGGCGGGGGCGGCGGGAGTGGCCGGGCGGCCGAGCGGGTAACCGAGGGAACGATGAGCGATCCGACGATGCCCGCCGCCACCTTCCGCGCGCTCTATGAGCGGCTGCGCGGCCAGGCGCGGTGGGGCCCCGGGGACCGCCGTGGCGCGCTGAACCACATCACCGCGCAGCGGCTGGCCGCCGCCGCGGCCGAGGTGCGGGCCGGCCGGACGATCACCCTCGCCGCCCCGCTGGCCGGCAGCGCCCCGGACAATCCCGAGCCGGGCGCGCGCCACATGAAGCGGCTGCCCGCCGAGCCCTCCGACGTGCCGGGGCTGGCGTTCGCCGCGGACCAGATCACCATGAACGTGCACGGCGACGTGGACAGCCATATCGACGCCCTCTGTCACGTCAGCTACGCCGGGACGCTGTATAACGGCGTGCCGTCGGGCGTGGTCACCTCGCGTGGCGCGGCGGAGCTGTCCATCGACGACGCCCGCGACGGCATCGTCGGCCGGGGCGTGCTGCTGGACATCCCCCGGCTCCGGGGGGCGCCGTGGCTGGAGCCCGGCGACCATGTCACCGCGGCGGAACTGGCCGCGGCGGAGCAGGCCCAGCGGGTCCGCGTCGGCCCCGGCGACCTGCTGTTCGTCCGGTTCGGCCACCGGCGGCGCCGCGGCGAGCTTGGGCCCTGGGACGTGGCGCGGTCCCGCGCGGGGCTGCACCCGGGCGCCGTCGAGTACCTGGCCGAGCGCCAGGTCGCCGCGCTCGGCAGCGACAGCAACAGCGATACCGCGCCCAGCCTGGTGGACGGCGTCGCGTTCCCCGTGCACGTGCTGGCGATCAACGCACTGGGCCTGTACATGCTCGACTACCTGCAGTTCGACGACCTGGTACCGGCCTGCGAGGCGGCGGGCCGCTGGTCGTTCCTGTGTGTTATCGCGCCGCTGCGGCTGCCCGGCGGGACCGGCTCCCCGGTGAACCCGATCGCCATCCTGTGAGGCCGCAGATCACAGCAGCGCGAGTTCCGCGGTGACCGGGTCCATCCGGGCGCCGTCGGCCGGGCCGACCGCGCAGCAGGTCACCGTGCCCGGCGCCACCTGGGTGCGGCCCGCGTCCTGGATGAGCTCCACCGGCAGCCCGGCCGCGCGGGCCCGCCGCGCCAGGTCCAGCAGCTGTTCCGCCGACCCGGCCTTGAGGACCACCTTCGGCTGCCCCTCGGCCAGCCAGGCGGCGAAGTCCCGGCTGCGGCCGGTGGCCAGCACGGCGGCCACCGCGGCGTGTGCCACCTGCGCGGCGATCTTGCCGCGGCCCATGCCGAGGTCGGTCCGGACCACCAGCGCCAGCTTCACCGCCATGAGCACACCGTAGAGGGCGCGGCCGCCGGCCACGCAGGATCACCACGGCACCCGGCGCTTTCGTATCAATGCCTTCCCCGGCGGCTCCTATCAGGTACGGGCAACACCCCCGACAGGCCCGGAAGCTGCCGCGACGCGGCGGACGACGAGAAGAAGGGAGACACGTCGATGAGCCAGACACAGCCCATTCCCGACCAGCGGGTCATCTCCTACATGGCACTGCGGAAGGCCATCGGGCTGATCGGGATCGCGTTGCCGATCGTCCTGGCCGTGATCTACATGCTGCTGGTCTCGAAGCTGGTGCTGCGCGGGTCGGTCAGCGACTACTACTACACCGGCTCGCGGGACGTCCTGGTCGGCGACCTGTGCGCGATCGGGGTGTTCCTGTTCGCCTACCGCGGCTACGGCATCTGGGACAACCTGTACACCAACGCGGCCGGGGTCTTCGCGATCGGGGTGGCCATGTTCCCGACCGCGCCACCGGACCCGTCCGCCACGGCCACGGTCGTGGGCTATGTGCACCTCGCCTGCGCCGGGCTGCTGTTCGCCATGCTGGCGATCATCGCGCTGTTCATGTTCACCAGGACCGACGGCCGCCCGGGTGAGCGGCCCGCGAGGAAGCGGCACCGGGACACCGTGTACCACATCTGCGGCGGCGTGATCGTGGCGTGCCTGCTGCTGGTCCCGGTCGAATCGTTCGTGCTCGGCGCGGCGGTTGCCAGGTACCAGCCGCTGTTCTGGCTGGAGACGGTGGCGATCGTCGCGTTCGGCCTGGCCTGGCTGGTGAAGGGCCAGGCGATCCTCAAGGACCGAGGTACTCCCCGGTCCCGCCCGGCCCGGGGCCCGGCCCCGCTGGCTCGTCCAGGGAACTGGCCGGCCAGCGCCGCTGACCGGGCCCGCGTCCCGCCAGCGCTCGCCGACTCGTTGCTGTAAGTTACTCCCTCGAAACGAGGCGTAACTACGGGCAACGGGGAGCGCGGATGAGAGCGAGGGCGGTCCTGGCGGGCGTGCTGCTGGCGGGCGGCGCGGTGGTGGCGAGCGCGGCACCGGCCGGCGCGTCGTCCCCGGCGATCATCACGACCGTGGCGGGCGGCCCGGGCCGCGGGGTGGGCAGGAACGTGTCCCAGCTTCCCGCGGCGCTGGCCGCCGGCCCGGCCGGGGCGGTCTACGTGGCCGACGTGGGCGGCGTGGTCCGGGCGCTGCATGCCGGCTCGAGCTGGGAGTCGGTCGCGGCCGGGGTGGGCGGCCCGCCGGTGTTCTCCGGCGACGGGCGGTCCGCGACCAAGGCGGGACTGGGCAACGTACTGGGGGTGGCCGCCGACGGGGCCGGTGATGCGCTGCTCTCCGACACCGGGAACGAGCGGGTCCGGATGGTCGCGGCCAGCACCGGCACGTTCTACGGCCAGCACATGTTCCGCGGCGACATCTACACGGTCGCCGGCGACGGCGCGCCCGGGTTCGGCGGCGACGGCGGCCCGGCCACCGCGGCCGAGCTGACCGGGCCCGAGGGCCTGGCCGTCGACGCGTCCGGCAACGTGCTCGTCACCGACACCGGCAACAGCCGCATCCGGGTGGTCGCGGCCAGCACCGGCACCTTCTACGGCCAGGCCATGACCGCCGGCGACATCTACACGATCGCCGGCGACGGCGGGGCCGGGTTCGCCGGCGACGGCGGCCCGGCCACCGCGGCCGAGCTGTTCGACCCGTCCGGGGTCGCGGTCGACGCCACAGGCAACGTGGTGATCGGCGACTCGATCAACAACCGGGTGCGCGTGGTCGCGGCCAGCACCGGCACGTTCTACGGCCAGGCCATGACGGCCGGTGACATCTACACCGTGGCCGGCAGCGGCCAGTTCGGGTTCTCCGGTGACGGCGGCCCGGCCACCGCCGCCACGATGGAGTTCCCCGGGGAGCCCGCCGTCGACGCGGCCGGCAACCTGGTGATCCCCGACTTCTTCAACGACCGGGTGCGGGTGGTCGCCGGCCGCGCCGGCACGTTCTACGGCCAGGCCATGACCGCGGGCGACATCTACCCGGTCGCCGGCACCGGGCACGCCGGCTACTCCGGCGACGGGGGCCCGGCCACCACCGCGACCCTGCGCTACCCCGGCGGGGCCACCTTCGACCAGGCCGGCAACCTGGTGATCGCGGACAGCGGCAACGACGCGGTCCGGGTGGTCGCCGCGGGCACCGGCACGTTCTACGGCCGGGCCATGACGACCGGGCACATCTACACCGTGGCCGGGACGGGGCACCCCGGGTTCTCCGGCGACGGCGGCCCGGCCACCGCCGCCGAGCTCAACGGCCCCAGGTCGGTAGCGGCCGACGGTGCCGGCAACCTGGTGATCACCGACACCCGCAACAACCGGATCCGCGTCGTCGCGGAATCGGCCGGGACGTTCTACGGCCAGGCCATGACCGCCGGCGACATCTACACCGTGGCCGGCACCGGCGAGCACGGCGACTCGGGCAACCGTGGCCCGGCGACCGCCGCCAGGCTCACCGGGCCCGGCGGCGTGACGGCCGATGCCGCCGGGAACCTGGTGATCGCCGACACCGGCAACAGCCGCATCCGGGTGGTGGCCGTCGCCACCGGGACCTTCTACGGCCAGGCCATGACCGCCGGGGACATCTACGGCGTGGCCGGCACCGGCCACCCCGGTTACTCCGGTGACGGCGGCCGGGCCACCGCCGCCCAGCTCGCGCTGCCCGGCGGGGTGGCCGTCGACGCGGCCGGCAACCTGGTGATCGCCGACACCGGCAACAACCGGATCCGGGTGGTGGCCGAGTCGCACGGCACGTTCTACGGCACGGCCATGACCGCCCACCGGATCTACACCGTGGCCGGCACGGGCACGGCGGGCTTCGGCGGGGACTCCGGGCCCGCCACCGGCGCCCTCCTCACGCGGCCCGGCGCGGTCGCCGTGGACCCGGCCGGGGACATCCTCGTCGCCGACACCGGCAACGACAGGATCCGGCAGATCACCGGCTGACACCGCGCGCCGCGCGCCGCCTCACAACGCCGCTGGCCCGGGTGATCTAGCGCAGCCGGACCGGGCCGCCGTGGCCGATCAGCGCGGCGACGGCGGCCAGCACGGCCACGCCGGTGACCGCCACGGTGACAAGCAGCAGCCTTCGTGACCGCGTCTCCGGCCGGGTCTTCGCGCTGACGTAGCGGCCCAGTGCCCAGATCACCGGGGTCACCGCGAGCACAAGCAGCTCACCGCGCAGCATCGCCAGGCCGACGGCGCCGAAGGCGATCGCGGTCCGCGCCCAAGCCAGCCTGGTCCGCTCCGCGGCGGTGCCCGGGGACAGGTCCTCGGGGTCCTCGGGCAGCTCCGGGGCGGCGCCCGGGGATCGGTCCCCGGTCCGGTCGGGCGGCATCGCGGCTCCCCTACCGGGCCGCCGAGACCAGCAGCACCACCGCGGACAGCGCGGCGACCCCGGTGATCGTGCTCACCAGGATCCGGGGCAGCACCGACTGCGGTATCGGCTCGCTGCGGCGCAGCGCCGCCTGGGTGCGCCGCCATTCCAGGTACGCGGTCACCGACACGGCCGCGCCGAGCACGATCAGCGGGACGCCGAGCACATGACGGCCCCACGGGACGCCGGGAAACGGCGGCAGCAGCTGGACGATGCCGAGCCCGGCCACCACCAGGGCCAGCGCGGTCCGGTTCCAGGCCAGGAACGTGCGCTCGTTGGCCAGGGTGAACCGGACGTCCGGCTCCGCGCCGGCCGGCTCGCCGGGCCGGGCCCCGTGGTGATCGTCGTGGCCGCTCGTGGCTCCTCCCCCGCGCCGCCCGATAACCTGGCGCACCCATGGTGACAGGTACGGCCGGCCACCGGCTCACCGGCCGTGCCCGTCCCCGGCCACCAGGGCCGATGGCCGCGCGACGGGAGTCACGCGGCCATCGGGCCATCGGGGCGTTCCGGGGGGTCGCCCCCCCGGGGCTATACCGCCAGGACGCGGCGCAGCCGCCACGCCGCGAGGGACAGCAGCACGGCGGCGAACAGCGCCAGCGCGCCGAGCTGCGGCAGGATGCCGGTGATCGAGGCGCCGTGCCCGACGAGCTTGCCGAAGGCGTCGTTGCCCCAGGCCTGCGGGGTGAGGTGGGCGATCCGTTTCATCGTCGGCGGGAAGACTTCCAGCGGCACCATGCAGCCGCCGAGTGCCCCCAGCCCCAGGCCGAGCAGCAGCGAGATCCCCGCGGCCTGCTGCTCGTTGCGGAACAGCGTGCCGACCAGGATCCCCGCGCCCGCGCCGGCACACGCATAGAGGATCACCACCGCCGCGACCCCGGCGGGCTGCCCCCAGCGCACCCCGAAGAACAGCGCCGAGCCGAGGATGATCACCAGCGCCTGGACACAGGCGATCAGCACCCGGCCGAGCGTCTCCCCGGCGATCACGGTGCCCGGCGAGGTGGGCGTTGCGAGCATCCGGCGCGCCACGCCGAGCCGCCGCGTCTCGATGATCGCGGCCGCGCCGGTCAGCGCGATGAGGAAGAGGAACAGCAGCAGCTGGGACCAGGCCCCCTCGGCGAACTGGCCGAGCGAGCGGGGGAACAGCGCCGTCCCGGCGGTCGTCTGGGTCACCGACACCGCGGGGAGCCGCGGCGAGACCTGCTCCGCCCGCGCCAGGGCCGAGGCGAAGCTGGGTGCCGACCTTTCGGCGACGGCGAACCGGGCGGCACCGAGCAGTGCCGCCTGCCGCGCCACCGCGCCCCGCACCGCCTCGCCGAGCTGCTGCGAGGACAGGTCCGGCCGTGCCAGGTAGCGGACCGCCACCGGATGCCCCGCGCGGACGGTGCGGTCGTAGCCGGGCGGGATCACGATGCCCGCCTCAACGTTTCCCCGTTCCACCTGGGTAAGCAGCGCCGCGCTGCCGGTCACCGGGACGACCTGGAGCTGCGGGGTCCGCTGCAGCTGGCGCACCAGCGCCGTGCCGAGCGGCCCGGAATTCGCGTCGACCACGCCCAGGCGGGCGGCGGACGAGCCGCCGAACGTAGCCCCGAGCACCAGGATCAGCAGCATCGGGAAGACGAACACGAAGAAGATGTTCGCCCGCGCCCGGAACATCCGGCGCAGGTTGCCGGTCGCGATCCACAGCACCTTCACCCGCTACACCTCCGTCAGGTGCCGGAGCCGGGTCATCGCGATGGCGCTGGTCACCGCGGCGAACGCGAGCATCGCGAGGGCCGGCACCCAGACCACCGACAGGCTGCCGCCGCGCAGGTCGCCGAGGCCGCGCATAAACCAGGCCTGGGGCGCCGCGTAGGTGAGCCGGGACAGGATCCCCGGTGCCAGCGACACCGGGAAGAACGTCCCGCCGAGCAGGCCGAGGATCACCGCGACCACCGACTGCCAGTTGCCCGCCTGTTCCGCGTTCTGAGCGAAGGTGGCGATGAGGGCCATGATGCCGGTGGCCGCCAGGATCGCGGCCACGACGAGGACGGCCACCCCGAGCGGGTTCCCCCACGACGCGCCGAACAGCAGGCTGGTCGCCACCACCAGCACGAACATGCTGATCACGCCGAGCATGAAGCTGGTCAGCAGCTTTGCGGCGAGGATCGAGCCGCGGCCGATCGGCGCGGCCGCCAGCCGGGCCAGCGTGCCGTCGTTCCGCTCCTCCAGCAGGCTCGTCACGCCGAACTGCACGGTGAAGAACAGGAAGAACACGGCCATCCCGGCGGCGAAGAACGACTTCTGGTCCAGTTGCTTGCTCTTCGCCGAGACGTCGGCCACGGCAACCGGGGCCGCGGCGGCCGCCGCCCGGGCGGCGAGGGCCTGGATCCGGCCGGGCGGCCCGGCAGCGGGGCCGCCCCCGGCCGCCAGTACCGTGGCCACCGACAGCCGCACCCGGTTCAGGTCGGCCGTGTAGCTCTCTGCGATGGACCGGGCGACCTCCGCGGAGATCGGGGCGTCCACGTTCCCGATCACCTGCATCGCGGCGGGGCGCTGCGATGCGACCCGGGCGGAGAAGCCCGCCGGGATGATGATGACGGCGTCCAGCGTCCCGTTCGCCGCCAGCGCCCGCGCCCGGGCCACGGTGGGCTCGCTCTGGATCGCGATCAGGCCGCTCCTGCCGACCGCGCCGAGCACCCCGGTGACGAACCGCGCGGAGGCGGCACCGCGGTCGGCGTTGACCACGCCGAGCGCGATCGCCTTGGAGTTCCCGCTGATCCCGCCGAAGATTGCGTTGAAGATGAAGGCCAGGCCGAGCGGCACCACGATCCCGATGAGCAGGGCCGACCGGTCCCGCAGCCGGGCCTTGAGGTCCTTGCCGCAGATCAGCAGGGTGGCTCGCATCTGCTCCTGTGCCCTTTCAGTCGCGCAGTGCCCGGCCGGTGAGGTGCAGGAAGACCGCTTCCAGGTCGGGCTCGGTGACCTCCACGGACCGGACGGCCGTCCCCGCCGCCGCGGCGCTCGTCAGGACCTCAGGGAGATGGCTCCGGGCGTCCTCGACCACCACGTCGATGCCCTGGTCGGTGGCGCCGGCCTGGCGCACCCACGGCTGGCCGGCGAGTTCCGCGGCGGCCTTGGCCAGGTTGCCCGTGGCCAGCAGCCGGACCCGGTCCCCCTCGCCGACCAGGCTCACCAGCTCGTTACGGGTGCCCTCGGCGATCAGCTTCCCGCGGTCGATGATGCCCACCCGGTCACACAGCCGCTCCGCCTCCTCCATGTAGTGGGTGGTGTACAGGACCGCCATCCCTTCCCCGGACAGCCCTTCGACGCTTTCCAGGATCGCGTTGCGGCTCTGCGGGTCCACCCCCACCGTCGGCTCGTCGAGGATCAGCAGCTTCGGCCGGTGCAGCAGCCCGATGCCGACGTTGAGGCGCCGCTTCATGCCCCCGGAGTACTTCTTGGTCTGATCGCCGGCCCGGTCGGTCAGGCCGGTCACCTCCAGCACCTCGGCGGAGCGGCGTTTCGCGTCCGCGCTGGACATGCCGTAGAGCCGGGCGAAGAACATGAGGTTCTCCCGGGCCGACAGGTCCGGGTAGATGGCGAGGTCCTGCGGCACGTAGCCGATGGCGGCCTTGGCCCGGACGGCGTGGCTGCTCATCGGCTGGCCGTCCACCGTGATATCGCCGTCGTCCCGGTCGAGCAGCCCGGCGACCATGGAGATCGTGGTGGTCTTTCCCGCGCCGTTCGGGCCGAGCAGCCCGTAGGTCTCGCCCGGGCTGATCTGGAAGCCGACGCCGTCCACCGCGGTCAGGTCGCCGTAGCGCCGCCGCAGCCCGCGGCATTCCAGCATCGGTTCGCCCGTCATCGGCCGCCACTCCCGGTCGGGATCGCCACGACGCCATCGTGCCGTGCCCGGACCGGGGCCACAACAACCGCCGGGCCGGGCCGGGGAATGTTCACGTTGACTTCCCGCCCCCGCCGGAGCCAGGCTTTGCTCAACCATTTCCGGTAGGGGGCGCCGTCATGGCCGGTCGGCTCGGTATGCGCGGTGCTCGCCCGGGCGGGGAAGGCGGCCGGCTTCGGCGGGGGGCCGGGGTCGGCCACGCGGCGCGGCTCGTTCGCAGCCTGGTGCCCGGCCGCCGCGGCCGGGTGGCCTACGCTGGGGTTTTGATGAGCTACGCGAAAGATCCGCGCGTCGATGCCTACATCGACGCCCTGCCCGGCTGGCAGCAGGCCGTGTGCCGGCAGGTCCGCGACCTGGTCCACGCCGCGGACGAAGAGGTCACCGAGACCATCAAGCGGGCCCGCCAGCCCTACTTCGTGCTGGCGGGCAACATCTGCGCGCTGCTGGCGGCGAAGGACCACGTGAACGTGTTCCTCTACGACGGCGCCATCGTCCCCGACCCGGAGGGGATCATCACCGGCGGCCATGACAACGCCACGGCCCGCACGGTGGCCGTCCGCGAGGGCGAGGCCATCAACGCGCCTGCCCTCAGCGCGATGTTCCGGCAGATCATCGCGAACAACCGGGACGGCGGCTGGCGCAAGATCAAAAAGAACGGCTGAGTTCCGGTCCGGGCGGTGCCCGGCCGGCCCATCGGTCTTGGTACGGCGGCCGCCTTGGGGGGTTGTGAGCTGCGGCGGCGCGCCCGCATCCGGTTCGCTGGTATGGCCTGCCGCACGTGCGCCCGCTTATGTACCTTGATAGTTACGTAACAGACTTGGTACATTCACGCCATGGAAGCTGTGCTGCGGGCACTGGCCGACCAGAGCCGGCGGGCAATGCTGGAGACCTTGACCGGCGGCCCGGCAACCGCGGGTGAGCTGGCGGCGCTGCTGCCGATTGCCCGCCCGGGGGTATCGCGGCACCTGCGGGTGCTGCGGGAGGCGGGGCTCGTCGAGGTCCGCCAGGAGGCGCAGCGGCGGGTCTACAGCCTCCGCCCGCCGCCGCTCGCCGAGGTCGATGAATGGCTGGGCCGGTACCGGGCCTTGTGGGAGCAGCGGCTCGATGCCCTGCACACCGAGGTGGCCCGGGGGAAACGCGAACGAAGGAGCACCAGATGACCGGCAACGCACATGCGGG
>WNGN01003282.1_pt1 | contig 19383 bp, 20 predicted proteins | sample 5400561 | NCBI WGS metagenome assembly WNGN01 (sample SAMN13153379, study PRJNA577476) | soil metagenome | isolation source: 115 cm soil or saprolite under Garry oak tree replicate 2 | place: USA:California | collected 2016-06-15
TCGCCCCACCAACTGTCGTTTTCGGGGATAGGATGGAATTGCGGCAGGTAAAACGCTATCGGTCGAACGTTCATTTGTCGATTATCACGTTCAGTCCTGCGATGATGTCTGCCAACCGATAGCTGACGAGTGATAGCTGATAACTTGCCGATGGCATGGTGCGCGACACCTCGTAAACCCTCACGCGACCAGATATAGAGGAAGCGCATAGGAAGGCTGTGTCGTAAGTTGCCAATGACGTTCGACTGTTCCTGGAGCTTGGCAGTCAACTCGTCACGCTCGCGGGCTAACTCCAGCCGCAGCCCCAGTTGGCAGAAGAAGTCGCGCACCTCCGTTAGCTCGCCCTCAGGGGAGTTACACAGGGATCTTAGCAGATCGGGTTGTTGCTTACCCACAGCGAGAACGCCGAGGCCCTGACCCCAGGTAGCCTCGAAATGAGGATAGCGCGGCTTGATTTCTTTCCACAATTTCCACACGCCGAAATCGAGTTCGGCGACGTTAATGTCGTGGAAGAGTACCACGCCCCGTTCACTCATCTTCGGTAGCCAGGTTTCGAAATCGTGCCTGACCGCCTCATAGACATGGAACCCGTCGATATGCAACAAATCGATCGAGCGATCCTCAAAGTGAGACGCCGCCTCATCGAAAGTGGACTGGATGAGGCGAGAAAAGCCGCCATAGAGAGGATCATGGTGGCTCTTGAGATCGCTCAATACCTCAGGGCCGTAGTAGCCGTTATGTGGGTCGCCCTGCCAGGTATCAACCGCGTAGCAGCGCGTGCCGGTGTCCAGTTCCTTCACGGCTTGGCAGAAGGCACAGAATGATACGCCTGAGAAGGTACCCAACTCCACGAGCACTCTGGGCCGCAGCACGTCCACAAGAAACATTCCAAGAGGAATGTGCTCCATCCAGAAGCGCGCGCTTGCCGTGAAAGCCGCTCGCAGAGGGTAGGAGAAACAAATCGGGTAATCGAGCGGGTTGAAAAGAGCCATTCCTTTATCCACTAGGCAGTAAGCATTACCCGGCGGAATGTACGGTACCTTGCGGTTTTGGCAATGCCGGCTCGCGCCCTTCGTTCTAGCGCCTTCTGATCAATACCTTGAACATGGTTGCGCAATTCATGAAGCTATAGCGGAAGGGGCCAGCCGCGAGGCCTTCCGTCACATCACTTTGACCCTCTCACATGGCATATTATAGTCGCCGCGATGCTTCGCGCGCTCCACCACATTCTGTCCCGCAATCGCATGACCAGCCGCATTCAACGGCATATCGTCCACCGTGTTAAGGAACTGCTCAACATGCCCGATGGGTACCATTCCATGGGCCAGATCTATCGAAAAATTAAACCTGCGGCGATTCTGGACATCGGCGCCCATCATGGCTACACCGTGGACAAGCTGTTGGATTACGCGCCGGGAGCAAAGATTCATGCCTTCGAGCCTACACCAGACAGCGCCGCGGTGCTGCGCCGCAGAATGAAGGGGCGCCCAAACGTCCAGGTGCATGAAATAGCACTTGGTGGCACGACCGGAATCGTCAGCTTTCACCTGAACGTCGGCGAGCAGACTAATTCTCTGCTAGAGAATCTGGCTCCCGGCCAATCGCCATACGATCCGGTGCAGCAGCACCTCTCGCAGGTGCAGGTGCAGGCGATGACCCTCGACGATTGGGCCGCCAAATTCGAGCCCAACGGGATGCTGCTAATCAAAGCTGACATCCAGGGCGCCGAGCGCCTTCTGGTCGCAGGCGGAAAGAAAACCTTCGCCCAGCGTGTAGCGGCGTTTTATACCGAGATTTGTATCCTCCCTCAATATGAGAATCAGACGAGCTTGTGCGAGCTGAATCAAACGATGGTGGAGGAGCTGGGTTTCGCCCTGTTAGACATCTATCCGTGTACGAAAGATGAGTTGGGGCGAGCCGCCTTTACCGACGTGATGTGGGTCAAGCCCGCCGCGCTGCCGTTGCGCGGTTGACATTGTGCTGAATTGTCGTGTCAGTTGGCAACAAAGCGAAGATGGAGTTTCGTGGAAGCCTTAAGCCAGTTCGGACAAACTGGTCGATACGGAGGCGGCGGCGATCCTGAATACGAAGACAGAATACAGCTGTAGGATAGTCTCGCAGCAGTTCAAGGCCGATTCATGGGATGATTTTCGGCTCGACGCCATCGTCTATTCCTCGCGCGTGCCCCTTACGAAAGCCGATGCGTTACTTGTGCTGTATGACCCAAGTGACGAACTGCTCAAGTTCGACGGCCCGAAGCTCTGGTTCACGACTGAACCTTCCTGGCATCACCACTTCCACTCGCACCCCGTTGGGAAGCGGCTTGTTCGAGAGCTCGACGCTTCGGAACGGGCGTTTTACGCGCATCCGGACGCAACTCACCGCATTCCGCATCCTACGTACAGTGGAAGCTTGTCGCGGCCACGAGTACCTTCGGTAAGGCATGCCGCAGTTGCTACCGTCAACAATTTCGGTGGACGCCTTTGGTTCCTTAAGTCTCACTTTCGGAACCGGAATCGGATGATATTAGATCGGCGCGTCGAGCTGTTCGGCAAGCCCGACGCATGGGCAACCTTCCGCCATTTTCCGAAGCTCTGGATTCAGAGGCCGCCAGATAACTATGCGGGGCAAGCGTCTCCCGGCACCGGTATCCACGACCATAAGAACATCCGGTTTTTGTCCGGCTACAAGGTTGCTGTATGTCTGGAGAACTGCACCGAAGCCTACTACTTTACTGAAAAATTCGTTGATGCCGTGCGAGCAGGATGCATCCCTGTATATCATGCCCATGCCACCGTGAAAAACAGGTTTCTCTCTGGTGCCAGATGGATCGATCCCGCTGAGTTCGGGTTTTCGTCGCGCCGCACTATAGAATTTGCCCTGGATCAGGACCAAACGAAGTTCCGCTCCATTAACGACGCATGGCTTGAGTCTGGAATTTTGGCGGATACTGACGACCTAAAAGTGTTAGCAAAGCTCCATGAGATAGTAAGTGCCAAATTGAGAGACCAAGATGTCCATTAACCTCCGGTACCAACTCGGACAGTTGTTCCGAAAGTGCGGCTATAGAGTAGCGCGCGACTACCGCTGGCCAGAGGTCCACGGGAATCTTCTCGTCTTGGGATTCGCGCTCTTACGGGCAAGGCGAAACGGGACAATTCATGTCCTCCAAATTGGGGCATTTGACGGACACGCGTGTGATCCACTCTTGGAGATTCTTCAAAACGAAAACGTTTCGGCCATGTTGGTGGAACCGCAAAAAATTCCGTACGAGCGTTTGGTAGAACTTTATGCAACTAATCCAAGGGTCTGTCTAATCAATGCCGCGGTGGCAGAGCACGATGGTGTGGTAAAACTTTACGTGCCTGGTTCGGCCGACTCACTGAAGGCAAGCCTTATCGCTCAACATCACCGGCGCTTTGGATCCGATACGAAGGAAGTTCGCGAGCTCGAAGTACCCTCTGTCTCCGTCAGTTCCCTAGTGAAAATGTTTCATGGCGAGCGCCTCCATCTTCTTCAGGTGGACACAGAGGGCATGGATTATCAGATACTGAAGTGGTTTTTTGATGCCGGTGTTGAGCCTGACGTGCTCAACTTTGAGTCGCTGCATCTAAGCAAAGCCGAACGCCTGGCATCACGTCGATTGTTGAATACCACAGGGTACTGGTGGATCGAGAGCGACCAAGACACATTCGCCTTAAAGGAGTCTTTGGTAAAATCCAACAAAATTGAAGCGAGCAATTGACTATTTCAATCATGATCACAACGCGCAACCGCGCAGAGGCATTACAGCGTACCTGTGAAATAATTGCCGCGCTCAGTCCCCCGCCTGCTGAAGTGTTGATCACAGCCGACGGCTGTGCAGATAACACGGTGAACGTCATCCGGAGGCACCTGTCGCACGCAACAGTGATCGTAAACAAGAGCGCGCGCGGGTCTGTTGCTTGTCGGGATGTTATGATGCGACAGGCGAGGGCGGATCTTGTGTTTGCCTTGGATGACGACAGCTACCCGGAACAGATGGATTGCATCGCGGTCGTCAGTCGTTTCTTTGAGGAAAGACCAAGACTGGCTGTTCTTCACTTTCCACAGCGAAGCGATGAATATCCCGAAACGTTTTCGCAAACAGAATTCGGCCCGGAACATTTGACGCGTTCGTTTGCTAACTCCGGCGCGGTCCTGCGCCGATCCACTTATCTCCAACTGCCCGGGTTTGAGCCTCGATTCTTCCACATGTATGAAGAGCCGGATTACGCCCTGCAATGTGTGGCGGCGGGTTATGACGTGCTTTTTTCTCCCATCCTTACCATCCGTCACCATTACTCCGGGGAGGCCCGCGATGAGATCCGCATTCATCATCGTCATGCGCGCAATGAATTGTGGAGCACTCTGATGCGATGTCCTTTTCCCTTCGCACTTGGAATGGTTGCATGGCGCGTTTTCTCCCAGTTCCGTTATGCGTGCAAGCGAGGCTGGTCCTGGGTGATTCGCGAACCCGCCTGGTGGTGGCAGGCGTTGGCTGAGGTTCCGTATTGTCTTCGAAAGCGCAGGCCTGTTTCATGGGCAAGTTACAAACACTGGCTTTCGTTGCCATAAAACGGTGAAGTGGCTTTGCTGTCAGCTTGGCGCGCGGGAACACTATGCGATTCCCCGGGCGTTACTCCGCGGGGACCTGCTCGCGTATCTGCTAACCGATGCGTGGGTCCCGCCCTCGTCTTTGCTTGGGAAAATCTGCGGTCGCGAGTCAAATCTCGCAGAGAGATTTCACGGTGAGCTGCGAGATGCACGAGTGAAAGCGTTTAATTCGTCATTGATCTTGTTTGAGACGCTTGCACGCGCGCGTCGCCTCAGCGGATGGGCAAAAATAATTGCGCGCAACGGCTGGTTCCAACACAAAGTCGTGTCCTTTCTCCGTTCTCAACTCTCAGCCATTGACTATCAGCCCATTTTATTGAGCTACAGCTACACTGCTCTTGAACCGTTTCGGTACGCAAAAGCACAAGGGTGGAAGACGCTGCTTGTCCAAATCGATCCTGGCCCGGAGGAAGAGGCGATCGTGGCGGAAGAGGCCGCACGCGTGCGCGAACTAGCTGCTGGCTGGCAGCCCGCGCCGACCGAATATTGGGCTCTGTGGCGTGAGGAGTGCAAGCTTGCAGATCGGATTGTTGTTAACTCTGAATGGTCGCGGGAAGCGTTAGTTCGCCGCGGCATTCCACGCGACAAGATATCAGTTATTCCAGTGGCGTATGAAGCGCGAGAGGTCAGAGGTCAGACGTCAGAGATCAGACGTGCGCGATCGTATCCTGCGCGTTTCACACAGGAGCGGCCGCTGCGCATCCTTTTTCTTGGTCTAATTAATCTGCGGAAGGGCGTGGCCAGGTTGCTGGAAGCCGCTCGAATTTTGCGTGATGAGCCGGTTGAATTTTGGATGGTTGGCCCTCTGGAAACCGCACACGCCAGCACAATCGGGAATGCAGGGCGCGTGAAATGGTTTGGCCCTGTAACGCGCAACGAGGCAACTGAGTTTTACAGAGATGCAGACGTATTCATTCTCCCGACCCTCTCCGATGGATTTGCCATTACGCAGCTCGAAGCGCAGGCGCACGGCTTGCCCGTTATCGTCTCGAAATTTTGTGGCAAGGTCGTGGAGAACGGCCTCGACGGAATGGTTCTCGAGGAACCGACTGGCGCTTGCATCGCAGCCGCCGTTCGCGATTGCATCGCGGATTCCGATCGGCTGCAAAAGCTTGCTGCCGCGTCACGTTTGCGTGACGAGTTCACAATCGAGGCTCTTGCCAAGCGGCTGCAAAAGCTGGGTGGAGCGCTGGAGAACTCGTCACACCAATGACATTTATTCATCACGTGGCTTGCAGCGGGGCCAGGGCAGTAATGACGCCTTTAACTTTCCCCTTTTTTACTTATACTGTGCGCCTCGGGTTTGCGCTCTATGGTCACTCATGAACTAACGTTCTATCTTGCTGGCGCCGCGTTGCTGATCTTGACGGTGGAAAGTTGCGTCAAGCTGCTGAAGGGGGATAGCTTTGGCTTCACACTTATCGTCTACATAACCGTTTTCGCATGGTATTTCGTCGATCCTTTTCTTAATCCGGACGATTATAATTACGTCCCTCCTTTTTTGTTAGGCCAAAGTTATGGGCAGGTACTACTGTTTTTAGTCGGGTTCCGTGTTGTCGTGCCGGCGGCAGCGCGTTGGATTCTCAGCCGGCGAAGTACTGGCGTTCTTGCCATGCAGCGCTTGACCCCCGAACAGATCTTAATGGCCGCCGGGGCGATTTGGCTTCTGCTCTTTGCGATTGGTATCGGTCGCATGGGTGGTGATGTGGTCGGCGCGGTATTTCCGGTCGATTCCCGCGCAGGCGTGACGATGTGGGGGCGTGGCGCAGTGGAAAGTTCGGCGACCGGATTTCTAATCGCCTCAGCAGCGTATGTCTTTAACGCCATAGCAGCGTTTCTTGGCGTTTTGGTATTTTTCCAACGCACTACCTTCTGGCGCGTCCTCGCTGGCGCAATGTTCGCCATTACCCTCCCATATTTCTTTTTCGAAGGAGCGCGCAGCCACTTTCTTGCGGTGCTTCTGCCTTTTATCCTGACGTATCTGTTGTATGGCCGGCATCCGCTCGTTGTAAGATTCGTCATTCTGGCGGTGGCGTTCGTCTGCTTGGATCAAGGTTTCAGGTTTGTGACGGCGTTTCGTAGCACTGGCTTCAGAGAGTTGCTGGCTGCTGAGAACCCGTACGAGCTCATGGATGAAGATGTGCGAACAACCGGCCTGAACATGATTCAGGAGCTTTGCTTTGTGAATACTTACCTGGATTCCGGTGATACGTCTCCAGCGTATGGCGCGAGATATTTAAATGAGCTGCTCAATTTCGTTCCGCGCGCGATCTGGCCCTCAAAGCCGTTGATTGGAATTGACTACGCGATTTGGCGCGGCTTTGAAAGCCCGGAAGGGGATCTAGGCGTCTCTACTACCATCTCCACTGGGATGATCGGCGGCGGCGTTTTGAACTTTGGCAAAATCTTTGGTCCAGTGGCAGCCAGCATACTGATGGCAGTTTGGACTGGTATGCTCATCCGCTGGTGGGAACAAAGAAAATCGCTGCTGCGCCTGGCGTTGTTCATGGTTGGCGCCGGTCTCACCTTCAACCTCGGCCGCGACATCAGCCTGCTGGTGCTTTGGCCTGTCATATTTGCATACTTTTTCGTTCGCCTTACTGAGATCTGGGCCACGAAGCGATTCGGACAGCTGCCACAGTTGGCAACTGTTGCCCCCGCTGACGCGCAACCAGTTCAGGTGTGAGCCGTGGCAGCTCTAGCTAGCTGCTGGAATGCTCGCCTGCCAAGCCGTAGTGTTAGAACGCGGACGGGAAAGTTGCGACACGCGGCCCGCCTCCGCTGAAGCTCCGGCGTGGCAGCCATCGCTTTTCGCTGCGATCCAAGCGAAATCTGGAGGTAAGGGGATTCGAACCCCTGGCCTTCTCATTGCGAACGAGACGCTCTACCAACTGAGCTATACCCCCGTTTACCTAGCAAAACTGACCTCCACTATTATGCACGCTTCAAATGTGGCGGCAAAGAGATTCGGTGCAGTCTGGAAACGACTGATCGTAAACTCGCCGAGCGCAATCTCGCCAAAAAGAAAGAGGATCAATCACACATTGACCGCTCACAAGGAAAGCTGACGCTCGCCGAATTGTGCGACCGATATTTAAAAACGGTTCAGCACCAAAGGCCAAAAACGATTGAGCGAAAAACTTTCATCGTCCAAGAGAATCAAGAATGACTGGCCGACTGGCAAACTCACTCAAGTTGGAAAGATCAAGCCTAGCGATGTCGATTTATGGCTATCGCGCTACGGTTTCGGCTCTGCATTCCGCAAGCTACACATTTCGTGCGTCCAAGAAGTTTTCGATGCGGCGGTGCGTGATCGCCTCATTACTGCCTCGCCAGCCGCACATCTGCGCTCAGCCAAGCGCGAGAAACCAATCCGACTGACGCCAACATTTGAGCAATTTAAGGCGATCATCGCAGATGTTCGGGGGGAAGTTTTCAACGCCGATGCCGAGGACAGCGCAGATTTTTTGGAATTTCTCGGGCTGGCTGGACTTGGCCAGGCTGAGGCTAGCTCGCTGACACGCTTCGATATCGATCTTGATGCTGGGCGCATCATTACGTATCGCCACAAGACGAGCACAGGCTTTACCATTCCGATCTTTCCGCAGGTGCGGCCGCTTCTCGAAAGACTGTGAAGGAAAATCGAACAGCGACCGTATCTTTAAAATTTCCGACGCGAAGAAAGCGCTAACCGGTGCGTGCCGACGTTTGAGCTTTCCGAATTTTACCCAACGGTCGCTAAGAAGAATGTTCATCACGCGAGCGATCGAAAGAGGCGTCGATATAAAAGTAATTGCGCTGTGGCAGGGACATCGTGATGGCGGCAAACTGATCTTGGACACTTACAGTCATGTCAATCCAGCTCACTCGAAACGAATGGCGCTGCTCATGGCGGACTAGCAAATAGCTGCAGGCCTTGAACATGAAACAGACGCGCCACGGTAGCCCAGGAAGACGCAAACGGCAGGCCGCGAAATTACTTGATCCTGCTTCTGAGGATTGGCGGCAGAATATGGATGTCAATCTGTTCCGGTCAGATGCCAAACATCCCTGGTTGGACCTGGCATGCGCGGTTAAGCGTTTGTGGGTGAAATTAGCCGGTTCCAATGCGTCCAGTTTTCCCTTGAACGCGATTCTTTCATGCAACTGAATGACTTGAGTCTCGCGCCGACGCCCGATCAAGACCCAGCTGTCGATCTTGTCTGGTCGAAGCAATGGTTTGTTCCATCCAGCACGGATCCGAACGGCGGCAAGAACTTTCACGTTTACGCCGGATCGACCAGGGGCGGATCGTTGCAATGCTTCGTCGGCGAGAACGTCGATATGCGCGTCAACGGCGGCGACACGAACGAAACGAAATCGAACCCCGGCAGCAGCTCTCTTCTTAATACTTGGGACTGAACCCTTCTGCGCTTCCAAAATGCCTCCGATGAGAACAGATCAGCCGCGCATCAAGATTCGTCGTGCCGCCCTCCTCTTTGTCGCGTGTATCATCGCCGCATCGTGTTCCGAGAAGCCGGCGCCGGATCGGGAAAAGGATGGATCTGAAGCGTCGCGCGAGTTGGTGCGCGAGTCGGAAGTGGAAACTGAGGAGCTGCAGCCCGGGAAAGATAAGATCGAGGAAGATTGCGTCGCTTTCGTACGCTCCACCAAGGTTGTTCCTGCTCGGGCAGCGAGCGCCGATTGCCCGGGATGTCCTGCCGGAGGGACCGACGTGTTGGCCTTTCGCCACATGAAAACGGATTCGGTCTCCTGCTCTGGCGATACGTGCATCGTGTTGGTGACGATTCGCGCGGTGTTCAATCCCGGTGCAGGCGAAACAATCGCTGGAGGACTGACCGCCTGGATTCCTCCGGAACAGCGAAGCGCATATTTGAGGGGGCACACGCCATCGGGCGAACAGGCGTATCACGTCCAGATCACCTACAAGCGTCGCGGCAAAGCATGGCGAGTCGTCGAATTCGATCGCGCGCCTGTCGAATGAGTCCGATTGGCGGACCGGATGGGGGATGATGTTCTCGTGTTTATCAGCCGGCGCGCGATATTGACGGATGGCTCACGTGCATATCTCGATTGTCGCAGCGACCCTTATCGCGCTCTTTTCCATGACAGCCGTGGCAGAAACACCGTCTCCCGGCACGAGCGGAATAGAAGGCACGATTGTCGTCTCGCCGACCCGCCCCGGACCGATCAGGAAAGAGGAGGGGCCGAGTGTTGCGCCTGTGCGTAACGCGCAGTTCGCGATCAAAGCCGGCGATGCGACCATCAAGACTTTCACAACGGATGGCGAGGGTCGATTCCAAGTCGTGTTACCACCTGGTCATTACGTCATCGTGAGAGAAGGCGCACCTCCGGGGATTGGCCGCTGGCGTTTCGAGAGTGATGTCGTCGCGGGCCAGATGACCAAGGTGAACTGGACTGCTGACAGCGGCATGCGCTGAACCCCCACTGGCTACGATAAGCTCCTTCGCGAACAGAAGTTTTGACGTAACGCGTCGGGAAAAAATACAACCGGATGCTTGTTCGAAAGCGAAAAAAGACGTTTAGCGTCTCGCATGACGGCAGGTGACCGGTTTGTGATTCGCCTCGGAGATCCCTAGCTATGAAAATAAAAAATCCTCACTCCGCAGCTTTCTTCAACTTGCGATTCCTCGCCGCATTTCTCCTGTTCCTCACGGCAGGGATGCTCACGCTGTTCGCCTTCGCAGGCGCGCAGCAGCCTGATAACAACACACAGACGGTTAGTTCGTCTCGTTGGCTGACGCGACTGGCATCTACCCTCGGGATAATGTCACAATCACAACCGGGTGGCGCGGTCAAACTGGACAAGTATCCGGCAGAGCGACCGCCAGGAGCAAGTCAACCGCCTGCAGGCCCCTATACCGGCCCGGTGCGCAATCTGCGCCCGGTCACGGCGGTGCGCACTGGGAAGTTGCGGGACATGCGGCCGATCGATCCGGCGACAGTCAGGAATCATTATCATCTGGAACCGATTCCTCCCAAGACTCCGACGCGAAGTGGCGGCCCAGCGGGGCCCATGCAGACTACGGCCGGACCTCTCGCATCAGCACCGACACCTACCGGCCTCAACTTCGAAGGCGTCGGCGTTGGCCTCGCTGGATTTATGGTTGGCAGTAACCCTCCGGACGTGAATGGCCGCGTGGGCTCGACGCAATATGTGCAATGGAACAACACCAGCTTCGCGGTCTTTGACAAAACCACCGGCACCCTCCAGTACGGTCCCGCTGCTGGTAATACTCTCTTCCAAGCGTTGGGCGGCCTTTGCGCGTCGCACAATGACGGCGACCCCGTCGTCTCTTACGACATCCTGGCCGGCCGCTGGGTGCTCTCGCAGTTCGTTGTCGGAGGGGGGCAAACCGATTTCTCACACCAATGTTTCGCTGTTTCCGCCACATCGGACGCGACGGGAGAATACTACCTCTACGACTTCCAGACCGATCCGGTTAATTTCGTCGATTATCCGCACACGGGCGTATGGCCGGATGGCTACTACATGAGCACGCATGTGTTCAATCCCGGTGGGACGTTCACCGCGGGACGCATCTACGTGTTCGAGCGGGCGAAAATGATTGCTGGTCTCCCGGCTCGCATGCAGAGCCAGGATCTCGGAGCGGAATACGGATTTCTGCCCGCCGATCTCGACAGTCTAACTCCTCCGCCCGTGGGCGAGGCGGAGTTTATCCTTGGCCCTAATTTCACGCTCACGGAGCTGACCGACTCGTTTCGAGTGGCGGTGACATGGGACACAACGCCCACGCTGGTTGTGACCCCGGGTCCTACCATCATGGGAGGCATCGGCAATGCACCGTGCGTCAGCGGCGTCAACAATCCGGCTCGCGACTGTGTGCCGGAACCTGGACCAGCCCTTCCGACGGACTACCTCGACAGCATTGCGGGCCACTACATGCATCGGTTGGCTTACCGCAACAACGGCACGCAAGCCGCTCCGCAGGAATCGCTGCTCGCCAGCGGTCCGTCCGACGGCAGCGACAGCAATCACGGATCTGTTGAATGGTTCGAATTCCGAAACGCCGGAAGCTCGGCAACTACCCCGACGCTTTTCCAATCGGGCCAGTACGATATAGACACCAGCTACCGCTGGCTGCCGTCGATCGCAATGGACAAAGATGGCAACATCGCGCTGGGCTACAGTAAATCGAGCACGTCGGTTTTCCCTTGCATCTACGTCACCGGCCGTCTGGCGGGCGATTCTGCCGGCACAATGGGCGCCGAGATTGAAATGCAGACCGGCATCGGCGTCCAGTTAGGCGCCGGGAATCGCTGGGGCGACTACAGCGGCATGACCCTCGACCCGATCGACCAATGCACCTTCTATTATACGAACGAGTACTTAAAAACGAACGGCGGCTTCAACTGGTCGACCCGGGTCGCCGCCTTCAAGTTCCCATCCTGCGCCTCGGCTGCGGGTTTGTGGGGCACAGTCACCGGCACAATCACTTCATCGGAAACAGGGGCACCGATTTCTGGAGTGACCGTGACGTTGAGCAACGGCTACGCGGGCGCGAGCAACGCAAGCGGCGTTTACACCATTCTCGTCCCAGCCGGCAGCTACACCGCCACGGCCGCAGACCCGGAGCGCAATTGCACCTCGGCGACGCCTGCTTCGGCACCGGTCGCACCGCCGGGTGGCGGAACCGTTACGCAGGACTTCCAAATGGCTGGCACATCGAAGCTCGAAGCGAACGGCTTCGCCATTGACGATTCGCTGGGCAACAACAACGGCATCGTCAACCGGGCCGAATGCGTGAAACTGAACCTCGGCGTCAAAAACAACGGCTGCGCGAAAGAGACGGCGATCTCGGCCACGCTCACGACAACGACTCCGGGCGTCACAGTTGTCGACGGGAATTCCACCTACTCGGACATCGTGATCGATGGCAGCAGCACGAACGCGACGCCGTTTAAGATTTCGGTCTCCGATACTTTTGGCTGCGGCACCGAGATCGCGCTTTCACTCAATCTTACCTACGCGAGTGGATCAAAGTCCATTCCGTTCACCATTCCAACCTGTGCCGGCGGTCCGAATCAAACGATTCCGACCAGCCAGCTCACGACGAGTGACGCGACGCAGCAGGACCGCATCGGCCGGGACGCGCGCCCGAGCACCTGCGCTGGCAAGGCGAGTCCGGGCGGTGGTTTTCCTGGAACCCACTATTACAAGACGTTCAACTTCACTAACACCAGCGGCGCGGCGCGTTGTTACACCGTGACGATCAATGCTGATCTCAATGGGCCCGGTGACATCGAAAGCGTCGCCTACGACCAGGTGTACGATCCGGTTAACATCGGCACGAACTACCTTGGCGACAGTGGTATCAGCGGCCTTGGGACCACCGTCGGCACAGCGACTTACTCGTTCACCGTTCCCGCCGGACATAACTTCGTGGTCGTCGTGAATACGACGGGCTCGAACACTTCCGGAAATATCGCTTCTTCGCCGTTCAGCGGGACAGTCTCAGGCTTCATCGATAACACCGCCGGACGTGGGGACTGCTCGACAATACCAACGCCGACACCGACGGCAACAGCTACGGCGACAGCAACAGCTACAGCTACGGCAACACCAACGCCTACGTCGACACCTTGTCGGACGATTAGCCTCAGTCCATCGACGCTCCCCAACGGAACCGTTGGTCACTCTTACAGCAAAACCATTAAAGCGAGCGGCGGTACTTCTCCCTATTCATTCATTGTCATAAGCGGCAGCCTGCCGCCCGGATTGACGCTTTCTTCCAGTGGGGTCCTCTCCGGGACGCCGACGTCGTCCGGCACCTTTACATTCGCGATTCAGGCGACAGACAGGAACGGGTGTACCGGCACGCGATCGTACGGCCTCACGGTCGCTTGTGCGACGATTAGCCTCAGTCCATCGACGCTCCCCAACGGAACCGTGGGCCGCTCTTACAGCAAGACTATTTCAGCAGGCGGCGGTAGTTGGGCTTGCCCCGTTTTCTCGGACAGTGAGGAAGGGATCAATTAGTTTGGTTTGGATTCAAAGTTGATCGGGCTCTGGTAGTCAAGACTGGAGTGGAGTCTGGTGCGGTTGTAGAAGGTCTCGATGTAATCAAAGATGGCGGTACGGGCCTGGGCGCGGGTGGCGAAGCGATGGTGATAGACCAGTTCGTATTTGAGGGTGCTCCAGAAGGATTCGATGAAGGCATTATCGTAGCAGTTGCCTGGACGACTCATGGAAGCGACCAAGCCATGCTCGGCTAAGAGTTGCCGATAAGCGGCACTGGCGAACTGGCTGCCGCGATCGGAGTGGAGGATGAGCGACTGAGCGGGCCGGCGTTGGGCTAAGGCCATGCGCAGAGAGGCGCTGACCAGTGGAGCATCAAGGATGGGACTCATGGCCCAGCCGATGACGCGGCGGCTAAAGACATCGAGCACAGCGACGAGATAGAGCCAGCCCTGAGCGGTGAGAACGCCAGTGGCATCACTAACCCAGAGTTGATCGGGTCGCCGGACCACCAGGTTTGGCACGCGGTTGGGCGCGATCGGTCCGCCGTGGCGGCTGTCAGTGGTGGCGTGTCGATATTTGGAGCGTTGCCGGGCGAAGATTCGCTCGAAGCGCATGAGGCGGGCAATACGGTTACGCCGTCCCGGACAGCCCAGCACATGAGCTAAGCGTGGGCTACCGTAGGTCTGACGACTGCGAGCAAATTCCTCGCGGATACGCTCGCGCAAACGGATGTTCTCCAGTTGGCGCGGGCCAGGTGAGTGGCGTCGCTCTTTCCAGTCGTAGTAACCGCTGCGCGAGACCAGAAGCGCCTCGCATAACCAGGCGACTTTGTATTGGCCGCTCATCTGTTGGATTCGGGCATATCTCTCGGCGGCGCTTCGGAGAGGATGCCCAGTGATTTTTTTAATACTTCGCGCTGCTCCAAGAGCTTGGCATTCTCTTGGCGCAAGCGCCGGTTCTCCGACTCCAGCTCCTCCAAGCTGCGCTTCGGCTTGCGTCCGGATTTTGGTGCGTCAGGCACGCGTTCCAAGTGCGCCCATCGATAGAGCAGCGGCGGACGGATCCCCAGCTCGGCCGCTACCTTGGCCGCACTGCGTCCACTCGCACGCCATAACTCCAGCGCCTCCTGCTTATACTCTTCGGTGTATCTCGCCTTACGACGAGCCGGCTTACTTAACTGTGTCTTCATGTGGGTTCCTCGGGTTTTTTACCCTTAGCCCACTGTCCGTCAATTCAATGCAACCCTAGAGCTTACTTTCGACACTCGGATATCAATTAGATCATGAGCGGCGGAAAACGCCGTGCTAGGATGATCAAGGTTGTGCTTCGAAAGCCACTGCCACTCGGGCTTGATTCTCTTCGACCGGTCGTCCATCGGTGTCGTAGTTAACTGGCTCCTTGTTCCGGTGCCGCCCGGGCGGGTGCTGCGCGTGGTGCTTAAGCCATTGCTCGATCGGTTCGTCTCTTACCACGAACTGAAACCCTTGCGCTGCATCTGCGTCGGTTGTGCGTTGCACATCGAGATCCTCGAACGGCACGGTGTGCGGTACGGACTTCGTTCCACCTTCTTCGATCGTGATGAAGTGGAGTTGATCGTTGACGCGCCAGTAGTCCGTCACGGTGTACGTCGTGCCGTCCTTGAACACCAGTTGCGGGTGGCTCGCCGAGGCGCTGCCGACAAACACGTACGTTGGTAATGGTACGATGAAATTCCAGACAGGATACGGGACAGGATCTGGGACATAATACGGGAATGGAACGGGGATGCCGTATGGAAGGAATATCGCCGGGCGCGCCGCGAACCACCGCACGCCAACTACTTTTACCCGTGGTCGTGCCAATGACCGCAGCCCGATGCGCGGTTGCGGGAAGACCGCTCCACTCGAAACGAGCAGTCCGAAAACCGCGCAACAAATCGTACGGCGCATGCGTCATCCCCCTTCGCGAGGCACCACTATTGTGATTGTACGCCCCGGCGGAACGCAATCAACCCTCGAACAGTGGCAATAATAAGTTTTGTAAACATGATTTTGTCTACGTTGTAAGCGAAGCGAATGAGAACTGGCCGCTGCCACGGCGTCGGCTGCTAGTTGTTTGCGTGATCTAAGCTGGTGAAAAAAGAAGCGAAAACTTCGATGCCGTCCCAAAGATTCTGGAGCCGCAGGTTTTCGTTCGCCGCGTGTTGATTGTCGTCGTGGTTGGCGATGGGGAAGACGATCACGGGCGCGTTATTACCTTGCTGAAAAAGATTCATCGGCAGGCTTCCTCCGGCGGTTGGTAAAAGGATTGGTTCGTGACCAGCCGCTGCCATGATGGCAGCGAGTTCGCGGGAGAACGGAAGGTCGAGCGGCGTGCGCGAAGCAGGATAACCGGGACCCCATTCAACTTTCACGATCTTGGCGCTCGCGAGTCGCGCGGCCGCGTCGGGCGTTTGCCGCACGATGGAGAATCCTTGGGCGACGATGTGCTTCTCAACGAGGGGTTTGATCGATTCAGGCGTTTCGTTAGGCACCAGACGAAAATCAATCGAGGCGCGGGCTTCAGTCGGTATTGTGTTGGAGGCCTGGCTCCCGACATGTCCGGCTTCAATGCCACGCAAGTTCAAGCTCGGCAGCATAAGCAATTCATTGAGCGATTTTCCGTTTCCTTCGGTGGCGCCGATTTGAAATTCGCGGCGAAGATCGCCCTCCACGTTCGGGATTTTTGCGAGTGCTTCCTTCTCGATCGCTGTCGGCTTGCGGAGATCATCGTAAAACCCTTTGATCAAGATGCGTCCACTCTCGTCCCGCATCGAATCGATTAGATGGGTGAGGCGAACGATCGGATTCGGCACCCAGTTTCCGTAGTGACCATCGTGCAATCCTTTGATTGGACCATACACGGTCAGATCGAGGTCGACGCTACCCCGCGCTCCGAAAACCAGCTCCATCCTGCGGCTTTGATGTACGGGTCCGTCGCAAAACACCCATGCATCGGGATGCGACATTTCCGGCAATTTTAGATAATCGGCGAGATGCGGCGAACCCGCTTCTTCTTCGCCTTCAAAAAAGAAGCGCAGATTCACCGACGGCTGCATCTTGAGACCGCGCAGAGCGTCGAGCGCCGCGAGCATGGCGATGATCGGAGCCTTGTCATCGCCAGCCGAGCGAGCGAAAAAGCGCCATTCCGCATCGATGGTTTTCGCGTTGCGCCAATCAACATCGTTGCCTGCGTTGTCACGCATGACCGGCTTCCATGGTTCGCTTATCCACTGGGAGACATCGACCGGCTGTCCATCGTAATGGGCGTAGAACGCGACCGTTCGTTTCGCATTTGGCACTACGAAATCCGCGACTACGACAGGCGGCGCGCCTTCGATCGTAGCGAGTTTGGCGACAAGGCCTCGTTTCTCGCACATCGTGCGGATCGCCTCCGCGTTGCGTCGGATGTTTGGGGCATCGTTCGCCAGGTTCGGGATCGAAAGGAGCTGAGCGAATTCCGCCAGGATTTCGCGTTCGTGATTTGTTCGCCACTGCCGCACATCTTTCGCCACTGTTGCGGGATCCGCCCACAGCGTGGTGTTAAGCATCATGAGGAATATGACTAACCGCAATCTCATCTTGGAATGTTACTAAGCACGCCGAGGCCTAACGAGAAAGAGAGACGCCACTCAGCACTTTGGAAATCACCGTGCGCATCGATCGAAAGTTTACTACAAAGTGCTGGGTCGGCTTTCATCGCCTAATTAGGCTGCCGGTCCTGGTTGTGACATGCCCCGAGCAAATCGCCATGTTCCATCAGTTCCCCGATGGAGCACGAGAAAGACGCGGTGCCGCTGCGTCTTCACCTCGCCGCCAGCACAGGGGCAAATCCGTTGTGTGTCCCAGCCACGTTCGAATGCGAAGTCACCCGATACCAGACGCTCCTCTCGCTCGAAGGAGGGAGTCACGTCGTAGGCGCTGAAGGTCGCAGCTAGTCGCGGAGCAAGTGAGTCGCGGCTCATTGCGGGTGCGGCCGCTGGCCAGAGCACGTAGTCTGGCGTGAGAAGGTCTAGAATGGTGGGCACGTCCTTGCGCTGAAAAGCCTTGCCCCATGCCTCATAAAGTTGGTCAATTTCAGCATCGGCACTGTTATTGACACTCATGTGTGTGAAGATACGTGAGCGTTGGCCTAACGAAAAGGAGACAAGCCACGGCATACTTTGCTGGCTACCTCAAACCTCGAACATCAAACATCGTTTCCGTTAGTTCACCGATTGGTTAAAGCGCATAATCTGCGCAACCCGCGCACAATCTGAAGTAACAGAAGCCAGATAATTGCATTTACCGCGATGCTACCGATTAGCTCCATCATACCGCGAGTCCTCAAAGACAGCCCTGTGTTCCAGAGAAATTTCTCAATAAACCGGCCGACCAGAATGCTGCCTGGCATGAGCAAGTACAACTGCGCGCGCCACAGCACCGGGCCAAGAGCCGATGCCGTCAGCTCCCATGTGAATGCGCTGACCAGTGCGATCGTCTCCAGAACGACGAACGGTAACCAACCGAGAGTGATCTTCATACAAGGATAGCTCTAACGACAATTAGACTGCAACGTGCAATCCATTTCTGGCCTCCATAGAGGCAGTGTGCCGGAAAACACTACAGGAGGTCAACCGAGATTTCCGAAGGGGCCAAAACTGCGCCCAAAGAATTCCGTAGACGCGCAAAGGCCCACTTATGAAAAAACAAAGTACGTCGTCCATTAAGGCGCAGTTTGTCCGAGGTGGGTTTTATACGCTTTTGCTCATCTTCTTTTTCGTGATTCGATTTGCACTGGCACAGCAACACGTTGTTAATCCCACTGGCGTTCTTGGTGCTCATCTGGTCCCGGCGCCACCATCTCTTTCCCCGCAGGAAGTGATCTATGGTCGATACAACAATGAAACTGAGATCCCCTTGTCGCCCGGTCCCACCGCGACGGCCACTCCGACGGCTACAGCAACAGCTACTCACACGCCAACACCTTGTGGTCAATACTGGACAACCTCGGGCACGCTTCCGATCGTGCCAGGCACCACCGACATAGGTAATCACTGTGACAACTGCGACACGACGGTGACCCTGCCATTCCCATTCCGCTTGTATGGGGTCACTTACAACAGCGTAATGGTCAGCTCCAATGGGCGACTGGATTTCCTGTGCAACAACGAGCCGGCCGGCGCCTTCGGGGTTTGTCTGCCGGCAGGGGCCCGCCACTGCCCGTTTGACTACACCATCTTCCCGCTATGGACGGAATTGGACACAGATATCGATCTTATCGGCTGCTCGGCTTGGGCCAACGGGTGCGGCATCTTCACCTCAATTTCGGGTACCGCGCCCAACCGGATCTTCAACATCGAATGGCACGCGTTGCTTAATTTTACCAGCAACACGCCACAGGACTTCGAGGTACGCCTGTATGAGAATGATCCGAACCAGCGCTTTGATATGATCTACGGGAATGTAGGGAACGCGTTTGGCTTGAATTACCTTTGGGTGGGCGGTGTGCAAGGGCCGCCAGGCTTTTTCACCGAGGACTTCTGCGAAACGGGGGTGTCGCCTCCGCGGGCGAATACTTCGCGCACTTATACGTTCGTACCGTGCGTATCGCCGACTCCAACGTCAACGCCTACAGCAACGGTGACGACGACACCTACGTCGAGGCAGGCGCCAACGCCAAGAGCACGCCCGACCCCACAGCCTCGCCGGACACCATAAAACAAACCCCGCGTCCGAAAAAATCCG